>Ga0265300_10004939_pt1 | contig 10455 bp, 11 predicted proteins | sample AusTroGonzalo_MG_FD_193482 | JGI IMG/M metagenome (GOLD analysis project Ga0265300, IMG submission 193482) | Bovine rumen microbial communities from tropical cattle in Woodstock, Queensland, Australia - Gonzalo_03 | ecosystem: Host-associated > Mammals > Digestive system > Stomach > Rumen ... | reverse complement strand
TGCCAAGGGCGAAGAAGTGCAGTCCCCGATGATTCCGGAAGGCGAATCCGATTACCTCGTCGTCTTTGACGAAACGCAGGTTGTCGTGAACGAAGCCTTCTTGAAGAAGGGTGGCGTGCTCCTCACTCCGGCAGATATCGATGTTTCGAAGCTCGAAAACGTGAAGGCATTGAACGTCGCTATGCTTGGCAAGCTTTCCAAGTACTTCGACTTCACTGTCGATCAGTGGACCGTCGCTTTGAACAAGCTCTTCGCTGAAAAGTTCCACGAAGGCAACAAGAAGGCGTTCATGCTCGGCCGAGAAGGCTAATTGCTTACCGTCATCCCGGACCCCGTTCCGGGATCGCCTTTTTTATAGCGTCATCCTGACGCCGAAGGCGGAAGGATCCAGTAACATCTTGTTACAGAGTCACCCCGGCCCCCGTGCCGGGGTCTCCTTTTTTGTGGAGAGGGGCGTCATTGCGCCATTTTTTTCGCGCACTTTTGTTTTACTTCTTCATTAGTGTGCTTTGTGAACGCTTCGCGTTTTTCTGGTTCCGTTCGTATTTGGTTGGCGAGGTTTTCGATAACGATTGCTCTGCGGGTTCCATAATATATTGCACTTTTAAAACATAAAGTACGCTGGGAATTTCGTTCGTAATCATTTAGTACAGTACAACTTCCGTATCCGTCCAAAACGTCTCCTGAAGTAGTCTCTGGTTTGTAATCTTCGATGGCTCTTTTCAACTCTTTTACAAGTGTACTTTTTTCTTTATCCAAAAGAATCCATGAATTTGAAACTGTGTCGATATCGTCTCGCTTAGAACAAACGCTATGGATTATGCGGTAATAAGCTGAGTCGTTTCGTTCGCGGAAAATGACGGTGCTGTAAGTAAATCTCCAAGCATCACGAAATTCTTGTTCGATGTCGTAATTAGCTCCTTGTGCTTTTTCGATGGCTTCTTTTTGTAAGGTCTTGTTCTCGATAAATCCCCAATGATACTGAGATGAAACACAAAATATCAAAAATAATATGCCAAAAGAAATTGCAGGAATTGACAGTAGGCAAAGCCAATGGATCTTTCTTCTGATATTGAATGTTTTGCTGAACCAAAAGCAGATAAAGTATAGAACTAAAAATAGACTTGCCGATAAAATTGATAGCAATGGATAAGCATATTCGAAGCCTTCTTCGTCAAACAGAATAAAGGATGATAGGTAGATGATTCCGCCGATAAGGGCGGCAAGAATTAAAACCCAAAGTGTAAACCACAATATTTTAGGCTTGGTTTTTCTATAGAGTACGGCGAACAGGAATCCAACCCAGAATGGTAATCCTAAAATGATTACTAGTAGAATGATTCGTAAATAATCGTTAAATGCCATGCTCCCAATATACGTAATTGCGATTACTTTGTTTTAGCGCCGTTTTGCAAAATTTTATAATCGGACCTATTCTTAATAGCCTCTTGCAACTTTGCTGCTTAGAGGATAAAATCCTTGGATTGGGGGCGGGGTTGATTTTTTTGACTTCCTTGCACTTTTGTCTTACTTCTTCTTCCGTAAGCGTCGTGAACGCTTCTCGTGCAGGCCATGCTTCGCGCATGTCGTCGCGCAAGATGTGTGTGGGTTCGTCGTAAAGAACGCCATAGGGCGAAAGGGCTAAATCCCGCAGAGCCGATTTTAAAGAATCATATTTTTCTCGCAGTTCCCAATAACGGGGAACGCCTCCCCAAATCGTGTATTCTTGAACGGCTTCCTTTGCGGGGACACCTAAAGCTTTCGGCAAGAATGAAATTGGAATTGGAGTAAGTCTTAAAATTTCTTGTGCACGACCATAAAGGGGCGATTTATCATCGAGTGCGATGTCGAACATCATTTGTTGCGACGATCCGCAAATTACAAGATTGAAGTTGAGCGTTTTTTCGTCTATCAGTTTTTGTATTGGGCAGCAATGGCGAGTGCGAGTAGCCTTTTTTGCATAGACTCTTCGGAGTTATCCGCCATGAAGTAAACATCGCTTTTCTTAAGGACTCGCTTAAGTAGGGTGGATTTGCCAAGGCGACGACGTCCATAAACCACCTAAAACCTGTAACCTGAAACCTATATCATTTCGTAATAAAGTAATCCTCGGGGTTGACGGGTACGCCGTTCACACGGATTTCGTAATGAAGCCCAAGGCTCGACTGGAGTCCGCTCTTGCCGATAACAGCAATCGGGTCACCGCGACGGACTTCATCTCCTTTGTCCAAAAGAGTCTTGCCCAAATGCGCGTAGAACGTTTTCACATGTTTCAAATGTTCAATCTTCATCGTATGGCCGAATCCCCGGTGAGTACGGACTTCGACAACGGTTCCGGCTCCCGGCGCATAGACAGTGTCGCCTTCGGCAGCCAAAAAGTCAATGCCTCTATGCGGCAATTCCTGATCGGTAAACGCATCGAACACCATTTCAAAACGGCTCTTGATATCGTGATGGTTCTTGAGCGGATGCAGCACCGGAATGCGGGCCGCGAGCGCAGAATCATTTTCTAGTTTATTCAAAGTTTTCCTAAACGTCGAACGGATTGCGTGTAAATTCTTTTTCTGAATACCTTCGTCTTCTGCACTCGGATTTTCAAGTGTGAACCCTAGTCCGCCCAACTTCATGGAGCTGTCGCGGACGGCACGGGTCTCTTCAATCTTCAAGATTGTCGTATCGACGACCGTGCGGATTTTCTTGATTTCTTTCTTGATGACGGAGTTCTGGTGATAAACGTCTATCAGGTTGCCGTTCGACAAGCTCTCCAGAATCTGGACAGGAGAGAACAAGATGAATCCAAAAATGGCGCAGACACCTACAACAACGTAAAGAATGACTTTTTTCACGGAGAACGTGAAGTCACGTGCTTTGGTTTTCAACCCCGGATGTACATGAACTTCAAGCTTTTTCACTGGAACCTTCGGCCTTGTTCAGTTTCTGCTCAATTTCAGCAACCTGCTTCTTGATTTCGAAGATGGCGCCAACAGCCTCGACCGTCGATGGGTCGTCTTTGATGGACTCGAAATTGCCTTCTTGTATAGCTTTGTAAACATGTTGTCCTAGAAGTTGGTACTTCGCCTTGAGCTTGGACTGCACCATCGACAATTCGACGCGGGAAAGCACGTTGGACGCACAATCCTTCGCGGTATTTTTAAGCTTATTTAGAGTTTTTTCATTCATAATATTCTCACGACCACTCTCTAAAATAGTAGATTTTTCAACATAAAACAATGGAGATTTTTCTATGAGTCGCAGCGATCGCAGAAGAGCAAAGCAAAATGTCAAAAAATTCGTCCCCAAGAAGTCCAATGCGCTGGATAAACGAGTCATCGTACTGCTCGCCATCATCGTCGTTGTATTTTTCGTAGGAACAATGCTCATTCAAAGAGGTGCCTAATCCATGAAGTTCACAATCCAAAAGAATGTATTGCAGGACGCCCTGCAAGCGGCAATTAGCGCCGTGCCGAACAAATCCACCATCCAGATTTTAAACAACTTCTCGCTCCGCCTCGAAGGCAACTTCCTCGAAGTCAGCGCCACCGATTTGGACCTCGGTATCAGGGTCAAGGTCGAAGTGCAGGGCGAACGTGATGGTGCGGTCGTCATCAACGCCCGCAAGTTGTTCGACCAAGTGAAGAACCTCGTGGATCCAAGCATCACGAACATTACTTTTGACGCACAAGACTATCTGGTCAAAATCCAGTGGAGCGAACGCGGCAAGGCAAGTATCATCGGCTTTGACGCGAACGACTTCCCACCGTTCCCGGAAGTTGAAAACGGCGAAACGCTGAACATCGCTGCAAGCGAACTCGCATTCCTCGCCGAAAAGACATTGTTCGCAACTTCCACCGATTCCACGCGCTTGAGCTTGAACGGCGTTTATCTCGAAGCGAAGGACGGCAAGATTTCCATGGTCGCAACTGACGGTCACCGCTTGGGCCGCGCTGCCATCGACCAGGAAGGCGCAGAACTTTCGAACGGCGTCATCATTCCGCACAAGGCTTTGCAGCACATTCTGCACATGGCGAAGGGTGATTCTACGGTCGAAGTCCGCACTTCTGCAACGCACATCCTCTTTAACACCGGTTCTATCCAAGTGATTTCCAAGCTGTACGAAGGACCGTATCCGAGCTACCGCTCCGTGATTCCGCAGCAGTTCGAACGCACCGCACAGGCAAACACGACGGAATTCCAGAACAAAATCCGCAGCGTGATTTCTATGGCAAACGCACGCACCCGCAAGATCCGCTTGCAGTTCGACGGCAACATCCTCGAACTCAGCGCAACGGACCCGGATGTCGGCGGCGATTCTCGCGAAGCACTCGCCATCACGCACAACGGCGAAGGCACATTCTGCATTGGCTTCAACGGACAATTCCTCGCAGAAATCCTCGGCATGTGCAAGAGCGAAGAAGTCATCATGAAGATGAACAACCCGCTTGGCGCTTGCATCATCGAGCCGGTTGGCGAAAACTTGAACTTCTCGTTCCTCTTGATGCCGACGCACCTGACGGACAACTAGTCGAAGTTCGGACAAATTTAAGGGCTCTCGCGAGAGAGCCTTTTTTTATAAAATATAGTGAACAATAAAAGCGAATTCTCATAAAGAAGCCGACCCCGGCACAGAGGCCGGAGTGACAAAATGAAAAGCACGCCTCTTAATATAAAGTAAGATTACTAAATTTTAAATAAAATAATAATGTCTAGTCAAATCCGCAAACGAGTCAATAAGAAAATTACGAAAGCTATTCACGACTTCAATTTGATTGAAGACGGAGACCGCGTGCTGATTGCCACAAGCGGCGGCAAGGATTCGAGCGTACTCTTGATGGAGCTTGCTGCACGCCTCGGCAAATTCGGGCCCAAGTGCGAACTCGCAGCCATCCACATCCAAAGCGACTTTGCAGACAAGGCCCCCCGCGAATTTTTGCAACGCATGGCTGAAGAATATCCGCAAGTGCCGTTTTATTTTAAAGACGTAGCCGTAGAAGGCCGCCTCAAAGAAGGCCGCAAGCTCAACTGCTATTGGTGCAGCACGCAACGCCGCACGGAACTCATCAAGTTCGCAAGCGAAAACAACTTCAACAAAATTGCACTCGGCCACCACATGGACGACATCGTCGAAACGCTTTTGATGAACATGCTGTACAAGGGCGAGTTCAGCGGCATGCCGCCGATGGTACCGTACGAAAAATATCCGTGCAGCATCATCCGCCCGCTCTGCTACTGCGAAGAAAGCGAAATCATTGCCTACGCCGAAGACGCAGACATCCGCAAGTTCACCTGCACTTGCGAATTCTCGAAAGCAAGCCACCGCAAAACCATCCGCGAAGAAATCAAGAGCCTCACCAAAGGCAGCTCCACGCTAAAAGCAAACTTGTTCGAAAGTATGCGGAAAATCAGAATGGATTATTTGCTATAGGAATGCCGCGCCCGACATTGTCATGCCCGCCTCCGAGCGGGAATCTCCTTACGGCATTACACATCTTACGGATCTATAGTCTTCTTTTGCAAACGCATTTATACTTGCAGCATCACTGCTGAACGACAAGAACAAATAGTACGCATTTGACTCGCGATTTTCAACGTCTTCTGTCGCACTCCAGATGTACGCATAACCGCCAATGCCATCGAACTTGCCGTCAACGGAACGATAACCCGCCGGGAGCGCCTTGAAGCCCAATGCATCTGAGCCGTTCCCTTTCTTGAACCAGCCATCGCGAGCTTTTAATGCTGCGCCAGCACGAGAGTACGAAAGAGACTGCGCGGCATTCTCGGACGTTGCGGACTCGCCCACCGTCGCGGCTATCAGCGACTCAAAATCTTCTTTTGTCGGCAACCGCCAACCCTCCGGGCAAACCGATTTCGCCTCCGCCCACGAATAAAGCCGCCCCAAGCGTTTGCAGTTGCGGGAGTCGTTCTCCGGGCAAAAACTGCCGGACGTTTCGAAATTCAAGTTTTCCGCCATCCACGTCAAACTGCCGATTTTCACGATATCGTAACTTTGTCCGTCACGCGAATCCGTGAACGACTCCGAACACGCGGAGAGGAACAATGCACAAGCAGAAAGCACGAAGAAAATTGCGAATTTCATATATGATAATTTAATTTGAAGTTCCGCATCAGTCAACATATTGTGAGTGATAAAATAAAAAAGCCGACCCCGGAATAAATCCGGGGCGACAAAAAGTAAACGGGAAATTATAAATTCTGCGATTTCGACAAGTCTTACTTGTACATGTAGCTTACGCCGTTGGGGAACTTGAATTCCTTCATGCCGCTGGTTTGCACCTGAGCCGCAGACTTGACTTCGCCACCGTAAAGAATGTAATTGCCTTGATATGTCGGTTTGAAAGCAGCCTTGTCGGAACCATAGTAGTTATTGCTGTTGTAATTCAAAGCCGTGCATCCGGGAACATCCATCGTGTAGTTGCCAAATGCGAGGAGAACGCCACCAGTAATTGTAAATCCATCGTCGGTATCGATAAGACCACCAGCAAAGTTGTACGCGCCGCAATCGCTTCCGCCCTGCTGACCGCCCATACCCCAGCCACCGCCGAAGTTGAATCCGCCACCCATGCCGCCGCCCATGCCGCCCATGCCGCTATTCTCGTAGCTCTGGCCGGTAATTTCAACAATCACCACGCCGCCGGTCATTTTTCCAGTACCGTTAGCATCTAACCCGTCAACCATGTTGCCCTTCACGCTGATATAATGGTAGCCGCCGGTGATGGTGATATAGCCGCTGCTTTCGCTGAACATCGCCATCGAGCTATTATTGTTCTTGGGACCGCCACCGCCGTTCCAGCCGTCGTTAGTCGCAAACACAGAGGTCACGCCACCCTCGGCAAAAATCTTGAACGCTTCTATAGCTTCGAAAGACGTCACAACGTTGATTGTGGAGCCTCTCATGTACAATGCGGAATCCGCGTGGATGCCCTTCTTCTTTGTCGAAATGGTCACGTCGCCGCCGTTCATGTAAACTTGCCAGTTGGTGCGGATTGCAGAAGAATCCGATTTCACGTCGATGGTTCCGCCGTTAACATAGACGTACTTTTCGGCCGTGATGCCCTTGTTGGGGGATTCAATCTTGATTTTCGAAGGTTCGGTTGAATCGCTCACGAGAATGTAGTTGGCAGCCTTGATGCCGCTCTTGTGTCCCTTGATGGTAATGTCGCCACCGGAGATCTCGACAATGCCCTTGTGTGCCACAGTGTCCTTGAATTCACCCCTGTTGTCTTCTACGCATTCGTCACTTTCGAGGCCGTCGCCCGCCTTGGCGGTGATGTTTAAGGTGCCGCCCGAAATTTCGAGACTGCCCTTGCCCTTGATGCCGTCATCTTTTGCCACAACGGTAATATCGCCATTCTTGATTTTCAAATCGTTGCTGGACTGGATGCCGTTCTTGAAATTGCCCGTAACGGTCAGTTTTCCAGACCCCTTGATGTTCATATCGTCCTTGGAGTAAATCGCGGCCTTCGCCGTGTCCGGTTTCCCGCCGACATTCGTGAATGCGTGGTCGCCATTGCCGTCTTCTACAACGTTAACAGAACCCTTTACCAAGTGAATCACCGCCTTGTCGGCGTTCTTCACGAGAATCGGAGAGTTCTTGCTTTTCAAAGTCGCATTGTTGAGATAAATGCCGGTATTGCCTTCGTTTTCGGCTGCCGGAGTATTCACAACCACCTGGAAATCTGAGGCTTCGCCAGTGATAAAGTAATCGCCCGGGCAAGTGATGGTCGCCGCCTTGTCTTTCACTTCGACGCAGTTGTTGTTGTTTTCTACAGTCGCCGTGGTCCCAGCAAGCTTCAAGACAACCTCGGTGCCGTTCGCCTTCCCGTTTTCCAAATCGCTTTCGCTATTGCTCGTGGGCGTGGCAACGCTGGAACTAGACTTTTTGTTTGGAGCTGCAACACTGGAACTGGACAAGTTCAAAAACGCATCGCTAGAACTTGAAACTTGATTGACAGGCGCCGCAACGCTAGAACTGGATACTTCAACCGGGGCTGCAACACTTGAGCTAGAAACTTCATTGACAGCAGTTTCGATACTGGAACTAGAGACTTCGTTGAATTGCAAATCATTGCCGGAACTCAATTCGCTGGCAGAAGACGATTCCACAGTGGAAAGGCCCCCGTTGGGATTGACAATTGACGTGCTGTCTTCGGAACAAGCCATAAGGCTCAAAACCGTGGAGACAGCGATTACAGGCAGCTTAAAAAATCTCATATAACACACTCCATTTTGTAATAATATAGATTCTATTACCCAAAACAGACATACCCCCACAGAAATTCCGTTGAACGGAATACAACAGACGATAGGCCGTGCTGCATAAGAAAAATGCGGTTTTTGGGGCGGAAATTGGGAGGTTTTTAAAGTCGGGTTTAATGTTGTGATTTATATCAACTTGGGGGGCGACTTGGGGGGTAATAGGCGCGACTTGCAGCCGGTTTTGTTGCATTTTCTATGAACTCTTGATATACGCTGAATACAATCCTATATTTAGACTATCTCGTCTGCAAATGTAGAAGGAGTTCCTGAAGACGTTCCATCCTGTGGAGCGTCTTCTGCATTTTGAAGATGAATACACACAGTGACAATTTCTTCGCAACTTGTGGAAGAATTACACAACAGATTTTTTATCTAAATCTTTGCTTTCAGTAGTTCAGAAATTCTGAACAGCAAATCATGTTGAGGTATAGAAAAAAATTTCAAGATTCAAAAGTCTTTGACTTTCTTGCTGAACCTGTCGGAAATTCCGACAAGTTGAACATCCATCCAGTTTACCCTTTTCATAAATGTCCTTTATATGCTCAACAACATTGGTTTTAGACATTAATACCAATAGTCGTCCTCATCATAATCCTCAATCCAAGTTTTAACCTGATCCGGAGAGACCTTGATAGATTTCTTCAGTTCTCGATTCAATTCACCTGTCTTAAGTTCGAGATATTCCTTAAAATCTTCCTCACCATAATCTCCAGCTTCCAAATAATCTATACACTTGGCGTAGATATATGCAGTACGCAGAACCTTGTACGCCTTTTTAAAAATGGCCAAAGTTTCTTTTGAATAAGGTCTAAAGCACTTCCATTTTTGGGTCTGAACGAATTCCACCCATTCTTTGCTTTTATGTTTCAAGTATGTACGCCGTACATAATTAGCCATACCCTCAATATGCATTTCGTGATAGTTAAATGTTCCACCAGACATTGCATTCTCCTTGATTGTATTTTACAAAGTGTTTTTTCATTCACCTTTAAAATACGCTCATCGCTATGCAAACGCAAGAGGTCTCGTTGTTACCGAGAAATGGATAATTGGAGCCTTTTCGACAAGGCTTAGCGTCAACACCTGATATTTGAACTACCTAGGCTTCCTCGGTAGCAGAATCAAGAACACACTTACACTCTATCATCAGTTTTTATTTCCCAACAACCCGTTTTATCGCTACCAACACGCTTTAAAACTCCTAATTTCTGTAGTTTTGACGTGTTTTCAGCAATTGTTGCTCGATGCAATCCTAATAACTCAGAAAGCTCTGTAAGCGTAATCTTGGGATTTTCGGCAATTTTCGATAAAATACCCTTTTGATTCTTTGATAATTTTACAGTCGCCTTTACAGTCGGTTTTACAGTCGCCTTTACAGTAGCCTTTTCTGCATCCTTTCCTTCGTTCAGTTCAAACGGGGTCACGTTAATCCGATTAAAAGGAATCGTTACCACAATAAAGTTCTTTTCAATAAGAATGGACTCCCGGCCATATGCACCGACGATTTTCGGCACACCGCGGCCGGAACGTTCGCTCAGCCGAAGCTGCAAGAATATAGATGCGAGCACCTCATTAACCGGAATACTCACCCCGTTGAAGAACCCCTCCATATCCTGTTCAAGCCCAATCCCGCCATGCGATAGAATCTCGATACGATCTGTAAAGACACTTATCATAGGAGCATTCAAGCCCAGCCATTTGTTGTGAATAAAGGCATTCAAAATAGCTTCGTGGAACGCCTCGTAATCAAAAAGAGGAACATCCTTTCTTTCGGAAATGCGGCCCCGTTCATCCGCTTGGATAATGTTGATTGCATCGCCATATTCCAAAATTTTGTCCATCGCATACAGAATGCAGGAGTTACCATATTCCTTAACCGAGAACAATGCGTCCGCTTTGCTTAAACCGCTAAAAACAGAAACGCGAATTGGAATATCGTTAGCATCCGAAAGCAGCAATGCCATAATGTTATAGCGACCATCAGCGGTCAAAAGCTTGAGCGACTTCTTGAATGTATCCCTTCGGAGTTCAATTCCTTTCGCCCCGTAATACATGAACAGCTTTTCAAAAGTCAGCTCCTGTGCATAATCCGGAGCCGCCGTATTGACAATAGTCGGAATGCCATTAGAAAGAACATTCAAAAGACGAATCTCCCATTCAGGAAACTTTGACAGTTTCTCT
>Ga0265300_10004937_pt1 | contig 10456 bp, 10 predicted proteins | sample AusTroGonzalo_MG_FD_193482 | JGI IMG/M metagenome (GOLD analysis project Ga0265300, IMG submission 193482) | Bovine rumen microbial communities from tropical cattle in Woodstock, Queensland, Australia - Gonzalo_03 | ecosystem: Host-associated > Mammals > Digestive system > Stomach > Rumen ... | reverse complement strand
TTAGAAGTAATGGAAAGAGAGAAATGCCGGAGTTGAATACTTCGTCACTTCCGGACCTTATCTTTACCGTATTGTTCTTCTTCATGATGGTAACATCAATGCGTGAAGTTGAGGTAAAGGTTCAGGTAAAGACTCCTACGGGAAGTTCAGAAATTGAGAAACTTGAGAGAAAGTCTCTGGTGTCACATATCTACATCGGTCCTCCCGCAAAGCAGTATCGTGCAACATTCGGTTCTGCTCCTCAGATTCAGCTCAATGAGCATTTTGCAGAGCCTGAGGCAGTACGTGAGTTCGTATCAGCTGAGCGTGAGAGCATGGCAGAGCGTGACAAACCTCTTATGAAGATGTCTCTTAAGATAGACCAGGATGTTCAGATGGGTATTGTTACCGATGTTAAGCAGGAGCTTAGAAAGGCACGTGCTCTGAACATTGTCTATTCTGCAGGCAAGGAGAAGGAGAAGTAGACTTCACTTAAGAACTGATAAAGGAAAGGCCCCTGATTTAGGAGGCCTTTCTTTGTTTCTGCAATATCACGCGCATTTTTCCGTTAATAAGGTGTATGAATAGATCGGCTGCATACTTGTGGATTGCGGCCCTGTTGCTGTTTTGCGGCTGCGGGGCTGAGATCAGTCTGCGTAAAGGTGACCAAAGCTTTGCTCTGGGCGAGTATCAGGAGGCTGCAGCCCGATACAAGAAAGCATACTCGGGCTTGTCTGCAAAAGACAAAGAGCTTCGTGGCTCAACGGCCTTCAAGTTGGGAGAGTGCTACCGTCGTATTAACTATGTTCCCCGTGCTCTCTCTGCCTATCAGAACGCGGTGAGGTACAAGTACCAGGATAGTACCGTATATCGTTATCTGGCCGATATGCAGCGAGCAAGCGGTAAACTTAAGGAGGCTGAGAATAACTACCGGATAGCATTGGATCATAATCCAGACGACCGTCTGGCTCAGACCGGTCTGGAGTCCTGCCGTATAATTCAGGACCTTAAGGATAACCCCACCAGATACAGCGTAAAGAAGGATAACATCATGAACGGCCGATATGCCGACTGGTCTCCTGTATATGCATCGGCTGAGTATGATCAGATTGTGTTTACGTCATCCCGCAAGGAGTGCTCGGGTGATGACATAAACGGCATAACCGGCATGAAATACTGTGATTTCTTTGTAATCCGCAAGGATGAGAAGGGTAAATGGCAGAAACCGGAACTGATTGAGGGAGGGCCGAATACCCTGTTTGAGGATGGCTCATGCTCGTTCAGTCCTGATTTCAAGACTATGTACTACACTTACTGTGCATCGGACCCACAGCTGCCGCGTCCCGCAACCATTTATGAATCAAACCGTTCTGATGCGGCATGGGGTGCCGGAAAGCCCTATAGTTCCGCATCGGATACGATATACAATTACGCTCATCCTGCCGCTTCACCTGACGGCAAATGGCTATATTTCGTGTCCGATATGGACGGCGGTTACGGAGGCATGGATCTGTGGCGTGTTCCTGTGGGAGGCAAACTGATAGGAGCCGAGAATCTGGGGCCGGAGATCAATACTCCCGGCAATGAGATGTTCCCCACGTTCCGCCGTAACGGAGAGCTCTATTTCTCGTCTGACGGCCATCCCGGTATGGGCGGTCTGGATATATTCCGTGCTGTAAGTACCAGTGACTCCACATGGACGGTAACCAATATGGGTACTCCCGTGAACTCACCGTCGGATGACTTTGGAATGACGTTTGAGGGTGACCTTACCCGCGGTTTCTTTAGCAGTAACCGTAACGACGGACGCGGCCGTGACCATATCTGGAGTTTTGAGTTGCCTGAGACGGTCCATAAGATTACCGGCTGGGTTTATGAGAAAGACGGTTATGAGTTGCCTGATGCCCTTGTTTATCTGATAGGTAATGACGGCACTAACATGAAACTGAACGTGCGTGAGGACGGATCGTTTACCCAGCGCATAAATCCGGGTGTCAGTTACCTGCTGCTTGGAACTGCCAAGGGATTCATGAACTACAAACAGGAGATGACTGCCGACAGTACAGACCTGGATCGTGAATATGTGCTGCAGTTCCCGCTCTCATCAATCTCCAAGCCAGTCATAATAGACAATATATTCTTTGAATTCGGACGTGCCACACTCTCTCCGGAGTCGGCCGGCTCTCTTAATGAGCTTGTACAGCAGCTTAAGGATAATGCGGGTGTGACCATAGAGATTGGTGCCCACTGTGACTATAAGGGTGACGATGAGTATAATAAGCGTCTGTCACAGCAGCGTGCCGAGAGTGTGGTAGAGTACCTGATAAGTCAGGGGATAGACAAGAAACGTCTCACTGCCCGCGGATACGGAGAGTCTGCGCCCAAGAGCGTGAGCAAGAAGGTGGCAGAGCAGTATGACTTCCTTGAGGAGGGTACGGTGCTCACTGAGAAGTTTATCCTGACACTTCCGGAGTCACAGCAGGAGATATGCAACCAACTTAACCGCCGTACTGAGTTCCGCGTAATACGTACCACTTACGGCCTGTTTGGCGGTAACTGACAATCAGCTGATAGAGATTCTTATCCTCCATTCCTGAGGATACATGTTGTTGGCGCGGTTGCCCAGATTCTTGGCAAATCCCAGAGGAATACCCTTGTAAGTGAGCAAAACTATGCCACGGGGTGCATCATCCAGATGCAGGGCGTCACAATGCAGATACTCCAATGCCTGCTTGCGGGTTATCTCAACCTTATTGAAAGCCTCTGTGTTCAGGGCATCGGACATGGCCAACGCATGGGCCGGAACCCAGTCATGTCCCTTACGCACGGCAACTTCTATTCCCGGAATCAGGGCATAGAGTTCTTTGTTTACCTGATTCATGTCCGATGCAAGCGGGGCGGGTAGTGCATATATGGAATCCCCTTTTACAAAATACTCATAACCGTCATTGAGCCACTTGCGGCATTCGGCGGGAACGGAAGAATCGGCCTTGAACGGTTTTTGAGGTGCTTCACGGAAAGCACCATCGGGTTTGCGCAGCAGGCAGAGGAAAAAGCCTTCGCCGCGGGTCAGGTGCTGCATGAAATGATATACCGGCAGGTTGTCCTGTGTAAGTGAACCTTTTATATTCCATCCAGGCTTGGTCTCTATTTTTACGGCTTCTGCACCGAACTGCTCCATTATCCACCGTACGTTATCCTCATCCTCATGACGGTTGAACGTGCAGGTGCTGTATATCATATATCCGCCGGGTTTGAGTGCCGGCCATATATCTTCAATTATCTGGCGCTGGCGTGCGGCGCACATCTCAACATTCTGCGGACTCCAGTCTGCAACGGCTCCCTCATCCTTGCGGAACATTCCCTCACCGGAGCATGGGGCATCGACCGCAATAAGGTCAAACATAAGGTTGGACTGGCCTATCTGCTTGGGGGTGTTGCAGGTTACCATCACTCCGGTGCGGCCCCATTTGGTCATGTTCTCTGCCAGGATCTGGGCACGGCCACGCTGAATCTCATTGCTTACCAGCAGACTTCCCTCAGGCAGCAGTGATGCCAACAGTGTGGATTTGCCGCCGGGTGCTGCGCACAGGTCCAGCGCTCTTACGGGGCCCGATACGCACTTTCGTACTGCCTGCTCCAGGAACATTGATGATGCCTCCTGCACGTAGTAGCAGCCCATATGTATCAGGGGGTCAAGCGTGAACTGGGGGCGGTGGTCAAGGTATACGGCATTACCGGCCCATGGTACGCGGCCATCGGCACTGCATTCAAGAGATTGGAGTGCAAGGCTCTCTGCATCGGGAATGAGGGGATTGAATCGGATGCTCACCTGAGGCTCGGTCTCAAGTGCCTTGAGCAGCTGGTCGCGTTCATCGGCCTCAAGTATCTCACCCAATATGTTGATAAATTCCTTAGGTAAAGCCATAACCTTGCGTGATTTCTGCTGCGAAGGTAAGCCAAAAAATCAGTATATTCGCAGACAAGAAACAAGATTCACCAATGAAACAGTACTTAGATCTGCTGGATAGGATACTCCGCGAGGGAGTGCAGAAAGGAGACCGCACGGGCACAGGCACCATCAGCGTGTTCGGACATCAGATGCGGTTCAACCTGGAGGAGGGATTCCCTCTGCTTACAACAAAGAAACTGCACCTTAAGTCAATCATCTATGAGCTGCTGTGGTTCCTGAACGGTGACACCAACGCCAAATGGTTGCAGGAGCGCGGGGTCCGCATATGGAATGAGTGGGCTGATCCTGACGGCAATCTGGGTCATATCTACGGCTACCAGTGGCGTTCATGGCCCGATTATGACGGCGGATTCATTGACCAGATATCCGAGGCTGTGGATACCATCAAGCATAATCCGGATTCACGACGAATCATTGTGAGCGCATGGAATGTGGCAGATCTCAAGAATATGAACCTGCCGCCCTGCCACGCATTCTTCCAGTTCTACGTGGCCGATGGCAAACTTAGCCTGCAACTTTACCAGCGTAGTGCCGATACGTTCCTGGGAGTGCCGTTCAATATCGCGTCATACGCTCTGCTCACCATGATGATGGCGCAGGTTACGGGTCTCAAACCGGGTGATTTCATCCACACCACCGGTGATACACACCTCTATCTGAACCATCTGGAGCAGGCCCGTCTGCAGCTTACCCGTGAGCCGCGTCCGCTGCCCAAGATGATTATCAATCCTGATGTAAAGAGCATATTTGACTTCAAGTATGAGGATTTCCAACTTGAGGGCTATGATCCGCATCCACATATCAAAGCAGACGTTTCAGTATGATATCAATTATTGTTGCGATAGCACAGAACGGAGCTATCGGTTATAAAGGGGACTTGATTTATCACCTGAGTGCAGACCTTAGACGTTTTAAGGAGCTCACCACAGGTAACACCATTATCATGGGCCGCAAGACTTTTGAGTCCCTGCCCAAGGGGGCTCTGCCCAACCGCCGTAACATTGTGCTTACCCGCCAGACCGGTGTCTCATTTCCCGGTACGGAGGTCTATTCATCACTTGACGAGGCTCTGAGCCGCTGCTCCCGTGATGAGAAAGTTTACATAATAGGAGGTGCGCAGGTCTATAATCAGGCACTTTCCATGGCCGATGAACTGGAGGTGACAGTGGTGAATGACACTCCGGCCGAGGCTGATACGTTCTTCCCTGAATTTGGAAGTGACAGGAGCTGGCATCTTGTGAATAAGGAAGATCATGAAGCGGATGAGAAGAATCCGTACTCTTACTCATTCATTACGTTCAGAAGAGAAATATAACCTAATTACAATATGAGAATCAAGAGACTAACCATTATTTCCGCATTGTTCATCTGTGCGACTGCCGTTTTTGCTCAGTCGCATCAGTCTGAGGCTGCCGTCCGCGCCCTCAAGGAGGATCCTACACGCGCCGGCAACAACACTAACTCCTATGAATTCAAGGAAATTCATGACACGAAAGCCCCCAAGGGTTACAAACCGTTCTATATAAGCCACTACGGCCGTCACGGATCCCGTTCCAACTGGGGTGGCAGTTCATATGAGAATGTGATAGCTGTGCTGGATACGGCAAAGCAGCTGGGAATCCTTACTCCCGGTGGTGACTCCCTGCTTGCTGCTGCTCGTCAGGTTCTGGCTTCATATGACGGAATGGACGGCCGATTGACCCAGAAGGGTGTCCGTGAGCATACAGCCATTGCAGAGCGTATGTATAAGCGTTATCCCGAGGTGTTCAAGGGCAACAAGCAGGTACGTGCGTTTGGAAGTACCGTTCAGCGCTGTCTCATCAGCATGAACGCATTCACCACATCACTTGTTCGTCAGAATCCCAAACTTTACTTCTACCTTGATACCGGTGAGAAGTTCATGGATTATCTGGATAATGAGAGCGGATGGCAGCGTAAATCCATGGCTGCATCAAGAGCTGCAAGAGAGGCTCTTCGCGGTCTGCCCGATGATACGTTAGGCGTATTCCCCCGCCTCTTTACCGATGTGCCCAGAGCCCGTACGTTTATCAAGAGTGCCCGTAGCTTTACGGAGAACGTATGGAATACTGCGATAATAGCAGAGGACTTTGATATTGAGGACAACCTGTTCCGTTTCCTGCCTTTTGACGCCATCTACAAGCGTTGGGCACAGAGCAACGTATCTCTCTATACCGGCCATTGCAACTCCGTTGAATCAGGTGATGACCGCGTTCCCATGGCTCAGTCATGCGTAGAGGATATTGTTGCCAAGGCCGATGAGTGCATCGCCACAGGCAAGTATGCGGCCGATATCCGTTTTGGTCATGACTATCCGCTTATGGCTCTGGTAAGTTATCTGGGCATTGAGGGAGTAGGTGACCGCATTCCTGCCGACGAGATCTGTGACCGTTGGCTTGGATTCTGGAACATTCCCATGGCCAGCAACCTGCAGATCATATTCTATCGCAACAAGAGTAATGACGTGATAGTAAAGTTCCTCTATCAAGAGCAGGAGACACGCCTTCGCGGCCTGGAGCCTTTCTATGGTCCTTACTACAAGTGGGAGACTGTCAAGGCTAACCTTGAAGGCTACAAACGGAATTAAAGGCGGGAGGAGTTGTCAGCCAGGACGTCGTGCACCAGGGTGGTGACCATCTGCTTGAGGTCATCCATGAACTGGGCCGGCTGATACTGGCCGCGCTCTATCTCACGCAGGTGTTTCTCCCAGATACCGGTAAGCTCGGCACTTTTAAGCAACTCCTCATGGATAAGGTCAATAAGGCCGATGCCCGTGGGCGTGGGGTAGAGGTTTTTCTTCTCCTTGCGCATGTACCCGCGTTTATATAAGGTCTCGATGATTGCGGCGCGGGTTGACGGGCGGCCTATGCCGTTCTCCTTCATGGCATCACGCAGCTCCTCGTCGTTCACCAGCTTGCCGGCCGTTTCCATTGCACGCAGCAGGGTTGCCTCAGTGTATGGTTTGGGCGGTGTGGTCCATTTTTCCTGGAGTTCAGGCAGGTGCGGGCCGTTCTCATCGACCGTGAACTGGGGGAGTATGCGCTCGTCATCATCGGCCTTTTCGTCCGATTTCTCTTTGTCAAACAACACTCTCCATCCGGGCTTTAGTATCTCACGACCTGTGGTCTTGAACTCTGCACGTCCGGCCTTGCCAAGTACTGTGGTCTGGGCGTAGAGGCAGTCGGGGTAGAAGACTGCTATGAAACGGCGGGCTATGAGGTCAAACACGGCACGCTCCTGCTGGGTCAGGTTGTTGGGATAGACTCCGGTGGGGATGATTGCGTGGTGATCGGTCACCTTGCTGTTGTCAAACACCTTCTTGGACTTAGGTAGTTTTACACCCTCCAGCGGGGCGGTGAACTGGGCGTAGTCCTTGAGGCCCTTGAGAATGCCGGGGCACTTTGGATATATGTCGTCACTCAGAAACGTGGTGTCCACGCGCGGGTAGGTGGTTATCTTCTTCTCGTAGAGAGACTGGATGGTTTTGAGGGTGTCATCGGCCGAATATCCGTATTTGCGGTTGCACTCAACCTGAAGCGATGTCAGGTCAAACAGGCGCGGGGCGTAGTCCTTGCCCTCCTTGCGGGCCACATCGGTAATGACAAAGTTCAGGGGACGGATCTCCTCCAACAGAGCCTGGCCGTCCTCAATCTTTGTGAACTTTCCCTTTGTGTAAGAAAAGGTGGTGTCGCGGTATGTGGTCTTGAGTTCCCAGTACTGCTCGGGCTTGAAATTGTCTATCTCCTTCTGGCGGTTTACGACCAATGCAAGCGTGGGTGTCTGTACACGGCCGATGGAGAGTACCTGGCGGTTGTTTCCGTTGCGGTACTTGATGGTGTACAGTCGTGTGGCGTTCATTCCCAGCAGCCAGTCGCCGATGGCGCGGCACAAGCCGGCCTCATACAGAGACTTGAAGGCCTCCTGGTCCTGCAGGTGGCTGAATCCCTCACGTATGGACTCCTCGGTCAGTGATGATATCCACAGACGCTTTACGGGGCACTTGGCACCGGCTTTCTGCATCACCCAGCGCTGTATAAGCTCACCCTCCTGGCCGGCATCACCGCAGTTGATAATGCCATCGGCCTTCTGCATGAGTGACTCTATTATCTTGAACTGCTTGTCTATTCCTTTGTCCTCAATCAGTTTGATGCCGAACCGGGGCGGAATCATGGGCAGGCTGCCCAAACTCCAGTTCTTCCAATTGGGAGTGTAATCATGGGGTTCTTTCAGGGTACAAAGATGGCCGAAGGTCCAGGTTACCTGGTAACCGTTACCCTCAATGTAGCCGTCGTGTTTTGTCTTGGCACCCAGCACATCGGCAATATCCTTAGCCACGCTGGGCTTCTCAGCAATACATACTATCATAATACTACAAAGGTACTCAAAAAAGGACACAAAAGGAAGCGATCCTATTGTGTCATTTTTCGTTAAAGATCAGATTGAGTCCCTGACGGGTATAGTAAGGAAAGCGTGTATCACTTGATATGAGAGGAATCCCCAATGTCATAGCATGTGATATAATGACATGATCCGATGGATCCTTATGATTCATGGTCTTATTGACACTCAAACGAGAGTACGTCTGCATCACATTCTTTTGGATTGGCAGAATCTCTACATAATATGTCTCCTCTATGGAGCGCAACATATCTTCAGCTGTTTTCCATTGCTTGTTTCCTAATCCTTTGTTGTTATATGCAATAATAAGTTCACGGACACTCTCTGCACTTATGTACAAAAGAGCATCAGGCTCACTTAATAAAGAAACAATATCAAGGCTAAGGTTTTCACGGTCTGTACTCAGGTATATGAAGATATTAGTATCAAGCAAATATCTCATAATAATAACATAGGATCTTTAACCCATACTTCTCCTTGGTGTTCGATAAATGCTTTCATACTCCTGTTTTGTGGTACAATAGTAGCCATGATGGCCCTCTTTTCCTCTGGGGTCATCTTTTTCTTCCTCTTCTTTGAGGTGTTTTTTGTGGTTTTGGTTTCCATAATATTATTGTTTTAAAACTGTTTGTGGCAAATATAATGAAAAAAGTGAAACATGTACATGGCGCAAGGAAACAATCCTTCTGAGTCATGGGGGGATTTAATATATGGTACGCAGGGAACAGCCCGCGGGATTATTCATATGTCCATATGGTTTCAGCAGAGGGCTTGCGGAACAATGAGAATCCTTTTAAGTTGTAGTGGGTTTCTCTTAAGGGTTCTCCAGTCTCACGATTATACTTGCGTTTGACAATTGATTGTCTGGATGGCCAGCCGTTCTTTATATGGTACTCAACTATTCTTGTGTTTAAGCCACGTTTGTTATATACAAATTTGAGTTTGAGTTTAGAGTCAGATGCATATGTATAATGACCGTCTTTATATTCCTTTACGAAATTTGTGCGTATCAGACTTCTTTTTCTGTATTTATATCTGTATGATGTAAATGAGGGATGTTCATCGTCAGTTTCATCAACATCAAAAGATTCAGTACTTAATTTGCGTCCTTTTTTATCGTATGTAGTAACGGATTTGGCGACAATAATGGCAGGGGAATCACCTTCCTGATATGTTTTTATACTTGTGGACTGCAGGCCATCAGCGCTGAATTCTATTTGTTCAGTTCCTTGTTTGGTGATGTTGCCGTCAGCATCTGTATATACATATTTACTTCCTGTTTTACGCCCCAATGAATCATAAGTGTTATAATCCTGATGACCGGGAGTGATGTATTCCAGAACTCTTCCTTGTTTATCTGTTTTACTTCTGGAGGTCTCATTCAGTTTATCTCCGTCAAGATAATAGCTGATAGATGTTCCGTCACTGTTGGAGATATAGCGGAATCGTTTTACACCGTCTTTTTTGTATTCGGTATAATTCCTTATTGTCTCTACATTATCGCCAACTTTTGTTCTTTCATACGTGGAATATGAAAACGTAGAATCTATATTGCCAGTGTGATAGTCTAGAATGACGTAAGTATCTGCTATCAACTCACCATTATCATACTGATAAGTATAATAATCATCGAGCCTGCCATGGGAATAATACTCCAGTTTTGATAACAGGTGACTCTCCTGAGCATTACTTACTGCAGCAATAAATGCCAACAGCAGCAGAGCAGATTTCTTTTTCATAACCGTTTTTATTGTTTGTGGGACAAATGTAGGTACAGAAGTGTATCAATAGAACAAATAGTCGCTGCAATACTGTTGCATTTGCTGTATCTCCGCCAAAGTGTCCCACGCTAAGGCGGGCGAGAAGAGGCTGGGAGGCGGGTGAGTGTGGGACAAGGGGCCGAGATGAGGGGATGTAACACAGTGAACCCCGCTGCACGGTGGGTGAGCGGGGTTCTTGTGGGACACTTTGGCGAAAACGGTACCAAACTGACATGAACCCCGAAAGTTGGACAAAAAACTTTCGAGGTTCATATGAACAAAAACACTTATGAAGATCATCTAAAGTATATCAAGATGATCGAGCAAG
>Ga0265300_10004933_pt1 | contig 10461 bp, 10 predicted proteins | sample AusTroGonzalo_MG_FD_193482 | JGI IMG/M metagenome (GOLD analysis project Ga0265300, IMG submission 193482) | Bovine rumen microbial communities from tropical cattle in Woodstock, Queensland, Australia - Gonzalo_03 | ecosystem: Host-associated > Mammals > Digestive system > Stomach > Rumen ... | reverse complement strand
TTTTATATTTAATTGTAGGTTTATATGTTCCACTTTGGTTAAGTGTTCCTACCATTCCATTGTAATATGTACCAGAAGCATTTAAAGTAACTTTACCACTTAATTGTCCGTTTCTTTTGGTAGTTGTTGAAGTTCTATAAAATTGTGGATATTCATATGGTACAAAAGTATTGATATTATAATTAATATAAGAATATATTGAACCACCATTATTAAAATTGACTTTTGCTATCATACTTGGTCTATCTTGACCATTTATGTTTTCGGTGTATATTTGTATATCATTAAAGTTTAAATAAAAACTATTATTAGAATTAATAGCATAATGCCTTCTATTAGTTAGTGTGCCATTTATAACTTCATATGTACTGATTGGTATTGAATTAGGATTATATACACTAATTGTATATAACTTGTTTGATAAAAGATTTACATATTGATTAGCAGTTATTCCATAACCAGTTAATGTTGCATTACCTTCTTGAACTTCTACATTTTCAATCAACGCTTGTTCTTGAATAGTTGGTAAATCGTAAGTATATACATAACTTTTTGTTCCAGTAACTAATGCTTGACCTGTTATTGTAACTCCAACTCTAACTTGACCATTTCCATCACTATCGTGTGGGATTATTACATCAGTCAAAGTTCCCCTCAAATATGTTCCAGTTGTAAATGTTGCCATTGATGATTGATATGTTGTAGTGGATATAGAAGTCCACACATTATTTATTTTTTGATATATAGTGCCAGTAACTTTGTATTGACCAGTCCAAGTTCCATTTATTGTAACTCCATACTCTAATTTAATTCTACTTTGATTATTTGTTAAATCGGTAGTAGTTTGGTCATAATATGCTTTTCCATAACCTCTTATGTCCCACATCTCTGGTGTAGATGTCCCCGATGAAACATAAAAGGTATATCTTGTTCCTAATGAATTATATGCCATATTTCCTCCTATCCATTATAAAAATGCCCATATCCTTCTTCATTGTTTGTGTCTGTATATTTTACTGCTATAAATAATGGGTCATCTGTTATATCATCTTCTCCATATCTATAATAGCCAAATACATCTAAATCTTTTGTTTTTGTTCCATCTTTGGTTGTTTGTGATAATATTGTATCTCCATCTTTGTAATATGTCCCTATATTGTTTATTTGCGTGTTAAATGTAGTATCGTTTTTATAGATATTTAATCCGTCTGCATTAAAAGTAAATCCTGTTGTTGTTGTAACTTCTCTTACATCTCCAGTTGTTTCATCTATATGAGTTGCTATAATGTTAATTCTATTTGCTTGAGCAGTTATTTCATTTTGTTGTTTATCTACTATTATATATGCTTGATTTATTCTTCTATCAGTTTTGTCTGCTTTTTTGTAATCAGTTTCACTTGTATTAGGCATATCCGTATGTACTTGTTCTTCTAGTCCTTGTGTTATGTCAACTTCATCATTAAACATAATACACTTATATACATTATCGCCTATTTTTAAATCATATCCGTCGCACAATTCAAGATAAGTTATACCCGTACTTGAATAATCGTTAGTGTAATATTCTAGTCCGTTTAATTGTTCTAAAATATCTGGTAAGTAATCACTTCTATCTTGCCAATTCATTATTTGATTATCTATTATTTTTAATTCACATAGTCCGTTTGCTTCAACACTATATTCATCTCGTAAATAAACATTATCACTTTCTGCTGACCTGCTTAATACTATTGAGTTTATTGGCCCATACTTTTCACTTGTTTTTACATTTATGTCTTTTAGTTGTTCTTCATCAATTGTTTCTATACTACTATAATAAGATAAACTTAATGGTGTAGGTAAACTAGCACTTACGTTTATATTATTTAATCCCAATAATAATTGTGGTCTATTTAATTGATTTATTAGTTCTTCATTATCTATTAGTGTATATGTTGGCATTTCTAATACATAATATAATGTTGTATTATGATTACTTAACCAAGTATTCATTGTTGTTGTTGTATTTGCTCTGCTTGAACTAACTCTGATATATAATCCCAATTTGTGATTACTGCTATTTAAAGAAGGCAAAAAACCTTCTGTTTGTGTGTTTGCTATTCCCGTTGTTTGTTTCGTAAAATTATCAGTTAACATTTGCAAGTATGTAGCTGAATTATAATAATCATTTTCAAAATATATTAGAAAGTTTGCAATATTATAAGCATTTATGCTTTGCAAAGATATTTCTTGAGTTCCATTTAATACTACTTTACCTATTTTCTTTTCTATATACAATTTATTTTTTCCATAAGGCTCATATTCAGTGGCATTGCTTCTTGCTTCAATTTGAATACTTGCTAAAACTTGTTCTAATGTATATATTGTATCATTTCCTGTATGATACATTCTACTAACTAAATATTTTGCATTTGCTCCTGTAGTTAAAGTTATGTAATAATTATTAGCATCTATATCGGTTGTTGTATTTGATATGCCATATACTTGAACACCATTTGCTGGTAATTCGTTTGTGTATCCAAAGAAGAAAGTTGATGATTTTATTTTTCGCATTGTATAAGTAGTATTTGGCTTACAAGGTATATATATTGTTCTATTTGATGTATTACTTGTAATTGTTGTTGTACTTGCATTAAAATATGCTTCTAATATATTAACATTATCTTTATCGAATAAGTTTTTACCAGTGGTCTTTGCTATTTTATCTTGATAATCCTCTATTTTACATAATTCTATTGGTGTTGTTCCATATGGTGTGTATCTATTTGCTTTTGAACCATACTCGACTTGTATTGTATCTAATACTTCTTGTTGTGTTATTTGTGTTTCATCAGTATGATAAAAGTTAATTGCTAGATAATTCGCATTTGCATTAGTTGTTATTGTTATGCTCTTTGCAGTATCATTATTGATATATTGTAATGTTGGTACATTTACTGCAGGAGTATTTGTTGTTGTTCCTACTTTAAATCTAACAGTATTACCTACATTTGTTTTTGATATTGTATAAGTTGTATTTGGTTTACACGCTAGATAAGTAGTTTTTGCTTTATCACTAGCACCTATATTTGGAGTTCCTACATAAGCATTTAATATTACTGCATTATTCTTATCAAATAAGTTTTCTACAGGTAAGTCTATATTATATGTATTTCCTGTATATGGTTCGTATGTTGTTGATAGTGTTTTTGATACCATTACTTGCATTGTTGTTGTAGTGTTATAACCGCCATATATAATAATAGTATCATTTAACATCGCTTGTGTTATTGTTTTAGATGTGCCATTTGTCCAATATCCAACATTAGATGAATATATATAATTTTTATTATCTGTATTTGTTGCATACATATAATAAGTTTCTCCTACTAATAATGTAGGACATAATTCACTTAATTTTTTATTAGTAGTACAATAGCCATTTGAACTTGTGTTGCCACTCATTGTAATTGTTCCATCATTTGCTATTTGACATATAGTATTTGAAATAGCACTTGAATTAAATAGGTTTTTTCCTACTATATCTATTTCTTGTCTACCTGTTACTACTTCAATGTCTTGTGGATAGTCTGGATTAGGACTTGCTGTACCACCTACATATTGTTCATATGAAGTTGCAGTAGAACCTTTTTCTAATTGTATATTATCACGAGTAACAGCTACATCTGAAACCAAAACAGAATAAGCAAATCTAATATATTGTGTATTTGCTGGAGTAGTGATTGATTTGGTTTGAAAATAACCAGTAATTGTTTCACCACTTATATATGTTTTATTACTATCATAATAAACTATATTAACTTGAAAATAATTACTACTTGATACCCAAGATATATTATATGAAGTGCTAGGTAAAACTGAAATATAATCACTTAATCGCCAAGCAGTAGTATCCCAAGTTGCACCTTGTGCAGTTATTCCTTTATTTACAATTGTAGCAACATTAAATAAGTTTTTGCCTGTATATGTTTGTTGTATTGTATTACCTTTTAATTTATAATCATTTATTTTAATACGTTTATTGTTGTTTATAATTATATTTGTGCCTGATACATTAGTTATTTCTCCAATATCTTTAACATATCTCAATTCTAACTCATCATTATTATTGATACATATTGTACTTGCTGTTACTTGTGCTAATTGGTCTAAAACATCTCTATATGTATAATCTAAAGAATAACCTTGTTCATCTAAATATAATTCTTTTGTTATTTGTTTATCATAATTTGCAAAAAAATCAGTGTAGTTTGCAAAAGTTAGTCCTAATTTATCACATAATGCTTGTATATAATCTTTAACTGATATAGGGTATGTTATTCCTAAATCTTCATAATCTTTCATTGAATAAAGCATTTTGTCATAACAAGTCATCATATAACTATTTGTATCTTCTTGTTTTTCAACCTTATATACAATGTAATTACCATAATTGATATATTCATATGTTCCATCTACTTTTACGCCAAATTGATAGTTTAAAATAGTTCCTAAAGGTATTTCTATATTAGCATCTATATCAATTTGCTTCATAGTGGATTTTAATATATCTCCCTCAAAGTGAGGCGTAACAGAGTTAAGTTGATTTTTGCCTAACTCTGTTTCTACTTCGTTTATTGTATAAGTTATCTTGCTATCTAACCTTCTACCATAATTTTTTATATTATTTTTATAATTTTGAGTATGTATTTTCATTATTCCCTCACATCGGTAGCAATTACACTAATTGTAAAACTTCCATTTGCTCTTGCAATATTGCTAAATGTATTTTTGTTTAAAGTTGACCAATCTCCCGTATATGTGTTCATAGTAACTGATGCTTTTTTTAAAGGGTCATAATATGTTGTGCTTTGAAATGCACTATCAAGTATGGGAACAAGAGCCTCTAATTCTGCTTGAGTTGTTGGCTTAAATGTTAATTTAAGTTTTACAATAATTCCTAATAGTGTGCCTGACATTGAACCTGCCATATTTCTTCCTGTATCTCCACCCCATACTTTATTATAGCCATATTCTACTTGAGTTACATAATCACTCATATTAACATTGTCTATTATAAGTGAGTTTTTATCTATATACATTTATACCTCCTATATATTTGAAGCAAAACTATCTTGCTCATTTATTTGTCTTAATTCTCGTGCTATTTGTCTATTTCCTACATATACAGGAATTGTTGCATTAATATTAATATATTTGCCTATTGTTTCTCCTAATAATTCCATTTGTGCTGTATCAGTTAAAGGTATAACACCTTCCATTCCATTTTCTCCAGCAATTGCTCCACCAATAGGCACTCCTCTACCAGGAATATTAATAATACCACCTTTTGCCAATTTTTGTATTTGAGGAATATTTATGGTTGGCATATTTATTTTAACGCCTGTTGCATCTCCTATGCTTGTTAGTAATGCCTTTAATGGTCTTGATACCATATTTACTGAATTAATTAATCTATTAATTCCTTCTATGCAGAAGTTGACTACACCTTTAAATGCTGAACCTACTGCATTAAATATAGGTTTAATTTTATTGTCATACCATATTTTTAAGCCTTTCCATAAACCTGCTAAAAACAATTGCCACCATATTTTCATTGCTTCCCAACCTTTTGTTATTCCTTCTACCATTTTAGATACCCAAAGTTCAATGCCACCCCATATTGATTGTGTCAACCCTTTTATGCTATCCCATATTCCACCAAAAAAGTCTTTTACGCCTGTTCCAGCAAGTTCAAGGTCTCCTGTAAATACTCCTTTAAGTATTTCCCAAACGCCTGTTAGTGAACGCCATATACCCATAAAGAACTCCTCTAATCCTCTACCTATATCAAATAGTCCTAATTGCCACAATACTTCATAGTCATTAAATGTTTCCTCTAAATATTTTTTAAACTCTTTTCTACTCGTGTTATATACACCCAGCAAATTGTCTGCCATTTTTTCGGCTTTTTCAACTGCTTCTTCATCTGGTATTAAATTGCCTAATCCTCCTAAACCTCCTGTCCCTCCAGAGGATTTGTCACTTAAAATATTTAATTCATCTATTCCAGACAAAACCTTTTTTAATTCTTGTGCAGATTTTGCTCCACTTTTTAGTGATTTTGCACTATCTTTAAAAACATCTTTGCCAGAAAACTTTTTAATAATTGTTCCTATATAAGACACAATTTTATATATTAAGTTAATTATATATTCTAATACTGGTGCTAACATATCTGCTAGTAACCCAACTATATTTTTTATTACACTAATTATTGATTGAAGTTTTGCATTTAATTCATCGTTTTTGCTTAAAATTGATTTTGCAAACGCTAATACAAGTGCTATTAACCCTATAATTGCCCCAGTTATTCCTGATAACAAAGATGAAGTTAAACTTTTCAGTTTACTTCCCATAGTTGAAAAACTTGCTTTAACTTTTGCTATTCCACTTGATACGCCTGTTGTATCAAGTTTTGTTTTTATTACAAGTGTTGGTTGCATACTATCACTCCTTTCCTTCTACTTGCCTATAATAGTTTTCTATATTTTTAATTTGCTCTTCCGTTAATTCTCTATTAATATGACGATGTTTTTTTAGAGCAACTCTTTGCTTTGCTTTTTCTATTTTTGCTTTTTCTTTAGGGTCTTTTATTTTGCTTGTATCATAAGTTCTCAATGCTCTAATTCTATTTAATACACAACAATTACCCATCTCACTATTTGATAATCCGTTTATTAATGTATCAAACTTTTCCCAATCCATTTCTTCTTTAGTTAAATCTATTTTGTAATCACTCATAAAACTTGCTTCAATATACGCCATATCTTCGTTGAAGTCCATATCTGGTTCTTCTTTAGATGGCTCACGACCTCTTGTAATATAATTATTAGCCCATTTAACAAGTTTTTCTTGATGTTCTTGATGATTTAGACCTTTAGCCCCAAAAAGCGTGTAAATAAACCCCAAAAAGCGTTCATAGTCTCCTATTGTTTCATCACATAATATATTATTGGCTTTTAAAATGTTTCTAAACTCTACATCAACTTCATATATTTCATCATCTATTTTTAATTTTTTAATACACGCCATTATTCTAACACTTCAATTTCTTCTTCATTGTCTTTTTTATATTTGTTTTTAATTTTATCTTTTATAGTTTCAATATTAAAGTTTAAATGAGGCATAATTTGTTTTTCAATGATTTCATCTATATATTCAAACATCTCATATGTTGGTTTTCTACCATTTAATAATTTTTGAACGCCATTTTTTCCTAAAAACATATTATAGATATTAACTTGCTCATTTACGAAATCTCTTACTGCTCGTATTTCGTCTTCTTGATTTTTAGATAATAGTTTTTTTCCTTTAACATCTTGTCTTTTATTAATTATTAATAATTGGTTTTTTAATTTATCTTGGTTCTTTTTTAACCTTTCTCCTATTTCTTGATATATTAAGGGTAATTCAATATCCTCCATATCAAACTCTAAATATTCTCCTGTATCTACCCCTTCATCTGTTCTAATATTAAAGCGTAGAACTCCACTTTTTCCTAATTGTATGAAATTGTCTGTCATTTCAATACTCTCCTTTCTAATTAAAAAAGGGTTAAAGGGCTTTAGTCCCCTTAACCCTCAATGGTTTAAATTATAAACTTGCAGTTGGTGTAAACTCTATTCCGTGTGTTCCACCTATTGTTGCAGTTCCTTGAACTGGATTAAAATAGTCAATGTCATATGAAATAGTAGCATTTTCTCCCAACCATTCATTTATTGTAATAAGAACATCATATTTAACTGCGTTGTATGTTGATGTGCCTGATGATGTATCTATTTCTACTAATTGAGTTTCAGCGCAAGTGGCAGATTTTCTCAATCCATCTAAATAAGCATAAATAGGGTCATCACTATAGCATCTTTTACCACTTACAGATGAACTTAATTGATAATTATTAAATGTAGTTTGAGCAGTTCTATTAAGAATTGTTTTATAAGTGTCTTTTTGTGGATTAAATCCAACACTTAAACTTTCAACTCCCGTTCCTTCTCTAACAAATAATGGGCTTGTTGTTTCACCAGTAGTAGTTGCAGTATTAATCCAATGTGCAAATTGGTCTCTATATAATTGAGCCATTATTTTTCCTCCTTCTTGGTTTCTTCTAATTCTCTTTTAATAAGTATTAGGTCTTTATATTCAAGAGGTTCTATCCAACCTAATTCATTTAATTTTGCAATTTGCTCATAAGTAACATTTTTTATTTCATCTCCTTCAAGATATTCTCCAATGTTACTCGTAAAATTAATTTTTGCAATAATTTTTTTCATATAGATATTACCTCCGTTTCTTTATATTTATATGTTATTTGTATTTGAATATCAAACTCGGCTTGTTTGCCATCTGTACTATTCATAGTAGCACAATTTAAACATTCAATGCTTTCTATACCATCTATACTAGGCAATACGCCTTTTTTATTATTATCTTTGATAGCGTTTTCAAATTGTTCAAAAAAACCTATATTTGTTAAATTAACAATTGTATCTTGTGAATATGACTTACGACTTCTAAATGAGTATACATCTCTGTGTATTTCTTCCCCTGTTACCCATTTTTCTACCATACTTGATGTTGGTATTTTATCTAATGAGTAATCATCTATCTTATTTGATAACATATTAGCATTAATTTGATACCCTCTATTTGCTGTAATATTATTTATTACTTCAAATAAATATAATCTTAATTTTGACACTCTTAATTCACTTACATTCATAAATATTGCTCCTTATTAAACTTAGCAACCTCATCTACTAATTTTTGGCCATCAACACTTGCCATTCTTAAATCCCAATATGGTCCTGTTCCTGCCGTTGTATAATTTTTTACTGGTCCTTTAGTAAACCCAACATATTGAGCGTGTGCATATGGCATCATATAATCTATTTCATCTCTTTGAACTTCAACATTGGTTCTTAAATCCCCATTTTCCATAGGAACATATTTATCCATATAATGTCTTGCTCTCATTGTAAAATAGTATTGTGTAGCCCCCGTTGGTTCTAAATCTAAATATGCAATAATTTCACTTGCTGGTGGGAACTCTATATCTACATTCATTTCCCACCTATATGTATATGAGGATTGTTGCCAAAATTATTATCTTTTATGCTTGTTATATTATAAATAAGATAACTAGATAAATCATCTTGAGTGGTTATATTGGTATCTAAAGTGCCTTGTACAATAATATCTCCAATTGCAAAATTAGTTGCATCTAACTCATCGTTAGCATCATAAGGTATTCTTATTTCAACATCATTTGCATTATCATACCCTTTGTTTATACTAGCACCTTTGCCACCAAATAGCCAAACATTATTATAGTTATATCTAGTCCATTTTTCTAAATGGTTTTCATCTAACCCATCTTTATGATAAATAGTTAAACTTGAATTAATTATCATTTATCTACTCCACAATACATTATGTGTTCTCCATCAACTATAAGCCCTAATAAATAAGTCCTAATAATATCATCTAAATCTTTTTCTTTAGATTTTACTATATCACTTATTTGATTGGCTGTTACATAACTGATTGAGTAACCATCTATGCTTTCACTAGACACATTGCCATTACTTGCTGTATTGCTTATTGAGTTTTGATAACTTTGGATACTATTTATCAATGCGTATTCACACGCTTTTACTTCCGTAGGAATATCAATTGCTTCTTTTATTCTATTAAAGGTTTTTATATCAATTCTTCTTCTTGCTTCCAATTCTAATAGATTAAAAGGCGTTTCACCTATTTGTTGACCACCTAAATCTTGATATTCTTTATAAGTTAGATATTGTCCTTCAAATATCATAAAACGCCTCCTTTAAATTATAAACTTACTGGTGTTCCGTTATAGATAATTAAGTCTGGTGTAACTGCTTTAGTTCCCTTATAAGCAAATAGACCAAATGCAGTTGCGTCACTTAATTCAATTTTCTTTGGGTTATAAATTGAAGTCATAATTGGTTGTGCTACTGAACCTTTAGCCATTACTACATAATTAATTCCATTTGGTAAGAATACATTTGAATATACATTAACGTTATTGAATGTTCCTTGTTCATAATTTGGTACAACTCCTAAATTATTAGAGTTAGAAATAGAGTTAACTTTGTTTCTTAATCTACCATAATATGCAGGTGACATTACAACTTCTATCATATTACGTGGTACACCTTGTACAAAATTGTTTTTAGTTGTTTCAATTTTTTGGATTGCTTCTTCAATTTCATCTTCAATTGATGGTGTTCCTGTTGGTGTAAATGAAGTTCCTTGATTTACTGCTTCTGCAAAGAACTTTGTATCAAGTTCTACTGCTAATGCGTCTTGATGATTACGTGTTCTACGTTCAATTAAACCATTAACGCCATAAGTCTTAAGGTCTTTTTCTTCTACTTCTTCTAAATATTCAGT
>Ga0265300_10004932_pt1 | contig 10461 bp, 10 predicted proteins | sample AusTroGonzalo_MG_FD_193482 | JGI IMG/M metagenome (GOLD analysis project Ga0265300, IMG submission 193482) | Bovine rumen microbial communities from tropical cattle in Woodstock, Queensland, Australia - Gonzalo_03 | ecosystem: Host-associated > Mammals > Digestive system > Stomach > Rumen ... | reverse complement strand
TTGCTGTTATATTGTACAATGAAATCCAGTTCATCGAAGTAGTTGTCAATTTTGTCAATTTCATTGTTACTGCCCGAGAAATTGACATCCAGAGTGTCGCGATAGCGCACATCCGACAGTTTGAACTCAAACGGCATCTCAACCGAGCCTATAACATCGATTGAAGAGGTGTCGGAAATGGTGAAAGGCTGGTCGGCCTCAGCCATGGTTATTTCGCCATGGAAGTCGAGGCGTGTGAAGTTGGACAAGGCGTCTATCTGCTCAACAAAACCGGTGATAGGTGTGCTGTAGTATTCCCCTTCGGTAGGCTCCACAGTTATCTCGACATATTCGTCAGCAAGCAGGTCGACAGTCTGTCCGTCGGCTGTTCTGAACTCAAACGTGTTAATGTCTCCATGGGCACTCAAGCCGAAGGTGTTTTTATACTTCATTTCTATGGTCGGTATAGGCAGCAGGAAACTTCCCGAGACATGATTAATACCGAAATCAATATTGTTATGCATTTCGAATATGGAATCTATAGGCTTGGTTACTATGCCGTACACCGTATTGAACCTCACGTCTGTGAGACCGCCTGTGAGACGGCAGCTGTAGTCACCGCCCTGGAAGCCGATGCTCGGATCGTAATGGAAAACGATTTTGGCTGAGAAAGCCACCGTGTCGTCCTCCGGCACGAAACTGCAACCCGCAAGGTCAACTTCGCATTCGCTGTTGCCAGGATAATTGAAGGTTACCTCGAAGCGGTTCCCGTCAGTCATTTGAAGCTGATCTGAAAAGACCACTATCTGCTTCAGCATCGGGATTGACGGAGTGACGTTGAATCCGAAGGCCAGGACTCCGCTGCGCAGAAGCACCTCGTCGATGATGAATCCGTCGTAGTGGAACGGGAATGTGGCGAAACGGTCAACGCTCAAAGTGGTGTCTTTCTCAGACTGCGCACTGACAGAAGGCAGAGTGAAATCAGTGACGGTGTTGAAATCGACATCATCGATGTTACTCAGGAAATCGCTGGCTTTGATGACATCGTTGATAGTGTCGGCGTAGTAAGCGAAAATAGAGTCGTTTCTCACACGCAGCCAACTTTGAGTGGAAGCGTCCATCTGATGGATGACGTCTTTCAGTGAGAGAGTGTTGTTGTAGAGAGCCAGCGCAAACTGGGTGTCCACAGCGACAGTCTTGACGCCCTTTTTCTTACAGGATGCCATGGCAAGCACCATACAAGCGGTAAGAATAATCGTGGTTAATGTAAATTTGTTTTTCATTTTAGTTTATTTTTGATTGAATTATAATACTAACTTACCAATGATTATTTGGGCTCAAAGATAGTGATTATTTCAATATGATTGAGTTTTGAGCGCCTTTTTTATTTTTAAAAAAATTTTGAAAATTTTTGTGGGGAGTAATAAAAAAAGTTGTAATTTTGCGGCTCGAAAAAGTTAGAAGAAAAAAGATATGTATTTAACTGCAGAAAAGAAACAAGAGATTTTCACACAGTACGGTAAAAACGCACAGGATACCGGCTCAGCGGAAGGACAGATTGCACTGTTCACATTCAGAATCAAGAATTTGACAGAACACATGAAAGGCGCAAGGAAAGATTTAGCCACCAAGCGTTCATTGGTTGCTCTCGTTGGTAAGAGAAGAAAGCTCCTCGCCTACCTCAAGAAAACTGATATCGAAAGATATCGTAACATCGTCAAGGAATTAGGTTTAAGAAAATAAAAGCGTTGTTTTTGCAATGCGCATAGCGAAAAAAGGCATCGTCAGATTGCCTTTTTTCGCATTGTTGTACTCTAATTCCAAATCACTTTATTTATTTTTATATAAAAAGATTTATTATGGGTCCAGAAGGAATCAAACAGACAATACAGACTGGTAGAGATACCATCACCATAGAGACAGGTCGTCTGGCCAAGCAGGCCGACGGTGCAGCCGTTGTAAGATGCGGCAACACAGTGCTCCTGGCCACCGTAGTGGCAGCCAAGGAAGCCAAAGACGATGTCGATTTTCTGCCTCTTTCAGTAGATTACAAAGAAAAATACGCCGCTACAGGCAAATTCCCGGGCGGTTTCTTCAAACGCGAAGGCAAGCCTTCAGACTACGAAATTCTGATTTCACGTCTGGTAGACCGCGCCATCCGTCCTTTGTTCCCTGATGATTTCCACGCAGAAATCCAGGTGCAGATCACACTGCTTTCAGGCGAAAAGAACATGCTTCCTGACGCTTACGCAGCTTTGGCAGCCTCATCGGCTATCGCAGTTTCAGACATCCCATTCAACGGTCCTATCTCAGAGGTCCGCGTGGCTATGATCAACGGCGAATACGTCATCAACCCACGTCAGGATGAACTCGATAATGCCGACCTCGAACTTATGGTAGGTGCCACAATGAAGGACATCTGCATGGTGGAAGGCGAATCGAAAGAGATTTCAGAAGCACAGATGATTGGCGCTTTGAAGGCTGCTCACGAGGCCATCAAAGGTCAGGTGCAGGCTCAGTTGGACCTCGCCTCACACGTTGAGAAGGCCAACCCTAAACGCGAGTACTGCCATGAAGTCAACGACGAGGATCTCCGCGCCGACATGATGGCATGCTGCTACAAGCCATGCTACGATTTCGCTCTCACTGGCAACGCCAACAAGCACGAGCGCGAGGACGCTTTCGCAGCAATTCTTGAGAATTATCTCACAAAATATACCGAAGAGGAACTCGAAGAGAAGACTCCGATGGCAAAGCGTTACTTCCATGACATCGAGCGCAAGGCTGTGCGCGACGCCATCCTTATCGAGCGCAAGCGTCTCGACGGACGTAAGCTCGACCAGATCCGTCCTATTTGGACAGAGGTCGACGTATTGCCGTCATGCCACGGTTCAGCCATCTTCACACGTGGTGAAACTCAGGCTCTGGTTACAGTAACATTGGGCACCAAGCTCGACGAGCAGACCATTGACGGCGCTGTCGTTGAAGGCACAAGCAACTTCATGCTGCACTACAACTTCCCAAGCTTCGCCACAGGCGAATGCAAGGCAAGCCGCGGTGTGAGCCGTCGTGAAGTGGGTCACGGCAACCTGGCCGAGAGAGCTCTCAAGAACATGATCCCAGGTCCGGATGAGAACCCATACACCATCCGCGTGGTATCTGATATCCTCGAGTCGAACGGCTCATCATCAATGGCTTCAGTGTGCGGCGGCACATTGGCTTTGATGGATGCCGGCGTTAAGATGAGAAAGCCTGTGGCAGGTATCGCTATGGGTCTTATCACAGACAATGAGAAATACGCTGTCTTGTCAGATATCCTTGGCGATGAGGACCACCTCGGCGACATGGACTTCAAGGTGACAGGAACAGTTGACGGCATCACAGCATGCCAGATGGATATAAAGGTTGACGGTCTTTCATACGAAGTGCTGTCAGAAGCTCTCGAGCAGGCTAAGGCCGGCAGAATGCACATACTCGGTGAGATGGCCAAGACCATCACAGAGCCTCGTGCCGACTACAGAGAGTTCGTTCCTCGCATCGAGAAGATCATCATTCCTAAGGACTTCATCGGCGCAGTTATCGGACCTGGCGGAAAAGTGGTTCAAGAGATTCAGAAGTCGACCAATACCGTCATCGTCATCACTGAAGACGAAAAATGCGGCATGGTGGAGATCGCTTCAACCAACAAGGACGACCTCGAGGCAGCCAAGGCACGCGTCCGCGCTATCGTTGCAGTTCCTGAGGTTGGCGAAGTTTACGACGGCACAGTGAAGTCAATCATGCCGTTCGGCGCTTTCGTCGAGATTCTCCCTGGCAAAGACGGTCTGCTCCACATCTCTGAGATTGATTACAAACGTCTTGAGTCAATGGACGGCGTCCTCAATGAGGGTGACAAGATTCAGGTGAAGCTCATCGACATCGACCAGAAGACCGGCAAGCTCCGTCTGTCACGCAAGGCTTTGCTTCCTAAACCGGAAGGTTATGTAGAGAAGCCTGAGAGACCTCGCGGCGAGCATAAGGGCGGCGAACATAAAGACCACAAAGGTGGCGAGCATAAAGGTCCAAGACACGAGAAGAAGTAAATCTTCAAAACGTCATTTCGACCGACCGGAGGGATTGGAGACCTGAGCGAAGCGAAAGCATTCACCTTGGTGAATAAATCTCCTTCAAAAAAGTATTACAAACATGCAGGAGATTTCTCGATTCCGCTTCGCTTCACTCGAAATGACGGATTAAAGCAAAGGAATAATCTTAATAAATAAAATATGAGGCAGTTAAAGATTACCAAACAAGTTACCAACAGGGAAACAGCTTCTTTGGATAAGTATCTCCAAGAGATTGGTAAGGTTGAATTGATAACGGCTGACGAAGAAGTCGAGCTGGCGCAGCGCATCCGTCAAGGCGATATGGCCGCATTGGAGAAGCTCACCAAGGCCAATTTGAGATTCGTCGTCTCCGTGTCAAAGCAATACCAAAATCAAGGATTAAGCCTCCCCGACCTCATCAATGAGGGCAACCTTGGACTTATCAAGGCGGCACGCCGTTTTGACGAGACCAGAGGTTTTAAGTTCATCTCTTACGCTGTGTGGTGGATACGCCAATCCATTCTTCAGGCTCTTGCAGAACAATCACGTATCGTCCGACTTCCATTGAACAAGATCGGCTCGATCAACAAAATCAACAAGACATACGCAAAGCTGGAGCAGGAATTTGAGCGCGAACCTAATGCCGAAGAGATAGCTGAAGTCCTCGACCTCACCGAAGCCGAAGTCAAGGAATCGATGAAGAACGCAGGCCGTCATGTGTCAATGGACGCACCGCTCGTGCAGGATGAAGACAACAATATGTACGACGTCTTAAAGAGTGACGAAGTGGTGACACCTGAGACCGAACTCCTTTACGAATCACTTCGTAAGGAAATCGACCGCGCAATCTCAACTTTGACTCAACGCGAAGCCGACGTCGTCCGTCTCTATTTCGGACTCAACGGCGGTCATCCTATGACTTTGGAAGAGATTGGTGAGAAGTTTGACCTCACACGCGAACGCGTGCGTCAGATCAAGGAGAAGGCAATCCGCCGCTTGAAACACACAAGCAGAAGCAAGATTCTCAAGAGTTATCTTGGTTGATCTTACATTATTGAATTATTAAGGACTTAACAGGGCCGCGCAAACGGTCCTGTTATTTTTTTAATACCAGCAGATCTTTTCTGATATGCTGCATTATGTTGATGCTTTCCTCAAGTGTATCGTAGAAAAAGACCCAAATAGTCTGGTTTACATAGTCGACAGCCGCTATGTACCCGTCTTCACCATACTGTCCGGCTTCAGGCATTATTGAAGATGGCTGTTCCATTTTTCCGAACATAGTCTGAGCATCGAGCACAGTGTCGTTGTATGCCAGGCCGTAATTGTTCAATCTGTCAGCAACAGTCTGCAGTATGCGCTTGACAGCTGTTGTGTCTTTAAACTCCATACCGAAGCACATATCACCCATAAAGTCGATGTCATCGTTGATGATAATCGATGCGTTATGAACACCGCTGTCCGATTCGAGCAGCGAATTGAGTGCCATACTGAATTCATTTATTATGGCTTGGGCAAAAACTTCAATCTCCTCGTCGCTTAAATGCTCTTTGGTATAAACATCGTCACCGACAGGCATTTGCGCATCCCAATTCATTCCGATTTCAACTGAATAATCCGGAGCTGGAATAGTATCGCCCATGATACCGGATATCAGTTGTTTTGCCCCTGTAAAATCTTCTAATAGCCATTGCCAAATAGTTTCGTCTTCTGCATGAATCATCACTGTATTGATTTCATTGCCATGGACTTCGAAATCACTGAGATAGGCTACTGTAAGATTTGTGCTGTCAGCGTATTTGAAGTAAAGCTCCATGGCCGGATTGCTTTGCTTATCAGAACCGCTCCTATGGCAGGAACAGGTAGCAAACAACGCGAGCAGCAATAGAATCAATATGTTTAGGTAATATCTCATATTATTATTCTTGATTGACTATTTTGTTGGCCGAGATTATGACATCCTGTGCCGAGCATCCCGAATTACAGAGGAATTTCACTTCGTTGTTTGGCAAAGTCAAGCCATATACAATCACCCCTGACAGCAGGCATGCGGCAGCTGCGTATGGAACCCAGAGTCTCTTGGCCTTTCCCTGACGTTGTGCTTTTTTCGCCATACTCAGTATGACATCATCACACGGGACGCTATTTTGCGCCTCATTAAGCGCATTCTCCCGTTTCTGCCATTGTATATCAAAACCGTTAGTATTCATATTTCCCTCCATAATTATTTTTGAATTTCTTTTTCAAACAATTCTTTCAGTTGCTGTTTTGTGCGTGCTATGCGCATTGCTACGGCCCCCTCCGTAAGGTCGGTCATCTCAGCTATTTCTTTATATGAAAAGCCGTCAAGGTGAGCTCTGATTATCATGCCGTTTTCTTCAGGGAGCCCACTGATCAACTGACGCAGCAATTGGCAGTTGTCATCGATCGCCTCGCCAGACATATTGTTTAATTCCCCATGAGCTTCAATTTGCTCTGTAGTTGGATATCTACTGTCTTTTCGACGAAGCATCAGCATGGTATTGGTAGCGACACGATATATCCAGGTGCGCTCTGAACTTCTTCCTTCGAAGGTGTCGAAATAGCGCCACAGACTGACTATAACCTCCTGCATACAGTCTTCAACTTTCCATGCTTTGCCAAGGCTGTAATCAGAACAGATATGCCATATCAAAGCCTTGTTGCGCAACAGCATTGCGTTAAAGGCCTGTTCTTTGTTTGATTTATCTCTAATGGGAAACAACAAAGCGTTTTGTCTGATTATCATTAATCTTTACGAAATACACGCCGTCATTGTAACCAGCTGTTGAGACAGTTATTGTATTTTCGAGGGTTTTGATCTCATCAACTTTTTGGCCCAGAGCATTGTAAACTGCTATGGTTTCAATGTTGTCACCTCTGATGGTCAGCACATCTTTGACCGGATTCGGATACAGTTTAAAACCATCGTTGCCGTTCTCTGAAACTCCTTCAAAGGTAATGCACTCAATGTTTGAAGGGTCGCTTTCTGCATAGCCCTCACAGTTGGCTGTAACTTTGTAGCAGTATTCCTCCATGTCCTCCAAATCGCTATCAACGAATGAAGTTTCATTTACAGTTGCTATTTTTACGCCATCTCTATATACATTATAGGATATTGCAGTCTCTGAAGCAATCCAGTTCAATGCGACTTCGTCATTTGCCATTGTTAGAGAAAGATTTGACGGTGCGTCGCATTCTATTGTCTCGCAGTTGTATTGTTGTATGCCATATTGAGCCAAAGCGTTAATCACATCATTAGCCGAGAATGGATAAAGCTGTGTAAGTCCCTGAATCACAATACTTCTATCCGGCATAATAAGAATCAATGTCGGGCATGCTATAATACCGTACAGGTCGAAAATCTCATTTCCGCCACCTTCACTTCCTATAGTCGGATACTCTACGCCATATTGGTTGATCCATTGCTGACAGTTGTTATTGTTGTCTATATATGATATCTCCATGAAGAAAACATCGTGTTGATTACAGCCGGTGGCTGTGTAGGCACCATTAATATAAGGTGCTATAACCTGGCATTGTCCGCAAGTCAAAAAGAAGAAATCTATAAAAACTGCCTGTCCGCGGTCCAATATCTCAAATAGATGAATCTCATTGCCGTGACAATCGGTAGCCGTAAAGTCGACTGCTTCTGTAAGATTGGTGTTCTGTGCGTGAAGTCCTGCTGTTATTGCAAATAAAACAGCGATAATTGTTAAAAGTCTTTTCATGTGATTATAATTTTCATTCAGTTTTATTATTAGGTGCAAATATATCAAAAAACTAACAAGATTATATTTTTTTCTTTCAGGTTATTATTTGAAATTATTTTGCACCTAACCGGAAGTAACATTTAAATTAAAAGTCTGTATGAGGAAACATTTATTATTGATTGCATGCTTTGTCGCTTTTATTGGCGTAGCAAAAGCACAAAACGAATTTTCAATGACCGTCAGCACTGGGTCATCAACGGAGTTTTCATTAACTGAAAGACCTGTCATTTTATCGTATGCGCCCACTTCGGTGGCTCCTACCGGGAATGCAGGTTTCGGCGGATTGGCATTCTACTGGGGTTATATGTTCCCCGCTTCCATGCTTGAAGAATACGCAGGACAGTACATCACACAAGTCGCTTATCTGGAAGGCGGCGGTGAAGAATTTGCTGGCGATTATTCAATAAACATCTGGATTGGCGGCGACATCTCCCCTGAAAAACTTGTTTGCACTCAAGAATATACCGTAACTTCCGGCTCAGGAGAGGTGGTGACTAAAGCTATAGATAAACCGGTACTGATTGATGGCACTCAGAATATTTGGGTGATGCTGTATCAGGACGGCTCGGTACAGGGCCCCGCTTTCGTCATGGAAGACATGGGTGATGCCAACAGCCGTTGGGCTGGCTTGCCGGATTACGGAATGTGGTTCGATGTAAATCAGGCACAGGGTGGCAGTGGCTACAGCTTCATTCTTTGGACTTTTGTGGATGACTACGACTTGATAGGTGAAGTTGAAAACAATGTCGCAGTTTATCCCAACCCTACACAAAACATGGTGAATGTAGTGGCACCCGACATGAACCGTGTCACCGTGCTGAACACATTGGGACAGGTGTTATATGATGCTGCCACAACCGGTAATTCACAGGTTTTGGACATGTCGCAATACGAGGCCGGCATGTATATGGTTTGTGTCTCAACAGAAAGCGGAAAAATCGTGAAACGCGTCAATGTAATACGATAAACATCTCTGCTTAAACATCTTAATATTAAAAATCCATGTCTTTTAAAATTAGGCGTGGATTTTTTTTATTTTTCACTTCTTCCAAAAACTTTTATTATCTTTGCAGGATATATTAAAACATTTTAACAATGCAGAAACTTATTGCTCCATCGTTGCTTTCAGCTGATTTCTTGAATCTTTCGAAAGATATCGATATGGTTAACCGCAGTCAGGCTGACTGGTTCCATTGCGACATTATGGACGGAGTGTTCGTGCCGAATATCTCCTACGGCATTCCATTGGTGCAGGCCATTAAGAAAGAGGCTAAGAAGCCTCTCGACGTGCATCTCATGATTGTCGAACCTGACCGTTATTTCGAGAAGTTCCGCGACGCAGGAGCCGATATCATCACCTTCCACTACGAGGCGAGCACCCATATCCACCGCAGCGTGCAGATGCTGAAATCACTCGGCGTGAAAGCCGGCGTGGTGCTTAACCCGCATACCTCAGTGACACTGTTGGAAGACATCCTCGGCGACTTAGACCTTGTATTATTAATGTCAGTGAATCCGGGATTCGGCGGACAGAAATTCATCGAACGCACTTACGCTAAGATTGAAAAACTGCGTCAGATGATTGAAAATCAAGGATTGAAGACCATGATTGAAGTCGACGGCGGAGTGAATGTCGAGAACGCACCGAAACTGTTCAATGCAGGAGCCGACGTATTGGTGGCAGGTAATGCAGTGTTTAAATCGGAAGACCCAATAAAGACAATAGAATTATTAAAACATTAATATCATGAACGAAGTAGTATTAAAACTTAAACCGGAAAACGTTTGGAAGGAATTCCAAGGCATCATGAACGTGCCACGTCCTTCAAAGAGAGAAGAGAAAATGGTCGCTTACCTCGAGAAATGGGCAAAAGACCATAAAGTGGAATACAAGAAAGAACCTTGCGGCAACATCATCATGAGCGTGCCGGCGACAAAGGGCATGGAAAACCGCCAGACCGTCATCCTGCAGGCTCACATGGACATGGTGTGCGAGAAAAACGGTGACAAGGTACACGATTTCGACAAAGACCCTATCGAGGCTGTGTTGAAAGGCGAATGGCTGCATGCTAACGGCACCACTCTCGGCGCTGACGACGGCATAGGCGTAGCTGCTGCATTGGCAGTGATTACTGACAAAAACGTGAAACACGGACCAATCGAGTGCATCTTCACAGTGGACGAAGAGACAGGTCTCACCGGTGCCATGAAACTCGACCCGAAAGACTTCACAGGCCGCATCCTCCTCAACCTCGACTCTGAGGACGAAGGCGAGATCTTTATCGGATGCGCAGGCGGCATGGACACCATCGTCAAGATTTTCTACAAACTCGAGAACGCCCCTGAAGGCTACATCCCTTACGATGTGAAGATCAGCGGGCTCAAAGGCGGTCACTCAGGCGACGACATCAACAAGAACCTCGCCAACGCCAACAAGCTGTTAACCAGAATCTTATGGCAGGCAACCAACGATTACGACCTCCGTATCTACGACATCCAAGGCGGTAATCTGAGAAACGCCATCGCCCGCGAGGCAACAGCTGTCGTCTTCATCCCGAAAGACTGCGCAAAGAAATTCGAAGCAATGGTGAAGAAGTTCGAAAAGA
>Ga0265300_10004930_pt1 | contig 10463 bp, 13 predicted proteins | sample AusTroGonzalo_MG_FD_193482 | JGI IMG/M metagenome (GOLD analysis project Ga0265300, IMG submission 193482) | Bovine rumen microbial communities from tropical cattle in Woodstock, Queensland, Australia - Gonzalo_03 | ecosystem: Host-associated > Mammals > Digestive system > Stomach > Rumen ... | reverse complement strand
GTATTGTATTTGTTATAAGCTATAATGTCTTCACCAACGTTAAACTGATAAGCATTGTACTGCTTGATGTTATTGCCGATGTTCATGCTATAGCTTTCAACTCCGCCATAGTATCCGCAGGCAGAAATGTCTTTACCGACTGAATATGTGTAACCGCCTTTAATATGAAGATTGTTACCAATACCAGCAAAATTGCCAATCAGTGGATTACCACTTGCTGAGTTATCATTACCAATGATAATGCCACCACTGATGTTAGTACCCCAGTTGTTATTACCAACACAAGTAAGATCAAAAACAGAATTAAAGAATGAATTCTTGTTACCAGCAAAAATGCTTTCTTTAACTGTATTATGAATATTGTTGTCATCGCCATTGACGTATGTATGATTTACAGTATTGTTTACGGTGTTTCCACTACCAGCTACGAATGAATATTCAGCAACATAATCTACTTCATTATCGTCGCCATTTACATATGAATGCTTAACAGTCTGCTGAATGTTGTTTCTTTCACCAAAAATGGCAGTATCAACAACATTATTAGTTAGATAGTTATTTCCGCCAACAACGATATCACGTGAAATGTTGTTGCTGATGTCATTCGTAGGTCCCATGAACAAGCTGTATGAAAGATAGCCAGGATATCCGTTAAAATTACAGTTATCACCAAGGATACCAACGTATGCAAGACCTTCAGCACTTGTGCTTCCGCCCATTAACAAACTATGACTTATGCTAGCATTCTTACCATCATAAACGTTTCCATAACCGCCTGCAATAATGCTGTCATGAATGCTCTTTGCGTAAAGGTTTTGACCAAATACTAAACTGTCAGTCGTGTAACCAATATCTGAATTATTGCCGACGTTTAGTATAGAATCAGCAACAGTATCATAAAATTTTGTTCGCTCTGCATTGCCAAAAGTTCTGGCTATTTGTCTGGTACCGTTTACGGCTGAACAGTCTATAAGACCCATAGTACTATCTGATGCAAAGAAACCGCTTGTGTTTCTAGCAATAACAGTAGAATCTGCACCCGACATCGCAAAATTTTTGCCATGTGCGAACAACTTACTATCGTTGCCGGTTTCATCAACTACTAACGGCGTAAGCGGATAAGATGTATACCACTCGCTGTGAGCCGGTCCAGAACCGCCACTAAGTTCATCAATAGCCTTAGCAAGCTCAATGTCTCTAGCATCTAACTGCTGAATAGTCTTTTCCTGCAGCCACTGACCATCAGCTATAGTGATTCTATTCCAAGGCTGCACTTTCATTGCAGAAATAGTGTCTACTACACTCATTTTTTCTCCTTATCTCCACCCGTCAAATGGATCGAGTGACTTATCTTTACCTTTCTTCTTAAACAAAACATGTTCCTGTGTCTTGAGATAGTCATTGACAGCAAGCACATCGCCTTTCGCTTCAACCTTACTGGTCTTGAGCTCAGCATGATCTGATTTCGGCGGTCCCATGTGCTCATACTTGCCATCGTCTGTCTTATGGTCAATATTGAACGTTTCAGCAAGGCTGACGTAGCTGTTCAAATGCTCCATCTTATCGTCATTGACTTCTGTATGGTCTACGCTTTCATGAGCGTTTCTCCATACTCTCAGCTGGAACGTAAACGTAATAGGAGCCGACAAGAACGAAGTGCCTTCAGCAAATTCCTTTACGTTCAAGATCTCATAGTATAAGTCGCACCAAGGAAAGTACATCACATCACCTATCTTCGGATAGTACTCCGGCCACGCCTGTTCATGAGTGACGTAGTCATAGGTAGATGCTTCTCTAAAATGTTCTATCGTAGCCTGCAAGGTAACGATTTCGGTATAAAGCATACCCTGCAGCTGGTACTGTCTCTGTAGCTGCGGTACGTTTTCGGCATAGACTTTCAATCTAAAGCGTCTCTCGAAGTTTTCAAGAGCGTCTTCGCCATAGAGCTTGTCTTTCTTGGTGCTTATCTTCTTGATGAAGTACTGCACCTCAAAGCCGAACTGATTAAACGCTTCTGAAGTAAGTTCGCTAATCAACGCTGCCTCTGCTTTGTAACAGTCGTTATTCAAAGCATCAAATGGGCGCGGCGCATTCCAGTCAGTTGTCGGTGGACAGCTGTTTCCGAATGTCTTTGCGAACTCTTCAGCAAAATTGGTCATTATAGCAAACCTGTAATCTCGTCTCTTGCTTGATTGAAGTTTTCATACTTAACGGCCTGTCCGCCAGCCATGATAAACGCCTCAATGTTCTTACCAAAGTCATCAACAAGAATTGAAGACCTGGAAGCGTACTTACCTTTATCAGATCCTTTCTTTACGAAGTAACGATTCTGCTTTGAAATGAATGGAGTCTTTTCGTCAAGCCACATCTGCTTCCCTTTGACGCCTTCTTCTCTACCAACAGATGAAAGGATGCAAAGATCAATCTTACTCTCAGTACAGAGCTTTCTTAGCCAGTTGATAAACTGCTGTCCATCTTTTGTCCATTCAAGTTCAGCCCAGAATGCGGATCCGAGCTTATTGATTTTCTTCCAGTCTACCACCTTTCCGTCAATGGCGTCTGCTTTCTGAGCGCCTTTAACGAAATCAGTAAGAACGCCGTCCATGTCGCAGTAGATAGTCTTAATATCCATGTAAATCTCCTCTAGTTTATTTATTCAAGACAAAAAATGCGGGCAGTTTGCCCGCAAGGTTAGGTGGATCCTTTCCAATCCAATTACTTTGTGTACTTTTCCTTAGTGTTTGAAATGAAGATACCAGCATTACGAAGAATTTCAATGATCTTCAAGTTGTAGTTTTCTGCAATCGTATCACGAATAGCAGTTTCATAATTGATACGGTTGTCGTCGCCGTCAAACATATCAGGCGAAACATATTCCTTAAGGGCAAAAGCAACAAGAGCATCGCCAAGTTCCTTGCCAAGGGAAGCAAGATTGGCCTTCATAGTGCCATTTCCTGAGAAGTACTTCTTGAAGCATGAACCTGATTGCTGAAGCGCAGCAGCCTGGGTGTTTGCCTGAGCAGCCTGTTGCTGAGCATTTGCTTGCTGAACTGCAACTCCCTCTGGGTCAAGTGGTTCATCTACATATCCGTCTTCTTTAAGGTACTCATTGTGGTACCAGTTGCTGAATCCAGCTTTCATATTTTTTGCGTCCATTTCAAAATCTCCTTTTTCTATTTATACTTAAAATTGGCTCTCATCGTACATTGCGATTTCCATACAGACATCAGCAAGATCTTCTTCGCTGCTAATGTTGTTGTTAAACTGGCTAACAACGTACTTCCAGATCATACGGTATTTGCCTTCTTGGTCAGCAGAACGATATTCGTTGGTACGACGATAAGTCTTGAGTCCTTCGTCTTTCATGAGTTCATCTTTACAAAGCTTCTTAGCTTCATTAAGTTCCTTTTCATGGAAGAAGTTCATAAAGTCTTGCTGGATTTCAGAAGCACTAAACTTTTCTACAATAGCATTATTATATGCACTTTCGTTGAATGAAGCAGCAGCTGCAAGTATTTTTCCAAATGCTTTAGTTACGGTCTCTTCATCTATTCTAAGCTTACATGCCATGTATTCGGTTAGTGACTCACAAGTGACATCAATGTCGTACTTGTCAGTAAGACCGAAAAAACTTTCTATCAAATTCTCAAGCTTATCTCTAGAAATATTGACACTTTTCTTCATTGTTATCTCCTAGAATTTGTTTTATTTATTTGCTGACTTCCACAATGCTAGTTTTGCTTGCAAAAGGAGCGTCCTTCACAATTTCTGTACCAAGGTCAACGTCTTTATGTCCAAATTCGTAATCACCGCCTGCTTCACCGAATCCTTCCATATCTTTATAGATCATCAAGTTGAATCCGCTAGTGCCTTCTTCGCCCTTAGCAAGCGGGTAAATCTCGCTATCAAACTTGCAGCCAGAATACCACGGGTGGTTCTTCATCAAGTCGTTTACCACCTTCTTTCTAACATTTCTATCCTGCAACTGCCCATAAGTGTCATTAGGATCGTTATAGACAGCGCTTGTTACAACAAGCAGCTTAGAACCACGAGGATAGTTAGTGATGTAGTCTTGTCTATCATACTGATAGTTAGCGACATAAGCATTTGCAGAAGGCACGAACACAGGCACAGTGCTTTCTGGTCTTACCTTGTAAGCATAATCAATCTTCGTTCCGAATACTTCAGAGAAGTTATGACGGTCAGTCAATGAGCCATTAAAGTTGCCACGAAGATCATGCTGCCAGCATTCTTTTTTATCGCCAACATCAGCTGTAAGCTTAGTGATGATTTGGTCAATGATGGCGCCTTGCTTAATTGGCTTATAGAGCCAAGCATCAACAGTGAAAGTCATGTTACAATGAAATTCACGCTTGTTGGATTCGTCAAAATCTACGGGATAGTCGTACGAGATACTGTCAAGAGTGACTTTTAAAGTACGACGAATAGGTGCGAACCAGAATTCTTTAACTACCAAATGATAGTCTGGCTCGAAGAGTCTTGTCAACTGTTCATTAAGCTGGTCAAGATCGTCTTGGTATTCAGCCTTGATGTTGACTTCATAATTCAACTTGTAAGGAATTGGCTGAATGTCTGACCAGAACTTATTTTGCATTACATAGTCAATTCCGTGCTGTTCAAAGAACTCACTGTAAAAGGTTCTTCGTTCATAACGGCCGACTGAACGAGAAGAGTCCCAAGACATACCCGTTCTGCGGTAAGTAATGTTTGGAAGCGGGATGTAGTACTTCTTGCCAGACTCTTTCTCAATTCTAAAATCAAACGCCTTTGCTCGAGGACCAATCTTAATAGGAACTTCTATCTGCTTGACTGGTTCTCCTTCAGGCGAAGTATGAAATACGCTTATGCCATGAAGCATAAGTCCAAAAGCAATGTCAACAGAACGAAGCGTATCGGCAAAGAAGTAGTTAGCAGACCAGCCTCCGTAAGGAGCGCCGTCTACTACGCCTTTCTTCCAGCCATGTACGCTAGGATCATATCCATTTTGGGTCCAATTACTCATGTAGTATTTATACCGCGCTGAGGGGAAAGAAAAATGCATCTTTAACATGTTGAATTTTTAAATGAAATGTATATAAATATAATAGATTATTGGAAAGTAGCAGTTTTCAATAATAGGTTAAAGTTTAAAAAGCTAGCAATAGCTCTATCCTATTAGTGCTGCTACCACTAATAGGATTTTTTGTATGATAGTAACAAAAGGCATTGACGTTAGACTATATCCTAATAAAGGACAAGCAAACTTCATCAATAAGATGGTTGGCGCTGTTCGTGTAGTCTATAATGCTTCACTATATCGTCGTCAAAAGTACTATGAAGAAACTAAGACAACCTTGAAAATGAAACCAACTGATTTGTATGACGAGTTTCCTTGGATGAAAGAATTAGATAGTCAAGGTTTATGTAATGCATTCATGGATCTAAACAGTGCATATCAGAAATGGTTTGGCTCACTTAAAGGAAAAAATAAAGGCAAATTTAAAGCACCAAGATTTAAGAAAAAGTCACATGCTGGCTCATACAGAAATGCAATGTGCTATAAAGAAATAACCAAACTATTTCAAGGAAACAAGATATATCTTCCTAAACTTAAATTGGTTTCATTTAAAAGTCACGTAGATCTTTCACGAATTAGAAAGATCTATAATGTTACTATCAAGAAAACGAATACGAATAAGTATTTTTGTTCTATATGTTGTGATTATGAAGTTCCAGAATATAAACAGACTGGAAATTGCATAGGATTAGATCTTGGAATAAAGGATCTCATCATAACAAGTGACGGGCAAAAATTTGAAAACAAAAAGTTTTTAAAGAAATCAGAAAAACGCATAAAACACTTGCAAAAAGAATTTAGTAAGAAAAAGAAAGGTAGCAAGAATCAAGAAAAAGCTAGACTGAAACTTGCTATCGCTCATGAAAAACTGAGCAATAAAAGAAAAGTTTACCTTCATCAACTAACAACTGCACTTGTTAAAGAAAATTCAGTTATTTGCATTGAAGACTTGAATGTCAAAGGCATGATGAAAAATCATAAACTGGCTAAGTCAATAGCTGACTGTTCGTTTTCTATGATAAGAAACATGCTGAACTATAAATGCAAATGGTATGGCAGACAGTTAGTTGTCATAGACAGATGGTCACCGACAAGTAAAACTTGTTCAGAATGTGGGCATATCATGCAAGGCTGGAACTTAGGTATTAGAGAATGGGATTGCCCTAACTGTCATACACATCATGACCGAGACATCAATGCAGCTAAAAACATATTAAGCGAAGGTATGAAAATTTTAGATAGGGCGGAGACCGCCCGAATTGAAGCTTGCGGAGAACAGAATTCCGTTTCAGAAATGAAATGCAGCTGTTCAGCGAAGCAAGAAACAAACCGATTTTTAGTCGGTTTGTAGTGCATTACACGAGAAAAAGGACGCTTTTATGCAGCGTCCTCTTGAATCTTCAACTTTCTGTCCCTGAAGTAAGGCTTTAACTTATCGAGTTCTCTTACAACGACAAGGTCAATATGCGCAATGTCATACTCAAGTTCTTCAAGGCGTTTCTGAAGGTCAACTATGACTTTCTCTGTCTCGCCTTGGTCAACTTTCTTCAAAGATATGACCTTCATTGAACAGATATACTCTGCGGCCTCTAACGCCCGTGGAGAGCCTTTCAAGCCTGCTAAATTTTCAGCCAGATATTTTACTGGCTCTTCAGTTTCAAGGGCTATAACGATGGTTTTGAGGTTTTTAGAGGCCAATAAGCGCCATTCAGCCTTCTGCTTCTTATCAGCGACCAAATTTTTCTCAACAGTACACATTTTCGTTTCTTCGCCCTTTCGCCACTCAATCCATTGCTTCATCAAGTTGAACGGCGAGTCTGAAATGACTTCTGTATCAATGTCCTTCTCAGGATCGTCTGATTTAGTTCTCTTGATTGTGTAGTAACGATATGCAACACTACAAATGAGCTTCTTGTGTACATGTTCTTCAAAGACTTCCTTTGACTTGACCATTACTTCCAACTTGCAAGGCTCTGACTTTGTTGAAGAGTCATTGACATACAAGATAGTGTCTTTCTTTTCCTTCATTAACTGAATCATATCGTCAATGAAAGTAGACGGCTGGAAGCCAGGACAGTATCCTGTGATAGTCACAAGAAATGCCTTCTTTTCCGGCTTAATCGTGTACTCGCATTCATACTTGACCTTTCCAATGCCTGTCTTGTAAAGCGGGACAAGTTCTTCAGGTGCAGACAAGATCTTTCCACCGTACTTATAGTCAGGACCTTTGATTGATTTCATAATGTCCTTGACAGTCGCCTTGTCGCCTTTCTTTACAATGACTTTCATTGCGTCAACGACTTCTTTCAAGTTATGCGCAGGAATAGCGCAAGACAAGCCTACCGCAATGCCGTCACATGCATTTACAAAGAAGTAAGGGAAACGAGTCGAGATGACGACAGGCTCCTTAAATTCACCAGTATAGTTCGGAACCTCTTCCGTGACATCATCGCATTCAAGCATCTTCATGCCAAGTTGAGAAATCTTGGCTTCCGTATATCTTGGTGCAGCAGCGCCGTCGGTTAAAGATCCGAAGTTTCCTTCACCATGAATTGCAGGATATTCTGCATTCGCCATCGTCACCATTGACGAATAGATAGACACATCACCGTGCGGGTGATAGCGTCCCATTGTGTCGCCGACAATTCTTGCAGACTTTACTGTTCTGTTATTCCAGTAAGCATGCAAGTCTGCAGCGGCTTTCATAATGCGTCTTTGTGATGGCTTAAATCCGTCTCGGAAGTCAGCGATAGCACGGTCTGAAATTACTTCCGTACCATAATCACACATGTTCTTTGCAAGCAAGTCAGTCGCTTTGGTTCCGTTTCCTGACTTATCATTTTCATCATACTCGAAAAAATCTGTAATACCCATTAGATACTCCACTTCATTTGTTGCTTTTTCATTTCTCTTAACCTAGCAACGCGGTCAATCAATGTTGGCATCTTAAGAATGACTTTGATGTTATTTTCCATGATCTTTTCTGCTTCTGCTTCCGAGATAAATTCTACATGATGAACTTTTCGCGGAATTGTACTAAGAAAAGAAAAGCAGTTATCAATAGTTACTTCCTGCTGAAGAATTTCAGAATAGTCAAAAAGCAGCTTTGTTCTTGCTTCATAGACTCGGACAGGAAATTTAGTGTTTGCTTTGAAGACAAAGATACGAAGAGGTTTTTTTCTCCAGAAATCTCCGGCTTCAAATTCAACGTTATCTTTGATGAAGGCTGAATAGCGCTTCATGATATTTTTGAGAAAGTTTTCGGTATTCATAATACAAAAATAACAAAAAGCGCATTTAATGTCAACCCTCTAGCCGCACAATTTTCACAACATTTATTCCAACGTGATGTATGTTCTTGTGTCTGCTTTCATAAAATGCCGCAATTTCCTCATCTCGCATACCATCAGGGACATATACTTCTTTTGATACATCGGGATATTTCTGCGTAGATAGGCAATCACGCGGTATGTATTCTATTGAGACTTTCATTTCTTAGGCTCCTCAATGATTGATGTTTCATCAACTCCAAACTGGCGAATCTTTTCCCTAGTAGTGTCATCGTTCGGGTAGACGTAGAATCCTTCACTGTCTTTATGAACAGTCGAGATGAAAGATTCGTACCAACGCGGACCCGGCTTATAGTTAGTTACTTCGGTAAGAGCAAGCGAGATCTCAATGTCAAAGTAAGGAACTGCGTGGACCCAGCAGTGCTTGATGCGCATGCCTTCCTTCCATACAATGTTTTTGATGCAAGGTGTCCGATTAAATTCTACCCACTGTGATTCCTCATTAGTGTTGTTTGAGGCAGGAACAGCCATGATCTTTTCTTCTTTCTTGAAAGGCAACTTTTCAGGATGAGATTCATAGAACGATTCTGCAACTTCCCCAAAGAGTTCGCTTTGGCATTGAGAAGCATAACGTAAGATAGTTTCTGCTTCTTGGTCAGAAATCGGACGAGCAGTTCTTAACATGCTCTGAAAATCACGCTTTGTCAATTCCTCATCTTCATTTGAACCGACGTAAGCAGTGTAAACATAATCACCGTCCATATCGTCAATGAGCTGAGTGATTGCTTGCAATTCTTCTTCGTCAAGAATAGTGAACTGATTGATGTCCATTTCATCAGCCCAGTTAAAAGATGTATCAATAATGTATTTCTGTGACATATTAAACCTCTGTAATGTCAAGTTCAAAACCGCCGGCTTCGCCATCACTTTCAGGATCCCAATCGCCGTTGTACATCAAGTCGTAGTTTATGCTTTTCTTATTCTTGATGCACTCCTTAATGTAGTCAATGAAGAACTGCTTAATCTGAAGACCGTTGAAATGCACATCCATCCAGCGCTTACCCGGAAACTTTTGTTCAAAGTCATGCTCAAATGGATAACGATAGCCTTCACAAGTGTCTTGAACCCACTGAAGCGTTTCATAGCATTTTTCAAGAGCCTTCTTTGGATCTGTTCCAGAATAGACCTTGCGATGCTCTACGTCCATATCATGCTGATAGATGTGACGAACAGTATAGACTGTCTTTTTCTTGTTTGATTTCTTTTCAAGTCTATCAATGTAATCTTCAACGAACTTCGGCAGTGTCACATTCTGCTTACGAAGTTCTGACCTAAATTCATCAGGTGTCATTTATGCCTCGCTTTTCAATCTTTCACGAAGTCGGTTGAGTCGGGAACAGAATTCTTGAATTGTCAAGACTGTCTCACCTTCCTTTCTCTTACCGATGCTGTGTGTAAATGTTGCGTCTCCGGCGGCTGCAAGAGCTGCCTTAAATTTCTGGTTTTCGTACAATGCGTCATAAGCACGGTCAAGCAGTTTCTGATACTTGACGCTGCGCCTTTCCATTGCTTCGCCCTGCCAGTAAAGCAGTTGGCGTCTCTGCCAGTTTTTGCCTTTGCCTGCTCTCTTAGCTTTAATGCCAATCAACTTACAGATTTCTTTCTGCATGTCTGGATTTGAGAATTTCAGACTTTGAAGAAATCCTTCCATTGATGCACACTGAACTCCGTCAATGACGAACTCATGTGCAGCAAAATTGCTGAGAGCGCAAGAAGGCCAGCCATTTTGGCTACTGATGTCCATTAGAAACTGTCCTTTATGTCTTCAATGATATCTTTGATGTCGTCTTTTGCGTCTTCAAAGAATTCTTTTGCATCTTCTTTGAGTTCGTCCCAGCCATCTTTGAAGTCATCAACGCCGCTGGAGAGAAATTCTTTTGCGTCATCGTACATTTCTTTAAGGAATCCCATTTTATACTCCTAATAGTTCTTTACGTGGTCCAGAATCAGATCCCATCAACTGTTCACAACGGTCAGGAAGATCTGATGTCCATTTGATTTGAATAAGTTTTCTTGATTTCGGGTCAAGACAAAGT
>Ga0265300_10004923_pt1 | contig 10468 bp, 8 predicted proteins | sample AusTroGonzalo_MG_FD_193482 | JGI IMG/M metagenome (GOLD analysis project Ga0265300, IMG submission 193482) | Bovine rumen microbial communities from tropical cattle in Woodstock, Queensland, Australia - Gonzalo_03 | ecosystem: Host-associated > Mammals > Digestive system > Stomach > Rumen ... | reverse complement strand
ATAACCGCATATTTTGAAGAATATGAATAACAGCATTTTTACTCCCCGCCCTACAAGGGAGGGGGAAGGGGGCGGGTCCTTCAAGTGTGATATTATTTTATGTGGCGTGGGAGGCCAAGGAATCCTCTCAATCGCTACGATCATTGGCGAAGCAGCCATGAACGAGAACCTATATATCAAGCAGGCCGAGGTACACGGCATGTCTCAGCGAGGCGGTGATGTACAGTCCAACCTGCGTATCAGCTCCGACCCCATTGCCAGTGACCTGATTGCCAAGGGCGGAGCCGATGTCATCATCTCCATGGAGCCCATGGAGGCCCTGCGCTACCTGCCCTATCTGAACAGGGAGGGATGGGTCATCACCTCCAGCGCTCCCTTCGTGAATATCCCCAACTATCCTGAACTTGAGGATATCAAGGCAGAGCTGGGCAAGTTGCCCCACGTCATTGCCATCGACATAGAGCAGATTGCCAAGGACAACCTGGTGCCCCGTTCAGCCAACGTCATCCTGCTGGGTGCTGCACAGAAGGCCCTCGGTATCGATTACGCAACGTTGGAGAACGCCATCCGCAGCGTCTTTGGTCGCAAGGGCGAAGCCGTAGTAGAGGCCAACATCAAAGCCCTCGCATTGGGTAAGGCCGCTCAGAAATAGTTGAAGGTTTAGTATTGAGAGTTTAGGAAAATGAAAGAAACTCCTATAAAGAAAGAAATTGTTGACGGATTGATTGCCAAAATGGGCATTCAGGATTTTGCCAAGGCAACCATCCGTGAGGTGAAGCAGGTGGCTGCTATGGCCGAGAAGGAATCAGGTGTTGAGTTTATAAAGATGGAGATGGGTATCCCCGGCCTCCCTGCCGCTCAGGTGGGTGTGGATGCACAGATCAAGGCGCTGCAGGACGGCATTGCCCACTCTTATCCCGATATTCAGGGCTACCCCGAACTGAAGAAGCAGGCTTCACGCTTTGTGAAGGCGTTCATCGGTGTGGACATTGCTGCTGAGGGTTGTGTGCCTGTAACAGGCTCTATGCAGGGAACATTCGCTTCGTTCCTGACCTGTTCACAGGCCTGCAAGCAGAAGGACACGGTGCTGTTCATCGACCCGGGCTTCCCCGTTCAGAAGATGCAGCTGCAGGTGCAGGGCGTGAAGTACGAGACCTTTGATGTCTATGACTTCCGTGGCGATAAGCTGCGTGCCAAGCTGGAGAGCTACCTCCGGAAGGGTAACATCTGCGCCATTGTCTATTCGAATCCCAACAACCCGTCTTGGGTATGTCTGACGGAGAGTGAGCTGCAGACGATTGGTGAGCTGGCTACCCAGTACGACACCATCATCATGGAGGATCTGGCTTACTTTGCCATGGACTTCCGTCAGGACCTTAGCGTACCCTTCGAGCCTCCTTATCAGCCCACCGTTGCCCGCTATACCGATAACTATATGCTGCTGATCAGCGGCTCCAAGGCATTCAGCTATGCCGGTGAGCGCATTGGCGTGGTGTGCATCAGCGATAAGCTGTTCCACCGCCATTACGATGACCTGGCTGCCCGTTACGAGGGTCTGCCCTTCGGTTTGGTGTTCAGCACCCGTATGCTGTATGCCCTGAGCAGCGGTACCAGTCATTCGGCTCAGTATGCGCTGGCAGAGATGTTCCGTGCTGCCTGCGACGGCGAATACCGTTTCCGCGACGATATAAAGGTCTATGGCGATCGTGCCAGGAAGCTGAAGGAAATCTTCTGCAAGCACGGCTTCTATGTTGTCTATGACAAGGACGGTGACCAGCCCGTGGCTGACGGCTTCTACTTCACCATCGGTTACCCCGGCATGACCAGCGGTCAGTTGGCCCGCGAGCTGATGTACTACGGCGTGAGCGCCATCTGCCTGGTTACCACCGGTTCGCATCAGGAAGGCTTGCGCGTGTGCACCTCTTTCATAGAGGACCATCAGTATGCGCAGCTGGAAGAAAGAATGAAGGTATTTAAGGAAAACAATTAACCCCTCTCCCGACCTCCCCCGAGGGGGAGGAGGGATTTTATTTTAATCATTAACTAACAACAAACAACAACAAATGAAACAGAAAACATTTTTCGTGAAGGCTACGCTGGCTGTGGCTCTGGCCATTTTCAGCAGCACAGCAGCCATGGGACAATCTACAGAGAAGGCTGATTCTGCCAAGTCTATTCTGGAAAAGAAATGGGTGCAGGATCTTGCCAGTCGTATTCAACTGCATGGCTATGCCCAGGGTGGTTACAACTACACACATCAGGGCGGTGCCGACAAAAACACCTTCGAACTGAAACGAGTTCTTTTCTGGGCAAATGCCCAAATCACCGACCGCTGGTCGTTCCTCTTCATGCACGACTTCTCGAGTGTCGTACAGGAATTTTACACAGACTTTCGCATTACCAACAACAAGGCCCTGACCGTCAGGTTAGGTCAGTTCAAGAATGGTCTGTCCTTCGAGAATCCCCTTTCCCCGACTTCTATGGAAGCCATCGACGTTTACAGTGAGGGCGTAACATACCTCACCGGCTGTGGCAGCGACCCGCTCCTGGGCGTTCAGTATGGTCGTGACCTGGGTCTTTCACTCTTCGGTGAGACCAACAACGGCAAGCTGCGCTATGAGCTGGACGTAATGAACGGACAGGGAATCAACAAAAAAGACGGCAATAACTTCAAGGACTTCATAGGACGATTGGAATACCGTCCTGTAAAGGGTCTGAACCTCATTGCCACAGGGCAGGTAGGTCGCGGTCATGCCATCGCAGCCTCGCCATACAACCCTGACATTCAGATAGGAGAAGATTATAAGCGCAACCGATGGACGTTGGGCTTCGACTATAAATCCAAATGGTTTAATACGCACGGCGAGTATCTGGAAGGCTATGACGGCAGTGTCACCAGCCGAGGCGGATACCTGACGGGATCTGTCCCCCTGGGCACACCCAAGGTGGAGTTCGTCGGCTCGTATGATTTCTTTAATTTCAATACTACTCTGGGTTATGACCAGCACAAGGCCATTGCCGGATTCCAGTATTGGTTCTACAAGAAATGCCGCGTGCAGGTACAGTATGTGTACAAGAGTGCCTATGTTGCAAACGGTGCGTTCGTGCATGGCGACAGTCATGCCGTAATGTGCCAGATGCAGATCAGGTTCAATTAAAGAACCCCCTCCAACTCCCCCGGGGGGGGTAATGTTCAATTTTCAATGTTCAATTTTCAATGATTATAAAGGTTCTTCTTACCATTATCTTTCTGGTCGTAATGGTTGGTGTGGGATTCTATTCCCGTAAGCAGGCCAGTAGTGTTGAGGGATTTGTCTTGGGCGGACGTGCCGTAGGTCCTTGGCTGACAGCCTTTGCCTTCGGAACCAGTTATTTCTCCGCCGTAGTATTTGTGGGCTATGCCGGTCAGTTCGGCTGGAAGTACGGTCTCTCCAGCGCCTGGATCGGTATCGGCAATGCCGTTATAGGCTCGTTGCTGGCATGGATTATCCTAGGCCGTCGTACCAAGCTGATGACCCAGCACATAGAGAGTCGTACGATGCCCGATTTCTTCGGCACCCGTTTCAGCGATCAGGGCTTGCGTGTGGCAGCCTCCATCATCGCCTTCGTATTCCTGATTCCCTATACAGCAGGTGTGTATAGCGGTATCTCACGCCTCTTCGAGATGGGCTTCGATATCCCCTACGAGTACTGTGTCATCATCATGAGCATCCTGACGGCTGTCTATGTGATTATCGGCGGCTATAAGGCAACGGCCATGAACGACTTCATCCAGGGTATCATCATGCTCTTCGGTATAGTGGCTGTCATCGTTGCGGTGCTGAATGCACAGGGCGGACTGACAACGGCTGTCGGGAAGCTGGCAGCCATCCCCTCTGATGCCGACCCTGCCGTAAACGGAGGCTTTGCCTCTTGGTTCGGTCCTGACCCCTGGGGATTGCTGGGCGTTGTTATCCTGACCTCTCTCGGCACGATGGGATTGCCTCAGATGGTGGGTAAGTTCTACAGTATCACCGATGAGAGCGCCATCAAGCGCGGTACCGTCATCAGTACCGTCTTTGCCTTCATCGTGGCTGGCGGCTGTTACTTCCTGGGCGGATTCGGTCGTCTCTACGACCCCGTTATCAACGAGGCAACAGGCAAGATAGCCTTCGACTCTATCGTGCCCGCCATGCTTATCACATTGCCCGATATCCTTATCGCCCTGGTGGTATTGCTGGTGCTGAGTGCCTCTATGTCAACGCTGGCATCCCTGGTGCTGACTTCCAGTTCGACCATGACCCTCGACCTTATCTATCGCGACAAGAAATCCCTGCCCGGTGAAGTAGAGGAGGGTACCATCGACGATATTGTGGCCGAGAAGACAGAGCGCCGTAAGGTGGTTGTGATGCGTGTGCTGATTGTATTCTTCATCGTCATCTCCCTGATGATAGCGCTGAACCCGCCCACCTTCATCGCTCAGCTGATGGGTATCTCCTGGGGTGCCTTGGCAGGTGCCTTCCTGGCTCCTTTCATGCTGGGTCTCTACTGGCGTGGTGTCACCCCGATATCTGTATGGGCCTGCTTCATCTGGGGCGTAGGCCTTACCGTTGTGAATATGCTGTTGGGTAATCCTATCAACCCCATCAACTGCGGTGCCATTGCCATGCTGGGCGGATTCCCTGTAGTGCTGCTGGTAAGCCTCTTCACCAAGAAACTGCCTGCGGCTGACGTGAACCGCATGTTCCAGTGCTATCAGAAAGGTTAAAAGGTTTAACTTTCGGAAGATATAAAATGGAGTTAAATAGGAAGTTACGCCAGCGCTGCTGGCTGGAAGTTAAGCACTTCGTGCAGGACGATAGCTTTGGGTGCTGTCAGCTTTTATGGTATTGTCCTTTTATAACTTCCATGAGCGTAGCGAATTAATGTCCATTTTTACTTCCTCTTTTACTTCCGAAACTTAAGTTAAAGAGTTAAAACGTTAAAAGGTTAAAGAAAATTTGTTTGTCCGAAAGCAGAATTTGTTGTACTTTTGCATGGGACAACAACCTAAATAACAGAAAAAGAAATGATTTGGAACCCGAACAAAGAGTGCATGAGTCGCGACGAGATGAGCGCGCTGCAAGGCAAACGCCTACACAAGATTGTGGAATATGTCTACCACAACGTGCCCTTCTATCGCAACAAACTGCAGGAACTGGACATCCGTCCTGACGATATTCAGACAATAGAGGACATCACAAAGTTACCCTTCACCACCAAGAAGGACCTGAGGGACAACTATCCCTTTGGCTTACAGGCCGCTCCGCAGAGCGAGATTATTCGAATACATGCCTCCAGCGGTACGACCGGCAACCCCACCATCGTGGGATATACCCGTAAGGACATAGGTGTGTGGAGCGAGTGTATGGCCCGCTGTCTTACAGCCTATGGCGTGACACGCGACGATATCTTCTCTGTAGCTTACGGCTACGGACTGTTCACGGGTGGCTTGGGTGCCCACTACGGTGTGGAGCATATCGGTGCCTCCTGTATCCCTGCTGGAACAGGTAACACAGAGAAGCATCTGAAGCTTATCCGCGACCTGGGAATCACAGGTCTTGCCTGTACGCCTTCCTATGCCCTGTATCTGGCCGAGACAATGGAGAAGCTGGGTATCAGCAAGGATGACCTGAAGCTGCGCGTCGGTGCCTTCGGTGCCGAGCCTTGGACAGAAAGCATGCGTCAGGAGATTGAGGCCCGTCTGGGTCTTAAGGGCTTTAACATCTACGGACTTTCCGAGGTGATGGGCCCCAGCGTCAGCTACGAATGCCAGATGCAGAACGGTTCTCATATCAATGAAGACCATTTCTATCCCGAGATTATCAACCCCGTTACCCTTGAGCCGCTGCCTGCAGGACAGACAGGTGAGTTGGTATTCACCACACTGACCAAGGAGGGTATGCCCGTACTGCGCTATCGTACCCGCGACCTCTGCTGTCTGTTGCCCGGCACTTGCGACTGCGGTCGTACCAACGTGCGCATGGGACGCATCCAGGGCCGTTCAGACGATATGCTTATCATCCGCGGTATCAACGTATTCCCGTCACAGGTGGAGAGTGTTATCCTCTCATTGCCCGAGTTCGCACCTCACTACCTGCTGGTTGTGGACCGCGTGAACAACCTCGATACCCTGCAGGTACAGGCCGAGTTGCGTCAGGAGGTATTTACCTCTACCTTCGATACGCCTGCTGCCGTAGAGGCACTGGAGAAGAAGCTGGCTGCCAAGCTGAAGAGCGTGCTCAGCATTGCCGCAAAGGTTCAGCTGAAGGCTCCCGGTACCATAGAGCGCAGTCAGGGCAAGAGTGCTCATGTGGTAGATAAGCGTAAACTATAGGACCCTTCCCAACCCTCCCCTGCAGGGAGGGAGGAGGTTACCTTTTGAAATAATATTTTTCGCCATGAATATGAATACAAATAGTAAAGAACTGATTACTCCCCTCTCTACAAGGGAGGGGCAAGGGGCTGGGTCCGACTACTTTAACCCCGAAATCGAAACCATGACAAGGGAGCAGATTGAAGCGCTCCAACTCGAAAGACTGCAGAAGACGGTGCGTCACTGCATGAACAATGAATTCTATCGCAAGAAGTTTGAGGAGGCAGGTATTACGCCCGATGATATCAAGACATTGGCAGATGTCCGTAAGCTGCCTTTCACTACCAAGCAGGATCTGCGCGATACCTATCCCTTTGGGATGTCCTGCGTACCCTTGAGGGATTGCGTGCGTCTGCATTCTTCCAGCGGTACGACCGGTAACCCCACCGTTATCCTGCATACCAAGAAGGACCTCGACGAGTGGGCCAATCAGGTGGCTCGTAACCTGTGGATGGTGGGCCTTCGTCCTGATGATGTCTTCCAGAACTCCAGCGGTTATGGTATGTTCACAGGCGGTTTGGGCTTCCAGTACGGAGCCGAGAAACTGGGTATGCTGACGGTTCCTGCCGCTGCCGGTAACTCGCTGCGTCAGATTAAGTTCATTACCGACTTCGGTACTACTGCCATTCATGCTGTACCTTCGTATATCACACGTCTGTATGAGGTGATGAAGGAGCAGGGCGTAGATCCCCGTCGTGATACCAAACTGAAAGTCCTGGCCATTGGTGCCGAGCCCCACTCTGAGGAGCAGCGCAAGCGTATCGAGGATATGATGGGCGTGAAGGCTTACAACTCTTTCGGTATGAGCGAGATGTGCGGCCCTGGTGTGGGCTTCGAGTGCAAGGAGCAGAACGGTATGCACTTCTGGGAAGACTATTACATCGTAGAGATTGTCAACCCCGATACATTGGAACCCGTTCCTGATGGCGAGATTGGCGAGCTGGTACTGACCACGCTCTGTCGTGAGGCAATGCCCTTGTTGCGCTATCGTACCCGTGACCTGACCCGTGTATTGGGCAGAACCTGTCCTTGTGGACGTAACCACGTCCGCATCGACCGCATGAAAGGTCGCTCAGATGATATGATGGTATTGCGTGGTGTGAACATCTTCCCCATCCAGATAGAGAAGATTCTGATGCAGTTCAGCGAACTGGCCAGCAACTACCTCATCACCCTCACTACCGACGAGGAGAACGACAACATGACAGTAGAGGTCGAGTTGGCACAACCTACCGACGACTACAAGCAGCTGCAGACGCTGGAGAAGGAGATTCGTCGCCAGCTGAAGGACGAGATCCTGCTTACCCCCATCGTCAAGCTGGTTCCCCTTGGCTCACTCCCCGTCAGCGAAGGCAAAGCCGTACGCGTGGTGGATAAACGCAAAGTTTACCAGTAAAGGCCCCTCTCTCCAGCCCGCGGGGACGCAAATCAATAACCAATAAACTATAATCAATAAACTTTAACAAATATGACTATCCCTCAACTTTCCATTTTCATTGAGAACCGTTCTGGTACTCTTATCAAGGTGTTGGATGCCTTGAAGGAAGCAAAGATTCAGATTATTGCCTCCACCATTGCTGATACAGCAGAGTATGGAATCTATCGCCTCATCTGCAGCGAGCCCATGCGTGCCTGCGAGGAGTTGAAGAAGGCCAATGTGGCTGTTGCCCTCAGCGATGTATTCGCCATAGAGATTGACGACCAGCCCGGTCGTGCCGCAGAAGCCGTTAAGGTATTCAGCGAGGCAGGCATCAGCATCACCTATATGTACTCTTTCCTGTTGAGAGGCAAGGGCGTTCTGATTTTCCGCACAGACGACAGAGAGAAGGCTATGGCCGTTATCAAGGACAACAACCTCAAGAGCATCGACGAGGCTGCTCTGGCCAAGTGGGCATAACCGGCTTATTGCGTGCAGAGAAAGAAGAAGAAACGCAGACTTAAGAAAAGTGTCAGGCGCGGCTGTCTGGGAATAATCGTATTCCTGCTGCTGTTGGCTGTCTTCCTGTTCTTCAGGTATTCTCCGGCCAGGGATTTTTTCTTTTCCAGGGAAGAGCCTATGGAAGAGGAAATCGTGCTGGAGCCGGACAGCATGGATTTGGCTATTGCCGATGATGTGCAGCGCCTTATCCGCCGTTCTACGTTAATTGACACCACCATGCTGGCGGTGGACATTTACGACCTTGAGCGTAACTGCTATGTCTATGAGTACCGCAGCCATCGCAGGCTGATTCCTGCCTCGTGCATGAAGCTCCTTACGGGGGTCCGTGTACTGAAGCAGTTGGGTGCCGACCATCAGTACTGCAGCAGGGAGTATATCCTGGGCAGGGTAGAAGGCGGAACGCTGTATGGCGATCTGCTGCTGCAGATGGATGACGACCCGCTGCTGCTTTCTTTCTCTGATTTTACCGATGCCATAAGGGCGCGAGGTATCAGTCACATCAAGGGTAGGGTTATCTACGACCTCCTGCGGACGGATACCTTGCGCCCTCATCATACTGCCCAGCCTTACGACATTACCTACAGGCAGGTTCCCTTGCTGATGAAGGGAGCGCCCAGGGTGATGAGTGAGTTCAGGGCTTCCCTCCGTGCCGCAGGTGTTAGCTACGATAGTGATACGCTGCTTTTCAACGTACCGCTAACGGATAATGCCGAGTTGGTTTATCAGTATCAGACACCCCTTCGTGAGGTGCTGAAGCCTATGCTGATAAACAGTAGCAATGTAAAGGCTGAGTGTGTCTTCTATCACAACCAGCATGCACAGGATCGTTTGGCGGAGCCGGATACCAGTCTTTATATGAAGCCGCTCGATTTTGTGCAGACAGAAGGGATTTACGATAGAATAACGGATTTCGTGGTGAACGACGGTAGCGGTCTTTCGCCAGAGAACCGTCTGACGGCTGATTTCCTGGTTCAACTGATGGTGTATGCCTATAAGGACTCTGTGATAAGGAATGTCTTTATTGATGAGGCTCTGGCTACGCCTGCTCATCCTACGCGTCATGGTTCGTTGTTGGGGCGCATGTCGGCTCCTTGCTATCGCAATCGTATCTTTTGCAAGACAGGCACCTTGGTTTCTTATGCATCTTCTTCCTTAACGGGCTATGCGCAGCACAAGAGCGGAAGGTGGTTTGCCTTCAGCATTATCAACAACAATTCACCTGTTTATGATGCCAGGGAGTTTCAGGATGCACTCTGCCGCTTCTTGGTAGAATGACAGTCCTCGCACTTACAGTTGCATCCTTCACATCCCGAACAATGCGGTTTCCTCAGATACTGACGTAGTGCAAAGGCAGCTACTATCACTATCACAGCCAGAAGAAGAATGCTCTGTAAGTTCATTATTTAAAGGTTATTGGTTATGGGTTATTGGTTATTGAAAATGTTCAATTCTCAATTCTCAATTGCGGTTTAGCCGCCTCAATTTTCAAAGGATCAAGTGCACAAGGAACGCTACTACCCATGCTATCAGGCATTGGCCTGTCATGATGAGTAGGGCCCACTTGCCGCCTAACTCTCTGCGAATGGTAGCAATGGCTGCTACACAAGGGGTGTAGAGCAGACAGAAGACCAGCAGCGTAAAGGCTGTGCCTGCCGAGAAGACCTCCGTGATGCTGACACCTGCAAAGAGGGTGCTCAGGGTGCTCACCACCACTTCCTTGGCCAGGAATCCGCTTACCAACGAGGTTACGATACGCCAGTCGCCACAACCCAAGGGGGCGAACAGGGGTGCTGCCACACTGGCCATCTGGGCCAGCATGCTTTCTGATTCCATGCCCGGCTGCACCATCTGCAGGTGGAAGTCGAAAGTTTGCAGGAACCATATCACAATGCTGGCCAGGAAGATAACCGTAAAGGCCCTCTGCAGGAAATCCTTGGCTTTCTCCCAAAGCAAACGTGCTACGTTCATAGGCACAGGCATACGGTAGTTGGGAAGTTCCATCACAAAGGGAACGGCCTCGCCCCTGAAGAGTGTCCGCTTCAGTATCAGCGCCACCACGATACCTGTCAATATACCTATTATATATAAGCCTGCCATCACCCATCCTGCATGGTCGGGGAAGAAAGCAGCGGCAA
>Ga0265300_10004916_pt1 | contig 10476 bp, 10 predicted proteins | sample AusTroGonzalo_MG_FD_193482 | JGI IMG/M metagenome (GOLD analysis project Ga0265300, IMG submission 193482) | Bovine rumen microbial communities from tropical cattle in Woodstock, Queensland, Australia - Gonzalo_03 | ecosystem: Host-associated > Mammals > Digestive system > Stomach > Rumen ... | reverse complement strand
CTCACAGTTGATGAAATAAAGGCAGTAGGAATAACGGGGATCCACCTCGATACTCGAGTTCTGCTCACCCTTGATAATCAGGTTCTTCATGTTCACCAACGCCAACTGACGTCCATCGGTCTCCGACTCACTGACAACCAGTGGTTCCTTGCTCACGATAGCAGTGGCATCACCAGTCCAACGACGACCACGCTGACCAACGAACATCTCCTCTCTCTCCAACACACGTGAGAGATTCAGATGTGCGCCTGCGGCGATGACCACCGTACGGTTACTACCCAACGCTGCCAGGAACTCAGTCTCATTGGTGACACTATAGTAATCTTCACCATCGATCTCATCAGGCCCACGTCCGTCATCATCCAATCCACCAGGGAACAGACCTTGCCCTTGCACCAAACCGCGCAAGTCCTGGTTATACACAGGATCACTCATGTCCATATAACCGCGTTCGGAATCAGGCACAAGTTCTTCACTCTTGATCATTTGCACATTGGTCTGTTCAATGATATTGAGTTTGATGGTCTTGTTGTCAGCCACAGGTTTGTACCACGACTGTTTGCCGAAATATTCCTGCAGATCCTTTGACTGGAACTTCCAACCATGACGAGCCAGGATCTCATTACGCATCAGGCGCAACTCATCTTTCGAGAAACGACTCAGATAAGTCGTGTTGAGCAACATGCCTGTGATGATATCACTGACGGGTTGCTTTTCCGCCCATTCCTCCTGTCCCTGACAATTCTTCAGATTATCCGGTGTAAGCACAAGAATCTCTGAGGCATCACCATTCGGTCTGCGGACCACCAGGAAGTTCATACCTTCCTGACGGATATGCTGAACGCGCCAGCCGAATTCACCACGCAAAGGAGGTCTGTCCTCTGCCTGACGACTCGGAATGATCTTATAAGTGCCTGCCTTATCGCCAACTTTCTCGATGGTCAGTTCGTTATAGTCTGAACCTTGGAAATAAACGACACCACCAGCACGTACGGTCGCCGTATAGAGATCAGAACCGCTCCACCATTTGGAACCATTAGAAATATTCTGTGCCTGTACACTCAGAAGAGCGCACAGACACAGGATGATCATCAACGAGCGTTTCATACTGACTCTGGAGTTTGGGCCACATTCTTGTTACGGGCATTGGCAGCCAACTCTTTCAGCTTGTCCTTTCCTTTGAAGGCAAACACCCATATCAGGAAAGCAGCAATCGCCAAGAGACAGATTGCGAGTATCGGACGATAGAACAGCCATGCGATGGCAATAATGATCAGCGACCATACAATACCAACGATTGTGCAGACAACACCAACACCCCATCCGAAGATACCTGCGATGAAGGGCACCACCTTGAGGATGGTCTCGATGAAGCCGAAGATACCCTTCAGACCACCAATGACCATCAGGATACCAACGAGACGGAAGATCCAGAGGAACATGTTGTTGGCTTCCTTCTCGGCATCGATAATCTCATCACCGCTCTTCTTACCCATCACGAGGGTCTGGAAGCGCTTACCGTTCTTGGCCTTATAGGGCTTGAAGGTGTCGCCATCCACAACGGCCATCACCGTACACTTGGCAGGAACCACCTTCTCGAAGGTCACACGTACATCACCCACCTCAGGAGAGCCTGGCACACGACCGAAATAAAGCACATTGCTGGCCTGGTGGATATACTCCAGATCCTTCTTGTTATTGGCATTTGCCATTGCCTTGTTGATAGAGTCATTGATAGCCTGTATGGAATCGAGTACAGCCTTGGCAGAATCAGAGAGCAATGCTTTTACTGAATCAGGAATCGCAGGCTGCTGCACGGGCTGTTGTGTAGGCTGATTACTCTTCTGCACACCATAGAAACGCTCATAGGCAGCCTGAGTGCTCTTATCCAACTGCTTCAGCAGATCCTCTGCCATCGCCAGTTCCAGACCTTCGCTGGAAGAAATACTATGGATCAGGCTCTCTGACAACTTATAAGCACCCCACGATACATTCTCAGCATACTGCTCAGCATTCTCATAGGTGGTCAGCACCATATTCTTGTTCTGATAGGCGGGATCCTTAAATGAGGCAGACTCGACAGGACGGCTCACCCACTCCTTGGTATAGGTATAAGTGGTCGTGGTGACTTCCTTACCACCCAGTTTATCCTCCTTCTTCTCCTGAGCATGCTCTACCCACTGATAGTACTCCACCGTACGTGTGAGAGAAATAGCCTTGGCACCAATACCAAACTGCGCGTCAATCAGTGAATCCTCTGTTGTTGCCAGAGCGGTACCACAGATCAGTTCACCCTCCAAAGAGGCATCCTTCTTGTTGGGGTTTTCCATCTCCACGTAGGCACTACCTGCCTCGTCGAGCATCTTTTCGGTCTTCACAGCGCGACCTTCGTTCCACCACAGCAAAGCTGTACCTGCAATAAACAGCAAAAAGCCACTGCCGATTGCCTTAAACGAATTTCCTACTCGGGTTCCATAACCCGTCGTTGTAACTTCTTGATAAGCCATAATGATTATTTTAACGGTTATTGTATTAAGTAATGATTCTACGTTTATTCGGTTATTGGTGGCAAAATTACAATAAATATTTGAATTATGCCAAGTTTTTAAGATTTTTTTTATTTCAATTCCGTTGCGCTATAGTTAATTCGCAAGGCATAAGACTGCTGTAAGGCTTGTTTGACATCTGTAATGACACCCATTGGCGTACGGCGATCAGCCCGCAGACTGACCGTCAGTTTATCGGCATTCTCCGCCGACATACCACCTCGGATCTCCTCAATACGGGCCGGGATGTCATCTGGCGAGACCAGGTCACCATTCAACTGCACAGCCCATTCCCCTTTAAACTGTCCGATATAGATATTCACCACCGATGCCTTGTTGGCCAGTTTCTGAACATCTTTACCTTGTGGCACCTGGAGTTTCACCTTCACTTCGTCGCTACGCATATGGGTAACGATCATAAAGAAGAAAAGCACGGTGAAGATCAGGTCAGGCATGGAGGCCACATTCAGGGAAGGTACCTGATGACGTTTCCTTGGGAACATACTCTGCATCGGTTTCATTGCCCACCTCCTTTCAGATCCTCACTGATACGCTGGGGATAATACTCGTTGATCACCGTACGTTCCTCATTATTACAAGCCATATAGTGTTTGCCGAAATGCCGCTGGGCATAATTCTCACGCAAGGCGGCATAAGCCCCTACGATGACATTCTGCATCTGGAAATAAGCCTCATAACTGGTCTGACGGTCTGCTTTCACTGCCACAACGTGTCCTTCACGATTGACAGAGGCCAAAGACTGCACTTCCTCACCAAGTTGTTTCAGCGTCACCACCTTGCCATTACAGGTCAACTGGTCCTTGGCGTCAAGTTCCACTTGTAATACATGGTCCTTATTGATGTCCGTCAGTTGTTCCTCTTGCTGAGGGGGCGGAGCCATCTGACGCAACAGTCCCTTCTCCGTGTCCATCGACGAGGTCACGAGGAAGAAGATCAACAACATAAACGAGATGTCTGCCGTTGAAGTGGTATTCAGCTCCGGAATCTGCTGACGATAGCGCTTACGAAACATCCGATGATCAAAAGGATTGAAGTATAGATAAACATATCTGTCGTCTTCAGCCAGAACGTGTCGGCAAAGCGCACACCATTCGTCATGACAGGCTTTGAAGAACCTAAAAGGAAGGTAACCACCAGACACACCATCAGTCCAATGGCTACACACCAGCCGATACGCCCGGCTGGTACGCCGTTGACAATATCATCACCTTTCCGTCTGCTACGGAGCGTATGCCATACCGACCAGGCTGTCACAGCAAGTGCAACAACCACCATCAGGTACATCAGTCCCAACATCAGATCGGCGAAGAAAGGCGATACAATATTCATGCTTGCTTGTTTTTATAGACTGCAATCATATCCAACAAAGAGATCGCCGACTCCTCCATCTGTGCGGTCAGACGTTCGATCTTTGAGAGGATATAACTATAGAACAACTGCAGAATCAGTGCCACCACAATACCGAAGATGGTAGTGATCAGTGCCACCTTCATACCCTGGGCCACGATCGTCGGACCGATATCACCGGCCTGCTGGATCTGGTCAAATGCCATCACCATACCGATCACGGTACCGAGGAATCCTAATGACGGTGCCATGGCAATGAACAACTTAATCCATGAACAGCCTTTTTCAAGGTTTGCTGCCTGCAGACCACCGAAGTTCGTGATACTACGTTCAATGGCAGCCATCGGCTGGTTGATATGCAACAGACCCTGATAGCAGACACTGGCCACAGGACCTCGTGTGTTACGACAAAGTGTCTTGGCACCCTCCACATCATCTGCCTGCAGACGATGTTCGATATCCTCCATCAACTGACGCGCCTTGATCTCCGACAGCGTCAGATAGATGATGCGTTCGATACAGAAAGCCAGACCTAATACCAAAGCCAAGGCCACCAGCGACATAAAGCCGACATTACCATCGATAAACTTTGTTTTCAACTGCTTATGGAAACCACTCTCCTCTACATCTGCATCCATATCGTCAGTCAGCAGCATCTCGTCGCTCACGGCCACAGAGTCAACCGTTGCCGTTGAATCAGCAACAAGCACAGTATCTTGCTTTGACTTATCTTGAGCGATGACAGTTTGCGAAGTCCAAAGCAAACCAATCAGTGAAAACAGAATAATCAGTTTCTTCATAACTTATCAATATTCTGCGGAGAGAACAGGATTCGAACCTGCGAGCCAGTTTTGCCGGCTACACGCTTTCCAGGCGTGCCTCTTCAACCACTCGAGCACCTCTCCTTTTACATGAAGCGGATGCAAAGGTAGTGTTTTTACCCCATATTCCGCTGATTACACACATATATTTAATATTTTTTCGCAGTTCGTGTTCGTCTGGTTCGCCACCGTCTCCGCATCCACCCCATATGCCTCGGCCAAACGTTGCAGTACATGCGCCACAAAGGCTGGTTCATTTCGTTGTCCACGCATCGGAACAGGTGCCATGTAAGGTGCATCCGTCTCCAGCACGATCCTGTCAAGCGGGACACAGGCAGGCAACACCTCTGGCAGATGCGATTTCTTGAAAGTCAGCACCCCCCCGATACCCAGCACAAAACGTTCAAACTGAAGCAGTTCCTTGGCCTCCTGCTCATTGCCTGTAAAACAATGAAACACGCCACCTGGCAGATCATTCTGATAACGTTTCAGGATGGCCACCAACTCGTGCTGTGCTTTCCTGCAGTGGATCATCAGAGGAAGCCGATATTCCACAGACCACTTTACCTGTTCCTCGAAGGCAGCCAACTGAGCCTGTTCAAACTCACGGCTCCAATAGAAATCCAGTCCGACCTCTCCGATGGCCACCACCTGCGGTTCACTGAGTCTGGGTTTGATCTGTGCCAGCACGGTCTGCCAGTCAGCCTTCACCTCCTCAGGATGAAGGCCTAACATGGGATAGCAGTAACCAGGATACCGCCTGCACATCGCCATGACGGTGTCACACGACGCCAGGTCGATGCCCGGAATACCGATGGCACCTACACCTGCCTCACGGGCACGGGCGACAACGGCTTCAAGATCGTCTCTGAACTCCTCGCCGTCAAGATGGCAGTGGGTATCAACGAATCTCATCAACTCTGACGGGTCATCATCTCTGCGGCGTAGGCCTTCAACTCTTGCTTACGCTCCTCTGACACTTTAACCTTTGCCAGGTACTCCAGCGCACGGTTATAGCACTCATCCATCTTACGCTCACAGAGTTCACGGATGCCGATCTCATCATAGAGCTTCGTGACAGCCTTCACTTTCTCGTTACGATCGAAATCCTTGGCAGCGATCCAGTACTGGAGTTCCTTCCGCTGGGCCTCGTTAGCCAGATTCAACGCATTGATAAGCATATAGGTCTTCTTATTCGAAGTGATGTCACCGCCGATGTTCTTTCCGAACACCTTCGGGTCTCCATACACATCCAACAAGTCATCCTGAAGCTGGAAAGCCAGACCGATCTGTTCACCGAACTTATAGAGATTCTCCTGATCCTTTTGAGAAGCACCTGCCAAGATGGCACCGATCTTGACAGCACAGGCGATCAACACACTGGTCTTCAGACGAATCATCTCAATATAATCTTCCTCCTGTACGTCATCACGAGTCTCGAACTCCACATCAAGCTGCTGCCCCTCACCGACCTCATAGGTCGTTACGAGGAAGGTAGCGAAGACGTCTTTCACCTTATCCACCTCACAATCCTCGATACGCTCAAAGGCCTGAAGCAACATCGTATCACCTGAGAGGATGGCCTGATTGGGATTCCAACGCTTATGCACGGTCTCATGACCACGACGCATATCGGCATTGTCCATCAGATCATCATGCAACAACGTAAAGTTGTGATAGGTTTCCAAGCCGACGGCCTGAGTGATGATCCGCTCAGGGTCGTCCTTGTAGAGATTGTAGGCCAGGAGCATTAACACCGGACGTACACGCTTGCCGCCGATAGCGAGCACATACTTGATGGGCTCATACAAGGAATAAGGCTGACGGTCATAAGCCAAATCATCCAGCGCCTCATTTACCTTCTTCAGTAGTTCTTCTGATTGATACATATTTATTTTTTATAGATTAAACACAATAGGTATACAGACCTTCGTACGACAGGGTTTGGCATTCATCACACCAGCCTGCCAGTTGGGCATCATCCGCAAGACGCGCAACACCTCACGGTCACAGGCGGCCTCCAGATGTTCCGTCAGTTCCAGATCGCTCACACTACCATCAGTATTCACGATAAACTGGGCCACTACCCTTCCTCTGACCTGTTTCTTCTGGGCAGAAGCCGGATACTTCAGGTTCTTCGTCAACCATTTCATAAACTCCGAGGCGCCTCCTGGGAACTGCGGCAGGTCTTCCACCACACGGAAATCCACAGGTTCGTTATACATATCCACAACCTCCGGTTTATCTTCATCGACCGCTTTCTGATCTTTCTGTTCCTCTGGACGTTCTACTGGTTCAGGTTCAAAGGTCAGTTCCACATCGTCATCTACCAGACGCAACTGCTCTGATTTCGGTTGTTCCACCTGCTGTTCCTGAGGAAGCATCATCGGAATCTCATCCTTATCGCGCTTCAGCGGAGAGAGTTCCATCTCTGCCTCCAGATCGTCATCCGCCTCGAAGAAGGCCCAGCCACTGTCGCTGCTGTTCCATTCCAAGGCCACGAACAAGGTTGCGAGCACAACGACCAATCCCAACAGGAACCCTTGCACCCGCAGGTTCTCCAGATCTGCCCCACGACTTTTCTTGACTTCCATAATAAATCCGGCATTCTGCCGTTATATTCTTAAATCGGGTGCAAAGATATAAAAAAGAAGTGAAAAGTGAAAAGTGAGAAGTGAAAAGGTTAAGAAATTAAGATTTATTTCGTAATTTTGCGCACAACTTAAGGAAAAAGGAATGAGAAATGATAGAAATGAGGAGATGAGAACTTTTTGGAACAGAGTCCACAAGACTTTGTCCCATCGCCTGTCCGCTGCTCTTTTCTCAATATTCCATTTCCTCATTTTCTCATTATCCGCTTTCTCGCAGGAAAGCACCACTTCCTACAACTTTCTCCGACTGCCCGTCAGTGCCCATGTGGCAGCAGTTGGCGGCGATAATATCACACTGACCGACGACGATCCCGCCCTGATCTTCCACAACCCTGCCCTGATCAATGGCGTCAGCGACAAGAGCATCAACCTGAATTTCATGACTTACATGGAAGGGGCCAAGACCGCCAGTGCCGCCTTTATGAAAGGGGCTGGCGACAGAGGCACCTGGGGCGTCACCGCACAGTATATGGACTATGGCGAGATGAAACAGACCACACCCGAAGGAGAGGATCTCGGCACCTTCTCCGCCCGTGACATAGCCGTGGGGGGCACCTTTGCCTATGCCCTGACAAACGAACTGAGCGGTGGTATCACCGCCAAGTTCATCACGTCTTACATCTCAGGCTATAATGCGTTGGCGGTAGCCGTGGACTTAGGTCTCAACTACTTCAACGAGGATATTGACCTCAGTCTCTCGGCTGTGGCACGTAATCTGGGCGGACAGGTCAAGGCCTACGACGACCATTTCGAGCGAATCCCTCTGGACCTGCAGATAGGAGCGACCAAACGGATCGGACAGTCCCCTTTCCGACTCTCTGCCACACTCAGTCGGCTGAACGACTGGAGCGAAGGCTTCGGCCATCATTTCGCCCTGGGAGCCGATGTCCTGTTAGGACATAACATCTATATTGCCGCGGGTTATAACTTCCGTCGGGCTGATCAGATGAAAATCAACGACAATGAAGGTTCCTCCTCCCACGGGGCAGGATTCTCTGCCGGCGCAGGTCTTCAACTGGAGCGTTTCAAACTCCATGTGGCATATGGCAAATACCATGTCAGTGCCTCGTCTATTTTGATTAATTTATCTTACGCATTATGAAAAAAATAACTATTGCTATCGACGGCCACAGCTCATGCGGAAAGAGCACGATGGCCAAGGATCTGGCCCGCGAAGTGGGCTACATCTACGTAGATACGGGCGCTATGTACCGTTCTGTCACCCTCTATGCACTTCAGCACCATCTCTTCAATGCCGATGGCAGCGTGAAGACAGCGGAGTTGGAACAGGAGATGCCTAACATCCGGATCAGTTTCAAGTTCAATCCAGAGACAGGACGTCCCGACACCTATTTGAATAATGTACGCGTGGAGGACGACATCCGTTCCTTGGAAGTCAGCAACCATGTCAGTCCCATTGCGGCTGTCGGCTTCGTACGCACGGCGATGGTAGCCCAACAGCAGCAGATGGGCAAGGACAAGGGCGTTGTGATGGACGGTCGCGACATCGGCACCACCGTCTTCCCCGATGCAGAACTGAAGATCTTCGTCACTGCCAGCGCTGAGGTACGTGCCCAGCGCCGTTTCGACGAACTGAAAGCCAAGGGGATGCCTGCCGACTACGACGACATCCTGAAGAACGTGCAGGAGCGCGACTATATCGACTCCCATCGTGAGGTGAGTCCCTTGCGCAAGGCCGATGATGCCATCGAACTCGACAACTCCCATATGACCATTGCCGAGCAGAAACAGTGGCTGCTTGATCGCTTCAACGAACGGACAGCGTAAACGATTTTGTTCATTTTACGTAATTTTCTCTTCATTTTGTCGGTTTTTAACGGTTTTTTTGCTACCTTTGCACCCTGAAACCATTAGAACAAGTATAAAATGATGAGAAAATTACTGTTTTCTGCTTTGCTGGCACTCGCCACAGCAAGCACCGTCCATGCAGGTGGACTGATGACCAACACAAACTATCACATTGCTTTCGACCGTATGTTCGCACGTGCTGCCACGACGGAGATCGACGCTGCCTACAGTAATCCCGCAGGTCTCGCCTGGGGACATGAGGGTTTCCAACTGTCATTGAACTTCCAGAAGCCCTGGCAGAACCGCGACATCGATTGCAGTGTTCCCGGTTTTCTGGGTTCTAATTTCGACAAAAAGTACAACGGTGTAGCCTCTGCGCCCATCGTGCCGGCGCTCTTCGCTGCCTACAAGAAGCAGAACTGGGCTTTCTCCGCCATGATCGGTATCGTGGGTAGCGGTGGTTTCGTGAAATACGACGAGGGCATCCCCATGTTCGAAGTACCCATCCGGGCGCTGTTGGCACAAGCCGGTATGATGCCCGACAAATACAACTACAGTTCCAACATGAAGGGTAAGCAGTATATCTACGGTGCCCAGTTTAACATCACGCGTAAGATCAACGACAACTTCTCTGCTGCCATTGGCATCAGGGCCAACTACTACGATGGTTACAATCGCGGATTCGTGAATGCGAATATGACGGCCGTTCCCAATAACATCGACCTCATCGACCTGCAGCTCGACTGCATCCAGCGCGGTTGGGGCTTTGCTCCCATTGTGAGTTTCGACTACCACAACGACAACCTGACCGTCAGTGCCCGCTATGAGTTCCGTACCAAGATTGCCACAGAGAACGACACCCGTACCCTCTCAGCCCGCATCAAGAACACGGATCCGCAAACGGCCGCACAGGTGCCCTACATCGAAGGTGCAGCCGCCCTTCAGATGTTTGGCGACAAGGTAGCCGCTTACCAGGACGGTGCCGAGACCCGCTACGACATGCCCTCACTGCTGGCTGTGGCCGTTGGCTACAACTTCACCCCGCAACTTCGTGCCGCACTTGAATACCACTTCTTCGATGATAGGCACGCCAAGATGGCCGGTGACCGTCAGAAGACCTTGGAACATGGCACAAACGAATTCCTTGCAGGTATAGAATACGACATCAATAAGAAGTTCACCATCAGTTGCGGTGGTCAGCGTACTGACTACGGTCTCTCCGACGAGTACCAGCAGAACACCTCGTTCGCCTGCGACAGTTGGTCGCTTGGCTTAGGCGGT
>Ga0265300_10004914_pt1 | contig 10477 bp, 10 predicted proteins | sample AusTroGonzalo_MG_FD_193482 | JGI IMG/M metagenome (GOLD analysis project Ga0265300, IMG submission 193482) | Bovine rumen microbial communities from tropical cattle in Woodstock, Queensland, Australia - Gonzalo_03 | ecosystem: Host-associated > Mammals > Digestive system > Stomach > Rumen ... | reverse complement strand
GGCTAGCACGGATAGCGCTACGAGTGGAACGGTTCATTGCGTTGGCCTTTTCGGCCTGGAGCAAACGCTTTTTGCAAGACTTGTGTTGAGGCACCTTAAAATCTCCGGGTGAAAACCTACTTAAAAATGTTAGCACAAAGATAGTAAAAGTTTTGTTTTTGTCAAGGGGTGCGGGGAAGTTAGTAGTTTAGTTAGTAGTTACTAGTTAATAGAGATTACAATAAGAACATTTTTGGTAAGTAGTAAGTTGAAACTTCAAACTGCGACGAAGTCGCCCTAATAACTAGTAACTTAGAACTCGGAACTGCCGCAAAGCGGTCCTAAATACTAAATTACACCATCATGATTCCGTTTATCGATATACGTGCTCAGCGAGAAGCTTACAAATCTGAATTTTTAAAGGCAGAACAAGACGTTTTGGACAGCGGTTGCTACATCGGCGGACCAGTCGTCCAAGCTCTCGAAGCGGAACTCGGTCAGTACACCGGTGCAAAGCACGTCATCACCTGCGGAAGCGGCACAGATGCCATCACGATAGCGCTCCTCACCCTCGGGCTTGAACCGGGCGACGAAGTCATCGTCCCCGACTTTACGTTTATCGCCCCCGCCGAATGCGTCATGAGGCTCGGCGGCATCCCGAAATTCGCGGACATCGACGCCGAAACGCTCCAGATCAGCGCAGAAAGCATCGAAAAGCAGATTAGCGAAAAGACGTGCGGAATCATCGCCGTCAACTTGTTCGGCCAGTGCCCGGATTACAAAAAAATCCAGGAAATCGCCAAAAAGCACGGACTTTGGCTTATCGAGGACTCGGCACAAGCTTTCGGAGCCACGCAAGACGGAAAACAGGCCTGCACGTTCGGCGACATCTCGACCACGAGCTTTTACCCGGCAAAACCGCTCGGCTGCTACGGCGACGGCGGCGCGCTGTTCACTCAAAACGACGGCCTCGCCCAAAAGATCCGCTTGATAGCGAACCACGGTAGCAGCAAAAGGTACGTCCACGAAATCTGCGGCATGAACAGCAGGCTCGACGCCATCCAGGCCGCAGTTCTCCGTGTAAAGCTCCGCCATCTGGACGACGAACTGAAGACGCGTCGCGAAAACGCCCGCAAGTACGACGAATTTTTCGCGGAATACAACAATTCTGCCAAAGGGAGCGCAATTTCAGCAAACCGCGCGAAAATCGTGCCGCAAAAAATCGCAACCGGCAACACCAGCACCTACGCGCAATACACGGTATTCGCCGACAACCGCGAAGAATTTTTGCAAAAGCTAGAACGCGCGGGAGTCCCGTACTGCATCCACTATCCCATGCCATTGCACGAGCAGCCGTGTTTCAAGGAACTTGAACAAGACAACGTCAACACGAGCGCCGTCGAAGCAAGCCAAAAAGTCGTGAGCCTCCCCTTCTGCGCCTTCACGAACGTCGCCGCAATCCTCGAAAAATTAAAGCAGTAAGCAGGACTTAACTGGATGCTTCGCCGTTCCGGCTCTGCATGACGTTCACAAAGTCAACGTCATCCCGGCCATTTCGTCATTCTGGCCATTTCGTCATCCTGAGCGGAGCGAAGGATCCAGTTACAGAACTCATCAAGACTTAACTGGATGCTTCGCCGTTCCGGCTCTGCATGACGTCACAAAGTCAATGTCATCCCGGCCCTGTGCCGGGAACACCTTACACAGTTTTAGTTCAATATAAACTTCTCAATAACTTCGGCAATCCCGGAATGGTTGTTGTCGCGCCTCGTGATATAGTCAGCGCACTTCCGCGGAGCCTCGCTCGCATTCGCCATCGCCACACCGACTCCAGCAGCCTCGATCATCGGGCAATCGTTTTCTTCGTCACCCACGGCAACCGTATTTTCAATCGGCTGGTCATAAAATTCCGCCATATAACGCACCGCCTCGCCCTTATTCGAAAGCATGTGCGAGAACTCCAGCATCTCGGGCTTGCTGAACACGTCAAAGAGTTTGTCTGCGGTGTACGTCCGCATCTCCGCACGGAAATCCACCAAGCTCGAATGCTCGAACGGCGTAATGATGTTCACCTTGATCGGCGGCTTAATCACGACATTGATCGGGCCTGCTTCGCCAAAATACTTGCGGATATCGTCGACAACAATGTAGTCCATCTGCATCGAGCTGCAATACGTCTTGAGCTGTTCGGTTTCGTATTCGCTGACGACCAAGTCGCCCGCATACGTGTGCGCGTGCATCCCCTGCTTGTGGGCTTCGTCCATGATGAACTTTACCTGGTCCACCGAAATGCGGCGCGTCAAAATCGATTCGCCCGTTCCGCAATCGTAAATGAGCCCGCCATTGAAACTCACCAAGAAAAAGCCCGGCTTCAAAAATCCGTACTTTTCGGCAATCCGCTTGACACTGGCAAGTGGCCTTCCCGTCGTCATCACGAACTTGTGCCCGGCAGCAATCATCGCATTGATCGCCGCCATGTCAATATCGGAAATTTCCTTACTGTCCGTAAGGAGCGTGCCATCTAAATCTGTAAAAAGGAGTTTCATGGGACCAAATTTAGTTACTAGTTACTATATTCCAAAGCATGAATATTGATGATTTACTGAAAGAAGCTAATACCGTCTCGATTTTCGGCCACGTGCGCCCGGACGGAGACTGCGTGGGTTCCACCCTCGGCCTTTACAACTACATCTGCGACAACTACCCGACCATCCGTGTGCAGATATTCCTGGAACGCTTCCCCGAAAGCTACAGAATTTTATCCCGCTCAAGCGAAATTAACAGCGTCTACGACGAAAACATCAACGCCCCATGCGACCTTGCCATCCTCCTGGACACGCCTTCGTTCGAACGCATCGGCGCCAACGGAGCCGCCTGCCTCAAGTCGGCCCGCAAGACCTGCAACATCGACCACCACATCAGCAACCCGCTGAACCTCTGCACGCAGAACTTCGTAGACGCCAAGGCTAGTTCCGCAAGCGAACTCCTTTACTTTTTGCTCGACCCGAAAAAAGTCAGCAAGGACACCGCCGAATGCTTGTACCTCGGCATCGTCCACGACACGGGAGCCTTCAAGTTCAGCTGCACCACGCACAAGACCATGCTCGCCATCGGCGACTTGCTGGACAAGGGCATCGACTTTACGCGCATCATCAACGAAACGTATTACACCAGGACGTACATCCAGACGCTCGTCACCGGATTCGTCATGCAGAACTGCAAGCTGGATTTGAACGGAAAGGTCGTCTACAGCTACCTCACGCCCGAAGACATGGAACGCTATTCCGTGACTCCGGTCGAACTGAGCAACGTCATCGACACCATCCGCGAAGTGAGCGGCACCGAAGTCGCCGTATTCCTCTACCCCGTCAATGGCGAATACAAGATTAGCCTGCGCAGCAACTACGTCGTCGATGTGAACAAAATCGCGGGAGTCTTTGGCGGTGGCGGTCACGTCAGAGCCGCCGGCGGAAGTTCCAAGGAAAGCCCCGAAGAGACCATCAAGAAAATCCTGAAGCTCATCGAAGAACAGCTTTAATTATTAAAAGGACCGCGCCGTAAAAGCGCGGTTTTTTATACCATAAACAAGGCGACAGCCAGCAACACAAAGACGCAACCGCTGAACCAGTTGAGGTTACGGTTTGCCTTGGGCGAATTCAGCAAATACTTCTTGACCGAACCCGCCAAAACCGCAATGCTTCCAAAAACAATCATCGTCGCCACGATAAATTCAGCGCCGAAAATTGCCATCTGCAAGCTCGGGTGGATCGGGCGATCCAAGCGCACCGCAGGCGGAATCAGCGAAAGGATAAAGAGAATGACCTTCGGGTTCGTCAAGTTCATGATGACACCACGCAAGTAAAGCTTCCGCGGAGACGGGAGCGTATTGGACCTGCCCTCATCTAAATCCACAGTTCCGACCTTCACACCAAAACTCTTGTACGCCAAGTACAGCAAGTACGCGGCACCCAAGCACTGGATGACAAAGAACGCCGTCGGGCTTGCGGCAATCAACGCCGAAACGCCTGCCACCAAAAAGCAAGTATGTATCGCAATTCCGGTACAAAGCCCTAAGATAATGCAAAAGCCGAGGCGCGCGCCATACGTTGCGCTTTGCGCCAGCACAAACAAATTATCCGGTCCCGGAGCAATTCCAATGACAAGAGCGGCAATGAAAAATTCAAGCATAAACTAGAGTTTGCTCAAGAAACTGTCAACGTCCATTTCGAGGAGGTCTTTATGCAAAGTATCCAAGTCCTCATCCGTAATCGTCGAGTGTTCTTCATGTTCAGCGGCACGTGCATTCGAAACATCGACCAGCTTTCTCAGAGAGTTCGCCACTTCGCTAACCGAGCTGTCCTGCTTCATGACCACGTCCAACACCTTCGAAAGGCGCTCACGCAACTTCGAAAATTCTTCACGATCCAATTCGGAAATTTCTCCATGATAGTACATCAATGGAGTTTGGCACTGAGCACACGGGAAAACCATCATGTTGGAGATGTCCCCGTCGATCTGGACCCTAAATTTTGTTCCGCAATGTGGACATTCGATATGCATTTCACTCATACCCTATAATTTAGCAATTAATGGGAGCGGAAAAATGCCAATATCCATATAATATTTTAACTTTAGAACATCTATAAAAATTAACATAACAATATTCGAACTATGCTTTGTCATTGGCTATACCAAACCACGAACATTGAACTTTTCGACGGCCGTCTGTTCCGTGCAGGTGCCGCCGCCATGCTTTCCATCATCTTGGTGCTGTTCTTTATGCCCAAGTACATCCGTTTTTTGCAGAGACTGGATGCAACCAGTGACTTCGACAAGGACGGCAAGACGAAATCCCCTCCGATTATGGGCGGACTCTTGCTCGTTGTCGTCGTAGAAATCGTTTCGTTGCTTGTATGCCAGATGAACGGCTACACCATCTCGACTCTTGTGATCCTTACGCTGTTTAGCGCCGTCGGTGCCACAGACGACATGGCCAAGGTCCGCGCTAAGCGCCTCGTAAACCAGGGAAAGCTCAAAGCCGCCGACTACATGGACAAGGCGGACGGTATTTCCAGTTCACTCAGACTTTTCCTCTACTTTTTGTTCAGCTTTGTCGTTGCCGTATTCTGCTACAAGTTCATCCCCGAACTCAAAGGCGACTTGACAATCCCGTTCTGCCCGATTGACGTGTTCCAGATCCACCTCCCCAACTGGATCTTTGTCGCCTTCATGACATTTGTGATTGCCGCATCCGCTAACGGTACGAACTTCACGGACGGTCTCGACAGCCTCGTTTCCGTGCCGATTCTTACCAGCATGGTGTTCGTTGGACTTGTGGCCTACGTGAGCGGAAACTTCATCTTTAGCCAGTACTTGAGCGTCCCGTACCTCCCCGGTTGCGACGAGCTCTTCCCGCTTGCCACCTCCATCGCAGGCGCATTGCTCGCGTACCTGTGGTTCAACAGCCCTCCGGCCGAAATCTACATGGGTGACGCCGGTTCCGTGGGCTTCGGTGCCGCCATCGGTATCATGTTCATTCTCGTACAGGCAGGGCTATTCCTCCCCATCGTTTGCATTATCATCATCGCCGAAGCTTGCTCCGTACTGATGCAGATTACCTGGTTCAAGATTACCAAGAAAACGACAGGTACCGGCAAGCGCATCTTCCTTTGCGCCCCGCTCCACCACCACTACCAAAAGAAGTGGGACGGCCGCTTCCCGAGCAAGCCGCTCATGAACTCCAAGATCGTTTGGCGCATGCACTTGGTGAGCATCTTCGCGCTCATCTTCAGCATGGTCGTGTTCTTCGGTATTAGGTAGGGGGAAAAATGAGTAACATCATCGAAACTTTGAATGCAGCGGGCCAGCAAGAATTGGCAGCTCATCTTGAAACTTTGACGGGTGAAGCCCGTGCAAATCTCGAACGCGATATTTTGAGCCAGGATTGGCAAGAACTCAAGGCATTGCATGCCGAAAAATCGGCAGCAAGCTTAAGCGACAATGTTTCCGCCGACCTCACGCCGATGCCGTGGAAACTCGCGACAGACGATCTCCGTTACGATTTCTGGAAAGAGACTGGCGAAATTCTTTTGGGCAAAGGTCAAGTTGCCGCATTCCTCGTTGCAGGCGGACAAGGTTCCCGCCTCGGTTTCGATGGCCCTAAGGGTATGTTTGATATTGGCCTTCCGAGCCACAAGAGTTTGTTCCAGTTGCAGGCCGAACGTTTGCGCAACTTGGGCGCCCGCGTCGGTCACGCCATTCCGTGGTGCATCATGACGAGCCCGCTCAATCATGAAGCGACCGTCAACTTCTTCAGCGAAAACAACTTCTTTGGCCTGAATCGCGAAGACATCCGTTTCTTTGAACAGGGCACGATTTGCGCCCTTACCGCCGACGGCAAGGCTGTCCGCGATGGCGAAGACCATTTGGCTCTCGTTCCTGATGGAAACGGCGGTTGCTTCCGCGCACTAGCCCAGAGCGGAACGCTTGCTTGGCTTGTAGAACGCGGCGTCCAGTATGTATTCCTCTACAGCGTCGATAACGCCCTCTGCCGCATTTGCGACCCGGCATTCATTGGCGCTCTCGCCGAAAAAGGCAACATGCTCAGCGCCTCGAAGGTTGTACACAAGGCAGGACCGAACGAAAAAGTCGGCATTTTCGCCTTCCAGAACAAAAAGCCGGGCGTCGTCGAATACAGCGACCTTCCAGAGAACTACCGCGACATGACGAACGCCGATGGCAGCCTCACGTTCGACGGTGGCAACATCGCTATTCACTTGTTTAAAATCAGCGGTCTTCGCAAGTTGCAGACGAGCAGACTCCCGTGGCACACCGCGCGCAAGACCGTTTGCGGTATCGAGAAATGCTTCAAGTTCGAACAGTTCCTCTTTGATGCATTCCCGCAGCTCGGTTCCATGCTCCCGTTCGGCGTTGTCCGCGAAGAAGAATTCAGCCCCGTCAAGAACGCCGAGGGCAACGATTCTCCGAAGACAGCACGTACGATGATCGGCAAGCTCCACCGCGAATGGCTCCGCAAGGCTCACGTAAAAATCAACGAGAAGAAGCTTTACGAAATTTCGCCGACGATCAGCTACGCAGGCGAAGGCCTCAAGCAGAGCATCTTTGACCGCGAACTCGGCAGAAACATTCTGGAATTTGAGGAATAAGACGAAAGAACGCCCGCCACACGGCGGGCTACAGACGAAAGACGAGAGATGAGGTCGCTTCGCTTCCAAACATACAAAGTCGTCCTTTTCATTTTACTCCGGCTGCCGGATTTTTTCTACTCGTTCCTATTTTTCATTGTTTTCCCCGTCTATAAAGCGCTCCACAAAGAGCGTGCTTATGGACGTGTGGAAAAACATTTGGAACTTGCGCAACAGAACCTCGCTGAAAAGGGAATAAACAGTGCGCCGCTCCAGAAAACAACAGCACGGGACGTGTTCAAGGGCATTTACTGGAATGCGCTAGAATCCTACCGCGGACTCGCCCGCTTCAAGAACGTTGAAAAACGGATCGTCTACGAAAATGAGCACATCATTCGCGACGCCATCGCCGAATGCGCCAAGCAAAACACCCCCATCGCAGGCATCAGCATCCACCAGGGCGCATTCGAATTGATGCACCGCAGCCTCTGCCGTTACAGCGAACACGTCCATCTGATTACAGACTCCGTTGGCGACACCGCATTCCGTGACGTCCTCAAGGAACTCCGCAGCGACCCGCACCTTACCGAATACCATCCCGACGAAACAGGTCGCCTTATCCGCGAACTATTCCGCACCAAGGGAATCCTTGCGATGGTCGTCGATCAAGGCAAGCACACCAAAGGCAATACGGTTTCGCTATTCGGTCGGCCATCTACGCTCTACTTGCGACTCCCACAAAAAATCAACGAAATGGGAGCAGGAATCGTCCTATTCCGTACCTGGAGCGAAAAGAAACGCATCGTGGTCCGTTTTGAAAAGTATTATCCGCCCAAGTACGATGTTACAATCAGCGGAACCGCGCCGCAAAACAGTGAACACGCAAACGTCAAAACAGACAACAGCCCACTCGTCAAAGACATTGCGCACGAAGTCGAAAAGTGGATTGCGGACCATCCCGAGCAATGGAGCTGGAACTACCACGGGAATTTCGTGGCAGACTGAATTGAGCTTTTTTTCTAAATTTTGAAGAAAGAGAGATTGATTATGCCTTTAAATGCAGATGAAGAATTTCAGTTAGAGTGGATCAAGAACCACCCCATGCAAGATAAAGACGAGCTTGCCGCAATCCAGGCCGAGGCAGAAGCCGAAGCCAGACCACAGCGAGCCACACGCGGCAAGAAAATGCGCCGCAACCCCGCCGCTTGGGAACTCCCGAACCCCGAAGACGAAATTGACCTTCACGGATTCACCTCTGAAGAAGCCGCCGAAGCTGTCGAGCGCCGCATTGACGACTTGCTAATCGCAGGACTCAGCGTTTTGCGCGTCATTCACGGCGGTGGCAACCCCGAATACGGAAACGTCAAGCATATCATCGACCGCAAAGTCCGTTCGGAATGGAAAAATCGTGTCGTATTCTACAAGGTAGAACCCGATAACGCCGGCTCCAGCATCATGAAAATCGGCAAACCGCACCCGCAACCAGCAAAAAAGAAAAAATAATCAAAAAAATTTCACTTTTTTTGCACTTACCCCTTTAAAAGTCAATCGAAATTAACTATAATTGTGCGCGTCAACGACGAAGCGTCAAGACAAAAACAAAAAAAACGGAATATAGCTCAGCCTGGTAGAGCGCTTGCTTCGGGAGCAAGAGGTCGTGAGTTCGAATCTCGCTATTCCGATAAGAAAGAAACCACCCATCAGGGTGGTTTTCTTTTTTATTCTGCATATCCGCGAGATGAAGAACTCACGAAGTGAGTTCGACAAATTTGTTCCGTGAACGAAGTGAACAATGAACAAATTTGAGATTTTGGCGCAAGCCAAAACCCGTAGGGTAAAATTCGAAACGTAAGTGAGAATTTTATCTAATCTCGCTATTCCGATAAGAAAAAAGGACATCCAAATGGATGTCCTTTTTCTTATTCTGAAAATGTACGAGATGAAGAACTCACAAAGTGAGTTCGACTAAATCACGCCATGAGCGTAGCGAATAATGCGTGATTTAGAGATTACGCCGTAAGGCGTAACCCGAAGGGCAAAAGTTGAAACGAAGTGAAACTTTTGTCTTATCTCGCTATTCCGATAAAAATAAAAGGTCACCATTTGGTGGCCTTTTATTTTTGTTTGCATAATGAGGTTGAGAACGAACGACGAAGTCGTGAGTTCGATTACGCTCATAGTGAACGAAGTGAAACGTAGAGCGGAAGCCTTGTCCTGCAACAAAGTTGCAGGCAAGCCCGAAGGGCGAAACGGGAATAGCAAGACCGTTTCGGCAATCTCGCTATTCCGATAAAAAAGAAACCACCCATCAGGGTGGTTTTCTTTTTTATTCCGAAAATGCACAATGAGAACTCACGAAGTGAGTTCGACAAATTTGTTCCGTGAACGAAGTGAAACTTTTGTCTAATAGCGTGCGAGGTGAGCGTCGCAGCGGCAAGCTAGCTTGCCGATATGACCGAACCGATGCAGCGGACGCCGCAGGCGTCAATCTCGCACCAACTGATTATAGCAAGACTGTTTCAACATCTCGCTATTCCCCGCCCCCAAACCGTTTTTCTGGATTCGGGCAATGATCTTCATGACCGTCGGGCCAAACCCAAACTTCATCTGCAAACGGACATGATTCGCACTTACCGCCAACAGCGCACTGGTCAGCACAATTCTTAAAAAACAAACTTCCTTCATGCTTCACATTCGAAGCAGAAAACTCTCCCGACCGCAAATGATTACGCAACGATTCTAGCAGCGCATCATCCAACGCATACATTTCACGGAGCGCTTGCGAAGCGGAACTCAACAACACCACTTTATTCCACTTAACGCGATCAATCCCAATCGCAGAAACCCATGACACAATCTCCGGCACTTCCTGCAAATTCTTTTTATGCAGCGTCACTTGCAGCGAGATTGTCGCGACTCTCGATTCCGCAGTTTCCGCACATTTTACACCAGCGTCCCCCGCGCTCTCAGCATTCTCACGCAGTCTATCGCGCACCCGAACCAGTTTTTCGACATTTGTTTTCCAGCCATCGAACTGTTCCGACGCCAAATAGCTTACCTTGATGTCGCTACACGCACACAACAACTTTTCCATCGCAACATCACTCCCCCACTTTCCTGGGAACGTCCCATTCGTCGTGAGGTTCATCGGAATTTCAAGCGCCCGGCAAAACTCCAGCAGCTCATCAAAATGCGAATAGAGTAATGGCTCCCCCATCGTCGAAGGGATTACTTCTCGCAGCAAGCGTTTACCCGAAGCATCTCGATCCGCAGCGTACTTTTCAATCACCGCCCGCGCAACTTCAAAAGGCATTTCGCCCAAGCCAAATGCAAAAGCCCGCTGGTTCAAAAAA
>Ga0265300_10004912_pt1 | contig 10478 bp, 21 predicted proteins | sample AusTroGonzalo_MG_FD_193482 | JGI IMG/M metagenome (GOLD analysis project Ga0265300, IMG submission 193482) | Bovine rumen microbial communities from tropical cattle in Woodstock, Queensland, Australia - Gonzalo_03 | ecosystem: Host-associated > Mammals > Digestive system > Stomach > Rumen ... | reverse complement strand
GTGATGTGTAAATCGTACAAAAAAACAGACAAGGGGGGATCTAATCTCCTTGCCTTTTATTTTTTCTTTAAAATTATCTCGCCATTCTCACCGAAGAAGTATCTCCTGGCATTGATGTGATTAATGTGGTTGTCTGCATGGCATTTTCTGCACACAGCTTTGAGGTTATCAAAGTTTAATGTGACTGAAGGATCATTGATGTTATCGGGTGATAGGTTTATTATGTGATGAACGATGACAGCAGGTGTCTCTATTCCCTTTGCGAGACAGTCCTCACATTTATATCCTACTGACTTGAGGTATGACTCCCGACAGTTTCTCCATGCCGGAGTATTATAGAAGCCTGAAGAAAAGTCTCTTGCCATAAGTGCTTTGGGTTGATAGTTAGGATATGGTTATGGTGCAGTCGCCTGTGATGTCGAGGAAGTTCATATCTCCGAACATTGGATCGGGAATAGTTATGATTTCTGCACTTCCTGAATTTATCGTTACAGTTTTAGGGCCAATAGCGACATACTGATGACCTTTATATAATACGGCGGATGTAGTTCTTCCTGCACCTAAACTTGATTCGATAACGGATTCCATATTAGGCCCGATTTCTCCAATAACCGTTAAGGGTATGTTTTCCTCGCTATCATTCGATGATGTCACTTCTGCCGTACTAAAGTCCGAAGAGCCTCCGCCACCTTCTACGTTGACGGTTACGCTTGTATAGGCTGTGCCATCTTCCTGATATGTCTTGTTTTCTGTTGCTGTTAAAGTTTTAAGTGTTAACTGTCCACCGGGTGAGAGTCCCTCATTTGGTGCATTAAACCAAGTAATCATTTTATCCTCCTATTAAGTCATAGAGTTTGACACCGTATACTCTTGCGGTGTATGTGCCGTTTATAGTTCCTGTCTGTGTTGAGTTGTAACACGAATACATAACGATTGCTGCGGACGTTACGTTGTTGGTTGTTGATACTGTGCAACTGTACGGATATATTCCTCTCGGTGTTGTGCTTGCTCTTGATGTGGCTACTCCGCTCGATGACAGTTTGACGTTCCAAGTTGCTGTTGCTATCGTCGCTCCGTTCTTCGTGCCTATGGTCGAGCCAGCCGTTAACCAAATTAAACGGGCCGTTGCGGCGTGCCGTCCGTTGGTCTTGGTGTTGACCGATGTTTCAACTACTAATAAATCATAGTCGCCTACACCCGAAACGGTAAAGTCCTTATTGATAGTCGCAGCCGTGGTCGATGATGTTGAGATAGTTCCGCAGTCTTTCGTACCGAGTAGAGTCCAATTTGATGAACCTCCACCGCCTGAGTACGTTCCTGTTACCGACCAGATGTTATTTGCTCCGTCCGATATGGAGATGGTAGTTCCGCTCTTAATGTTCTCGGCTGATAGGTTCGTCTGCGATACTGGAGCGATCGTCTGCACTCCTGTTAGATAAGTACCGCTCGCTATGGTCTGCTGTGTTGTACTCGCTCTGTATGTCGCTGCACCTTTAGTCTGTACGCTCGCACTTAATGAGACCGAACTGTTGCCAGCCGTTCCGCTTGATACATAGCCAGCCGTGGTGACGTTCGGTGTAACTGATACGGTCTTACTCAATGTAAGTGTGTTCGTGCTTGTCGATACCGTTGAGCCTGTTCCTGTTATGGACGACGGTGCTGTGACTGATCCCGACGGCATTGCATTTACCGTAATATCGACTTCATCTAATCCGTCATACCCACTATCAGCCGTTATCGTGTCGGTCTGCTGTGATGTGGTCGGGGTATATGTTTTCGATTTGGTCTGTAAGCTTGGAGTTCCGGTCGGGACTTGTACGTTTACGCTCGCCAGATTCGTAACGTCTATGTTGTTGGCGTTTGAGGTGATGTTCTGACTGCCCGATACTAACTCACTCGCTGATACCGTAACAGCCGTTCCTGTTTTAGTAGAGCCTGTAATATATCCTGTCGTATTGGTTACGCTCGGAGTAACTGATACGGAATGATTTGAGACAGTCCCTTTAGTAGCTGTCGGTGTCCCTGCCGTTCCGCTTGGCATAGCATTGACTGTTACGGCACCCTCCATCATATAGTTCGCACCGCCTACTGTTTGTGATGAGGTCGACGGTGAGACTGTGGTCCCGGTAGGCACTGCATTATGCACAATATACTGTGAATGAACTGCTGTATGGTCAGCAATATATCCCTCTGATCCGTAATCATCTCCTGTATTTATAACAGCTGTGGCTCTTTGTCTCCATTTCCGTACACCTGAATCAGTATAAAAATTAAAATCAAGCAAAGCATACATTTCGCCTTCTGGCACTGTTGCTGTAGCATAGCCGGTTACATCAGTTACACCTGCATTTGTGATTTTTATGTTGCCTGTAGGTGTAATACCTATTTCTATTCCATCCACAGCCTCGACCATTTCGTCAAGGGTCATCGTTACCGCTTCACCGCTCTTGCACGATATGGCGTTTGCGAGTATGTCGATTTTGGATTTGTCTATGATTACGTTTGACATGGTTCCCCCTAATCAAGCACCATCTGTCCGTCTGCCGTTGAACTAAAATATACTTTGTCGAGAAAAGCTCCGTCCATAGGGTCGTAATACCCGAACCCCACGCCATACCCGTCAGAGTCATCAATCCAATATAAGCGGTATATAAACCCATCGCTAAAAATAATGAACGGTATCGCACCCGCTGAAACCATTGCCATGATTTCATTATATGTTTTATCGAGCGTGTCCGATGTATCTGTAACAAGACCGTTTACTCCGCCACCAGCACTCGCAATACCATTCTCTATTTTATTGAGTGCCGTTGCTGTTATCGTATCGCCCGTTGTCCATGTTGTTGGTGTATAACTCATTTAATCCTCCTATATCTCTGCACTCCCCACAAGTCCCACTCCGACTATTGGAAGTGTTCCGTCTGTTAAGCCGTATTCGAGATTATCGCCATCAGTTAGTGCTGCGATTTTTACCGCTCCTATTGTGTACTTTTCACTTGCAACTGCGATCTGTTCATAAGTCGTTGGAGTGATAGTAGTCCCTGCCTGTGTAGAAAGTTGCAACGTATTTGATCCGCTAAAAGTGATAATCCCTGCTGTTCCGCTCGTTACATACCCCTCGTTTATAATCGGTGTGATACTCTCGGACTTATTCACCGAGGCTGTTATCAGACCGTTACTGTCTACACTGATAGAAGGGTTCGCTGTTATTCCGCCTGTAGGTGTCGTGGCACTTCCGCTCTGTACTGATTTGGAAGCACTCGAGCCGTAATAACCTGCTGGTGCTGTTACGGTATTGCCTGAAGCGGTCAGGTCGGAAGAGGTCCGTGTATTGACATCAGCAGTTAAAGTGATTTTAGTCGTTCCCTGCGTACCGCTTTCGATGTATCCAGCCTGTGACACATACGGTGCGTTGATACATTCCCGATACAGAGAGAGCTTATTATTTGAAGCGGTTAAGGTCGCATCTATCGCCTGAATACCTCCTGCAGGTACCACTGTCCCACTCGGTATCGACTTGGACGCATTCTCCTCATAAAATCCGCTTGGGACTGATACAGTCGCTCCGTAAGAGGTCAGATCGCTTGAGTCTCGTCTGTCTATTCCGCTTCCGACATAATCGCTCGGGATTGCTCCGACTGTTACGTCATCAGTCATCATCAGATCTTTTGTCTCAAGGGTCTGTTCAGCTTCTGTCGGTGTTACTTCATAACTTCCCTCATACGGATCGGGATAAATGGGAATGCCCTGCTCCACTCCGAACTGTAACGCATCTGTTGATGTCGCTTTTAACTTTGCACTTGTCTCTGATACTTTGAGTTTAATTGCCATATTCTATGACCTTTGCCAGGAGGTTTCTCATTACAGGGATCGTCTGAATGTTTGTCGCTTCTCTGATCCCGCTGGACGAGATCCAGTTCACCTGAATGGATACGCTGCGAGTAAAATCAAAAGAGGCCGACTCTAACTGGGTCAGCACGAATGTTATTATGGTATCTGTTATCTGGCCGTGGGTATCTGTCTGGACGGTGAGATCGTTTCCTGTTTTCGTCAGTTCAACAGCCCCCTGCTCAAGTGTTGCATAAATGTCGTTTGAACTTATGTCCTTACCCTCTATCGTCAGCTGTATAGTCGGTGTGGTATAGTTTATCATTTTGCCTCCATAACAAAAGACACCCCGAAGGGTGCCCCATGTGAAGTGATTGATTCATATTTTGTCAATTTAGTTATACCATACCATATATGGTGTAAAATACCTTAAAAGTATAATTTCTTTATTTTTTTATTGTTTTTAATTCCTCGATCTTCCTCTCCATCACCTCATACCAGAATGCCGGAAGAGTCTCGAAGCAGATCTGAAGGACCTTCTCTTTATCTATCAGTTCCATTTAATTCCCTCAATATGTTTGATAAGGTGCAGTATTGTGTCAGGACCTCGTCTTCTGTTAGCTTCTTGTACCATTTCGGTGTCCATGAATTATGCAGCATAAGGAAGTCGCTTTTTATGTCTTTTAAATGGTGGCTTTCCCGGAAGTAGAACTGTATGTATTTCTCTGACCGTGAAGACCCCAGGAGTCTTCGTTCAGGCTGGAACTTGTTTATGTCGCATATCGTTATCTCGCTGTGATTCTTCACATACGAGTCGGTAAATGCGTTACCGAAGAGATCCCAGTTATTGAACACCGAACAGCTTGCGAGTATTCTGTCCTGATAGTCTGCCCACTCTTTGAACATATCCGAGCCTTTTTCGGTATGAAGGAAGCCTATACTGTTCGTCCTCTTATCAGGCTCTCCGGCTATGTTCTCTTTCGGCAGCTCACCGAGTATGATCGTATCAGCATCAAGCCAGTACCCTCCGTTATCTCTTAAAACGTGAACTCTTACGCAGTCCGCTATCTGTGGCAACGTGTAGCCCAGTTTCGGAACGAAGTCGGTGTATTCGTGAAGGTTCGAGTAGGTCAGCATCACATACGGCATAGTCCATGTCTTCAGGCACAGTTTTATATAGCCTGGCATCTGTCCTTCCCAGAATGTATATATCATTTATTCCTCCGCTTCTAATACAATCGGTTCTCTGTTTATATATTCAATAAAATCAATCGTGCCTTGAGATGTATAATCCCATAAATCATCATATTCAAGAAGTAATGCTCTTTTCTTTAAGTGATCTGCATCTATCAATCTTCCGTGTGGTCGTTCTATCTGTATGGCTTGTGCTTCAAATTCTTTCATTCCTGTCTGCCAAACTTCGACCTTGCCGTTGCTCCGTATAACCGCTATACAATCTTCATTTGACGCTTTCGGCATATTCAAGCCTTTAATCAGTATGCTCATCGGTTCTCCTTCCATTCCTTGACCCACACCTTGGGCAATACTCCCAAATCGGGATGCACTGTATTTGAAATATCTCTCCACATTCGGAACATTCATACACATCTAAATCCGAGTCTATTGGTATCCAATGGCTTCTAACTGGCTCAAACTCTTGCTCAAAGCAATCGCAATATGCTATAACCTTTCGGACTTCTCTCAACTCTTTGACCGTAGGCATTTGGAGTCTTATGGTATCACTCATCGGTTCTCCTTTCTCCGTAGGAACAGAAGTCATCGGGTCTCAATGCGTCGGTACTAAAAATGCACCCTTCGAAGTTATTGAACCATACACACTCCCCACACCTTACAAGGTCTATATTTACCATTCCAATTAGTAAGTCCATAGCCTCAAGAGTAATCTTACCAACTCCGTTTTCGTCATATTCAAACACTGCGGTTCTTCCGTTTGGCAACTTATATTCTTTTACTCCCATAACTTCCTCCTTATGCAAAATCTTCAGGCAAAATATCATACGGATCAGTTATGCCGTGTTCAACATCTGCCACAGTTCCATTTATAATTGCTCTTGCGTCCGCCCTTGTATATAACCTTTCGCCCTCTTCGGTCCAATAACAACCGTTAGAGTCTTTATATGGTTTTGGTTCTTGCATTTCCAAAGGCACGCATAATTCCTCATAACCTTCAGAGTCTGCAAAGCAAAATACAAACCTTGGTCTATTTTTGTCCTTTTCATAATATTTGTTATATCGAAGTATAATTCGAGTGTGTTTAGGTATATCAGCTTTTTTAATAACCGCACTCGCATATAATCCTTGTCTTTGCGACCATAAACCACTCCATTTTGTTACTCCCATTATTCCCTCCTTTCTCCGTAGGAACAAAAACCATTTACTGTCAAACTTTCCCAATCAATCGGACAATCGTGGTCAGTATAGTGCATACATTCCCCACACCTTACAAGGTCTATCTCTATTAGTGGGCAGTCCATTCGTGCGAAGTCGTCCGCTAATGTTATATTAGTCAATCCGCAAGTATGAGGCATAAACGCACCTATACTATCTGCAAAAGGACATTCCTCACAAGTTATTGGCTTACTCATATTCGGTATATATACTCCCATATCATTCTCCTTTTAATAACTTGATGATTCTGTCTGCGGTGTTCCTTATGTCGATGATAAGTTCAAGTATATCCTCTGCCTTGCCTTCTTCTTTGATTTCATACTCGATACTATTCAGCAACGAATCAATTACGATGGCTCTGTGTTTCTGTGGTTTTCTTTCGAGTTTGATTTCTACTCCCATATCATTATCCATCTCCCCAAAATCACACATACCTGTTACGTGTCCATCATATAAAACATATCTCCAACTTGTCCAATTTATTCTATCATCAGCACCGAAAGACTCTGAAAATGAAATCTTATCAATCTTTCTATGCATATATGGAAATTCAAAATAACATACATATTCTAAAAGATCTAATACGGATGCAAATTCTTTATAAGATTCCATAGATTCTACTAATCCACCTTTGTGACTTCTGTACTTAACCATTATCTTTCTTGTATCTATCAGTTTTCCTGTTCGTGCAAGAATTGGCAGTATTTCTTTATAAGTTAAATCTTCCAAATATACTCCCATATCATTCTCCTTCCACAAGGTATATCTTCTGCTCGACTCCTTCTTCCGTTGTTACTGAATCGATTTCAATTCTTCTGCTATTGTCTGCGTTCACCCAAATTTCTAATAATTTTACGCAAGCATCTGCGGTCTCTTTAGGAATATCAATTTTTGCTTTAATTTCTACTTCCATTCTTTCTATTACTCCCATATCATTCTCCTTTCCACGGTGCAGGTAACGGCATCCAAGCGATTACATCGTCTATCTCAAACCACCTCCCACTAGGAAGAAAATGGTCATAGGCATCTTTCTTAATTCGCTCAACACTGATGTTATCGCCATCCGTTACAAGCACCCATTCTCCGTCCCTCTCATATGGGAAGTCCGTTGACATTCCATCAAAGTGAAGAGGTGTCCATTTTGATGCCTTCCACATTTCTATCGCTTCGGCTCTGTTGATGTATTCACAACTCCAAGCAGAACATCTGTTATCGTTCTCGCCTCCGTATGGTCTGGCGTGTACGCAGGATTCACAGTCTCTTTTTTCCATTATTCTATCTCCTCTCTCTTGATCGTGTACGGTACATACTGCTCGATTCGTTTTAAGTCATCCGGGGAATCTACGTCGCAGGTGTAGTCGTTGATCGCAACGTAGCTGTCATAGTCGATGGTGTTCAGTTTGTGCCCCTTTATCACCTGCCAAAGTTCCCACATTATAGGCTTTCTGCGGAACATATCCTTTCGGGCTAACATTTTAGTTACATCTATGGCAACATGTAAGTGATATTGATTTGCCACTTTTAAGGCAAAGGGTTCTGCCCATGGCTTGGTATATCTTGCATCAAAAGGCGGAGCACTTGCGAAGAATTGTATACTTGCCGTATCCGTCTCCACTATGGTCCTGATCGCCTCCGGGGAAAATACCACATCACCGAAGATATAACATGTAGGTGTGTCTGTCGGGTAGAAGCAGTCTGTCCATCGTCCGTTATTGTCTCCGTTCTGATAACCTTCGTATTTATTTGTATGGTATAGGACCGGAGCATAGTCCTCAAAGTCGGGGTTAGTTGATGAGATGAAAATGTCATTCTTATCTACCCCTGCTTCTGTTAAAAGCCGTATAGTCCTGGCGACTATCGGCTCGTCATGTATCGGGAGAAGCTGGCGAGGGATATTGAACCTCTGATAGTGTCCTCCGCACATTATTATGTATAGCATTTTATCCTCCTGAATTCGTTTAGAGCCTGACCATGCATATAGCTCATGATATGCTTTGAGTCATAGCGTTCCCTTCGTCCTTCTGATACTCTGTCGGTTACATCCTCCCAGGTCAGCAGAAGGATGTATCTGGAATATAGTAATTCCTTATAGGTCGGTGTCTCCATTAACTCTATTTCTTCTGCTATAGTCTGTCGCATATATTCAGACTCGATCAATGCGGTCTGGAGCTGCGTTCTTATCGTGGCGAGTTTGATGGCTGTCTCCTGTGTAGGATTCCCTGTCATCGTGCTTCTCGGCATACCGTCTAACTCAAGAGATTTCTGTAAAGAGGCTTCTATCTGCTCGATCCGTTCACGATACCGCTCGACTTTACCGCAGAGCGTCCTATACTGTTTTAAATATTCTTTTGTGGTCATAGCTTTATATATTGTGTCTGTTTGTTAACTACTACGGCTTTCCATTCCTCTTCAGGTTTATAGAACGGACATTTTTCTCCGTATTTGCAAAAAGGATATTCAAGTCCGTCGCAGTATTCCCTTAATATGAAGTAGTCTCTATCCCCTTGTTTCTCCGCTCTGTATAATGCACAATTCTTCTTCATCATTCAGCTCACATAGATCACAATCTCCGGGGCAGAAGTGCGTTTCGCATTCTTCCGTCCATCTCCATAACGAACAGCTCATCTTAATTCCTCCAAAATCCTGAAGGGATCTTCAGGTGCTGACCATTCCATGCAGCCGTTGTGGAGATCCCTTAATAGAGTCAGTACGTCGTCTTTTTCCTTGTCGGGGAGTTCCATCCTTTTGACCGTTTTAATAGTCTTGATTATCTTCTCCTCGAAGGTCTTGGTTTTTATAGTGTCTTTTTTAACTGTTACCATGTCTCCTCCTCCGTGACAGCTGACCTGTGGCTGCGAGCTTTTTTCTCCGATTCTCTATATCGTTCTGGACTCGGTTCTCTTCCTGACGTTTATATTTCTCTTCACGGAAGAGTTCTGATTCCTTTGTGAACTTCTTATATCTGTCACATTCTGCGTGACATCCTAAATATCGGGTCTCGCAGTCCTTACAGGGTGCAGTCGGTTTCTTCATATCTGTCCTCTTAACTTGATCCGTAAATCTTCCTTATTATCAATAATTATGTTAGGTTCATTTACTTTATTTTCTTTTACTTTATTTTCTTTTACTTTGCTTGCCAGAAATCCGCAGTTTGTCGGCAAATTGTCGGCATTTTGTCGGCATTTTTCCGTCATTTTGTCGGCATTTTGTCGGCAATACATTCCACGCTCATCTTCATAGAACTCCTCATGGAATATTTTCTCAAACCTTGACTTCTTGCCCCTTTCGGGTCGCAGGTTCTTATTATTCAGCCGGAAGTGTGTCTCCAGATAGAGCCAGTCCTTGACCTTGATGATGTATTCCTTATCTATCAGTAGTTCAAGGTCTTTCGGCTTCGCCTTTGTAATTGCCATGATCGAGGCGAGGTTATCGACGAAGCCGAGGTTATCCGTATCCTGATTGATATAGATATATAAGACCTTTGCGGAGTTCGGCAGCGACATGAAATTATCGTTTTTCAGCACATCTGTCGATATGCACCTCTCCTTACCCATTTGCCTCCTCCAAGTAATAAGCTGTTACGGTAGTCAATACTCCGTCCTGATCTCTTACCTTCCTCGGCTGGGTGCCGATGTCATAGCCCCATTTGTTGCGGAGATCCCACACCCTTGCGGAGAGTCTTGAGACTCCGCAGTATTTGAATGCTTCGAGTGTTGTGATGGTCTTATATGTCCTCATATAGTTCAGGACTTTTCTGCATTGTCTGTCCATTCCTACCTCCTAAAATGGTATGTCACCGTCTATCTTGTTGAAATCCGGCTTCGGTTTATACTCTAAATACTCGATATGATCTGCGACGAGGTCGGTAGTATAAACGGTCTTTCCGTCCTTCTCATACTGTCCTGTCCTGATCCGTCCCATAACGGCTATCTTTAATCCCTTGCCGGAATAGAGTGCGAGGTTTTCAGCTTCTGATCCGTATACCGAGATTCTTGGGAAGTTGTTCTTCTTCTCGCCTTTGACATATTCGTCTACCGCCACCACGATGTTTGACATGGCGGTCTGCGTGGATGTGTATTTTACTTCAGGGTCTTTTGTCAGTCGCCCTGTTATTATAAATTGATTCATTTCTCCTCCTTCAGCCATCTGTACTTGTCATATACCCTGTCCTCATCGGGAAAGTCGGGATACCACCGCTCGAGGTATTCGCTTATCCAGTCGCCTATCTCCTTGCGGTGGAA
>Ga0265300_10004907_pt1 | contig 10487 bp, 8 predicted proteins | sample AusTroGonzalo_MG_FD_193482 | JGI IMG/M metagenome (GOLD analysis project Ga0265300, IMG submission 193482) | Bovine rumen microbial communities from tropical cattle in Woodstock, Queensland, Australia - Gonzalo_03 | ecosystem: Host-associated > Mammals > Digestive system > Stomach > Rumen ... | reverse complement strand
AACAATTGAGGTTACACCGCGATGTACACTCCCAATACAGACTAGTGAGTTTATGTTCCTTCACCTTCGTCCGTTGTTGTGGTAGGTTGTGCATCAATGCCAGATGCTTCTTGAGCGACACGCCTTTCATACGTATTATGGTTTCTGTTTCCGCTGTTGTTTCTTCTGCATCTGCTTCCACTGAGCCTTTGCATATTCCTGCATATCAACCACCTCATCTTTCTCGTCCACAATTTCGAAGCCCAGCATCGTCTCAATCACATCCTCAAGGGTTACGATACCACGAAGGCTACCATATTCGTCGATGATGATAGATATATGCTCTTTCTTCTCCAACAGTTTCTCCCAGATGTTAGCAACAGGTTCGTCTTCTGAGAAGGACAGAATAGGACGCGCAAGTTTCTTCAAGTGAATATTGAACTTGTCCTCTGCCAATCGTTCCAGAATGTCTTTCCTAAGTACATAACCTGTGATGTAGTCACTATTATCATCGTCGTAGATAGGAATACGTGAGTAGGTCGAAAGTTCCTCATCCTCATAGAACTCCTTGAGAGTCATCGAGCTATCAGCCATCGAGACCACCACACTGGGCGTCATGATTTCGTGGGCGGTAATCTCATCAAGTTTCAGCAGGTTCTGAATCATCTTGTTTTCTTTCTTCTCCAACACACCTTCTTCAGCACCTACGGTCACCATTGCTGACACCTCTTCGCGGCTTACCACTTGCTGGTTTGCATTGTGCGAAATGAGGTGCGTGATACGTTCCAGACACCACACAAGAGGGAATGTGAAGAACACCAGTACACGTATAATCTTCGATGCAGGCAAAGCCAACTTACGCCAGTAAGTCGAACCAATTGTTTTCGGAATGATTTCCGAACAAATCAAGATGAGTAAGGTGAAAGCACCCGATACGATACCTATCACCGTATCATGCGGATAATTCATCTGCTGTGCCATCTGCATAGCTTCAGAACCCACTAACGAAGCACCTACAGTATTTGCTATCGTGTTCAGCACCAGAATGGCAGATATCGGGCGGTCTATTTCCAATTTATATTTCTTCAACAACGCAGCACCCTTGGCTTCTTGGGTCTCCAGCGATGAAATGTACGACATCGGAGTTGACATCAATGTTGCTTCAAGTATAGAACACAAGCCCGAAATGAGCAGTGCGGCAACCATGTAAATAATCATCAACTCCATATTGCCTCCCTTCTGTCTATCAGACAATATGTATAATCACTCTTTGTATAATCACTCTTGCGCCTAGGCGCCGGATAGCCATCTGAATCAGTATTCATGTATATATTTATAACTTAATTTTCAACTAGATTTTCTCTCCATATGCCAAGTCACCTGCGTCACCCAATCCAGGCACGATGTATGCATGCTCATTCAAAACTGGATCAATAGCAGCACACCACAGCGTCACGTTCGTATAGTGGGAAAAGGCTTTCTTGATATAATCCACACCTTTCTTCGATGCGATGACGCAACACAGATGTACCTCAGCAGGAATGCCTTTCGTACAAAAAGCTTCGTAGCCAAGTTCCATACTGCCACCAGTAGCCAGCATAGGATCAGCAATAATCAGCGTTTTGCCATTCAGATCGGGCGAAGCGATATATTCGATTCTGATACCCACATCCTCACATTCCTTATCTTTATAATAACGGTAAGCTGATACGAATGCGTTGTCTGCCCTGTCGAACACTTCCAACATACCCTGATGGAAAGGCAGACCAGCGCGGAATATCGTACCGAGCACAATCTGATTATCGAACGTAGTTACGGAAGCCACTCCCAGCGGAGTCTGGACTTGCTTCTCCGAGTAGGACAGACAACGGCTCACTTCGTAAGCCATCACATGTCCTATACGGACCAAATTGTTCCTGAACTTCCCCCTATCGCCCTGCGCCTTTACATCACGCAGTTCGGCCATATATTGGTTCAGCACAGTGTTCTTTTCCGATAAATTAACTACTTTCATCTCAGATTCTTTCTTTTTCAATTTGCAAAGATACAACTTTTTTCTCACAAACTACAATATAAACAAAAAAAAATGACAGATTATAGGTAGTAATTGGCGAATTCTTTGTATCTTCGCACAAAATTTCAATAAGGTGAAGAATCAAAGATATAAAAAGTATAAGTTCTATATCGTGTTCGCTGCTTTAGTGGCTCTGCTGGCAGGTATCAGTCGCCTATGGGGACTGAGTCCACTGAAGGAAGTGCAGGAAGAGCAGAGTAATCAGATAGAAGAGAAAAATCAATCTGCTCAGATTACTCAGAATAATCAGATTGCCCAAAGTTCTCAGAATACTCAAAATGATCAGAATACTACGAGTTCTCTGATCCTTCCAAACGAAGATTCGCTTATTGTTGACTCGACACCAGCATTGTTTTATTCTCCCAAGGTGTGGAGTTATCCTGAGTGTTTCAACGACAGTAACGCCACACAACTTATCGCAGCTGAGCGGAATGGAATCAGTCCGACGGATACACGTGAACGCGTGATGGAACTGGTGGCAGACGGGCAGTTGACCTGCATCTCACCCTCTCCTTATTATATTGTTGAAGACCTCACGCATTCCATGCCGTATTTAGTGCCCAAAGCTCAGATGCTGTTAAACACTATCGGTATCAACTTTGTCGATTCGCTACAATCGAAAGGCTATCCGCTCCACTTGCCTATCGTAACCTCTGTGCTGCGTACTGCCCACGACGTACAGAACCTGCAGCAAGGCAACGTCAACTCGGTAACCAACTCATGCCACTGCTACGGAACGACCATCGACATTACCTACAACCGCTTCGCACCAATCACAGGAACGGACCTCACCCGATACGATGACAACCTAAAGAAAGTGCTTGCAGAAGTGTTGTTCGATTTGAAAGCCCAAGAGCTATGCTACGTGAAATACGAAAAACTTCAAGCTTGCTTCCACCTAACAGTAAGATGATTATGCGCTACTTCATTTATTTATCATACGACGGAACAAACTACCACGGATGGCAGGTTCAGCCCAATGCCAACAGTATTCAGGCAGAACTGATACGTGGCCTCTCCACCCTATTGCGCCAAGACATCGAAGTCGTTGGGGCTGGACGTACCGACACAGGAGTGAACGCAAGCATGATGGTGGCACACTTCGATATAGAAGCAACTCTCTCCAAAGCAGACCTTTTCGAACTTTCCCGAAGACTTAATCGCTTGCTGCCTCCCGATATTGCCATCCATAAGATTGTACCAGTCAAGGAAGATGCACATGCTCGTTTCAGTGCTACCGCCCGTACCTATCAGTATCATGTCTGCAATACGAAAGACCCGTTCAATCGTCACTACACCTATCGCTGTCCGTTTGAACTTGATTATGAAAAGATGAACGAGGCTGCCGCACGTCTGTTCGACTATACCGACTTCACCAGTTTCTCGAAACTGCATACCGACACCAAGACCAACAATTGCAAAATCATGTACGCACGATGGGAGAATGGCATTTTTACCATCAAAGCCGACCGCTTCCTGCGCAATATGGTACGTGCGATCGTTGGTACCCTGATGGAAGTAGGACGCGGAGCCATCACGATTGACGACTTTTGCAGAATTATCGAAAAGAAAGACCGTTGTGCTGCAGGTAGCAGTATGCCAGGCAATGCGCTGTTCCTCACAAATATAGAATATCCAGAAGACATATTCCAGATTGAAGATTGAAGATGACACGATGCTGGTTACATATCACCCTTTTGTCGCTGTGGTTCTTCTCTTCAGCCCTTCACGCCGTACCCACCTTACCCGACAGCCTGTTCAGAGAGGAATTGCCGGCACAGGAGAAAGTGTACTTGCATCTCGACAACAACTGCTACTTCGCAGGCGATACCATCTGGTATAAAGCTTATGTCATCTCTGCAGACACTTATGAACCCAAACCGGTAAGTCGCATCCTCTATATCGAACTGTTCGACGAACAAGGCTATCTGGTGGAACGCCAAAAGCTTGTGGTCGACGAAGCAGGTAACGCTCATGGTCAATTTGCCCTCAGCGACTCAGTATTCGCAGGCTATTACGAAATCCGAGCCTATACGAAATGGATGCTCAACTACGCATACAGCTCCGAACAAATCCTCTCCGACTACATAAACGATCATCTGTTAGGCGGCGAAGAAGACATTCAAAAACAAAATCGCAACTTTTGGGGTTTATTCTCACGCGTCTTTCCCATCTATCAAAAACCTGCCGTCGATGCTGCCTGGAAGACTAAGACTATGCCACTGAAGGTCACTGTTGGCGACTATGAGCGCCACTATCTAGAACCCAAACTCAATGCACATTTCTACCCCGAAAGCGGACATATCGTAGCAGGACACACGACCCGAATCGGCTGGGAGACAGTCAACGAACAGAAGCAACGAATCGATGTGGAGGGTGTGCTGATGAAGAACGATTCCATTATTGCTGGCCTTCCTCCAAGCCGTATGGGACGAGGCATTCTGGAATATGCGTTTGAAGATTCATGCCACTATAAAGTGCGTATGATGCATAATGGCATTCATTACGACTTCGACCTGCCAGAGGTAGAGCACGAAGGAGTCAGCATGCGGGTAGAGATGGACGACGAAGCGGTTGAGATTAGTACCGAACAGACTTTTGCCCAACCGAAAGAGTTGTATGTATCTATCATCAGCGCCGGAAGAAAAGTGTTGTGCGAACCTTTGGGTGAGGATGGCGTTGTGGCTTCATGGCTGGAAGACCTACCTTGTGGTGTCAACCAGGCAACCATATTCGACAGCGAAGGAAACATCTATGCCGACCGCCTCTTTTTCGTCAACAACCTCAACGAACTGACAGCAAAGGCATACGTGAACGACGATACGACACATATATTGCGCCCCTTTGATAAAGTGAAGATTCCGATTCTCATTACCGACCATCGCGGCATTCCACTGAAGGATCAGAAGGTATCTGTTTCTGTGCGCGACCGCCAGCAACTCGATCCCACGTTCAACACGGGAAACATGCTGACCAATATGCTCCTCGAAAGCGACATCCGCGGCTACATAGAGAACCCTCATTACTACTTCGAAGCCAACGATGCACAACATCGTGCCGACCTCGATCTATTGATGATGATACAAGGCTGGCGACGCTATGACTGGAGCGAAATAGCAGGAGTAAAACCTCAGCAGTACGACTATGAACCAGAACGCAAAATGTACATTTATGGGCAATCATACGTACTGGAGAACTGGCTCAACCGCGTTGTCTTCAAGAAAAATCGTGGTACCATCACCCTTACGGCACAGATATTCTATTTAGAAGAGCAAAAAAAAGGCACTCATGTTAACGACCAATACGGGAAGTTGCAAATCGACGCGAACGGACAGTTCCGGGTTGTATATCAACCCTTCTACGGCAATGCCCAACTGGTGTTCCGTGCCCTGTTCGACAAGAAAAAGAACAAAGGCGAAATCCACACATTCAACGGACAAGAGTTTTTTGCCCGAGACAATCATATCCCTGCCAGCGACCGTCTCTTGGCCAAGAACCAGCAACAGGACTATATCGACCACGACATCATGCTGCTCGTCCGTCGTGAGTATTACTATCCCAACAGCGTGAAGGAACTGAGTTGGTACGAGGTAAACAAACCTTTCACCATGCCCGACCAGCATCTCACCTGGGAGGAATATTGTAAGGACATCTATGCCTCCGAGTGGATTCCCGAAGTACAAATCCGTGCCGACCGTGCTCACGCCCGTCATCGCAAGGACCTGCCCGTACAGCGTCTTGATTTTTATGACTTCTTCAACGACCTCACCGATATGGGCTACCATCCCAAACAATGGAAGTTCGATAACGATGAATTCCGCCTTGCGTTTTATGAGCATGCTATCTATGACTACATGCAGCATCAGAACCCGCGTAGCAAAGTAAATAAAGAAAAGCGTTACATAACCTATAATTGGATGGACGAAGACTCAATTGGCGATGATTATTTCAATAAGCTCTTCATGAATCTGGAACGGCTCCAGACCATCCATATCGTAACCGACAACTCACGCCGTCCATCTGCCTACGAGCTGGATCATCTTGATGGGTTCAAAGAGACACAGCATACAGGCGGTCTCTCCGCTTATATCAATCTCGAAACAGGTAACACAGTAGAGCGAACAGGCCGTGTCATCAATCTCCAGGGATTCAACCGTCCAGCCGAGTTCTACCAACCCGACTACAGCCATCTTCCCCTACCCGACTACCGAGATCATCGGCACACCCTCTACTGGAATCCCTCAGTCACTACCGACAACACAGGTCAGGCCTACATCGAGTTCTATAATAGCAACGAATGTACCCACTACGACATTTCCTTAGAAGGTGTAACTGCTAATGGTGAATTTATCGTAAAACAAAAATAACCAAGATGAAAAGAAACAAAGTATTAGTATGCATTCAGTCAGTACTCCCCCTCGGGGGAGTTAGAGAGGGGCTGTTTTTTCTTTCCCTTCTTCTCCTTTCCTGTACTGCCAACTCGCAAACAAACGGTAGTGAAGAAGACACTTTGGTAGTAGACACCCCACAAGTCCACCATCTGTCGCTACTCTTCGCAGGTGACCTCATGCAACATGGACCACAGATCAAGGGAGCGCTCCAAGCAGATGGTACATACGACTATACCGAGTGTTTCCGTTACATGAAACAGGAGATATCTGAAGCAGACGTAGCCATCGTAAACTTCGAGACTACCTTGGCCGAGAAACCTTATACTGGCTATCCCACCTTCAGTGCACCTGATGAGTTCTTGCGCGATTGCAAGAAAGCTGGATTCGATATTATGCTCACGGCCAACAACCACTCGTGCGATAAGGGAAAGAAAGGTATCGAGCGTACTATCATGATGATGGATTCTCTCCATGTTCCACACCTTGGCTCATATGTCGACGAAGCTGCACGCAAGGAACAATACCCATTTCTATTGGAGAAGAACGGTTTCCGCATTGTACTCCTCAACTATACATACGGCACTAACGGCATTCCTGTGCCCAAGCCTAATATTATAAACACCATCGACACCTTACAAATCCGTAAGGACATCCGTGCTGCTAAGGCCATGAACCCAGACGCCATCATTGCCTTTATGCACTGGGGCGTGGAATACACCATCCGACCTATCGCAAGCCAAGTCACTATGGCCGACTGGCTCCTGCGTCAAGGTGTCACCCACATCATTGGTGGACATCCCCATGTAGTAGAACCTATCGAACTACGTGAAGATGCCAATGGTGACAAACACGTCGTCGCCTACTCGCTTGGCAATTTCGTATCCAATCAGTCGCAGGAATATACCTATGGAGGTATGCTCGTGAAACTCGACTTAGAGAAAGACACCACCACCCGCGTCTCTGACTGCAACTACAGTCTCTACTTTGTCACCCGTCCTGTCATGTCGGGTCACAAGCAACATAGAGTCTATCCCGTCAGCATTCCAGATTCTCTCATCACTCCAGCTGAAGCCCGACTCCGTGACACTTTTGTCAACTCCATTCGTCCCTTCTTCGAGAAAAACAATAAGAATGTACACGAAGTCATGACTTTCGATATTTCATCATTCTTGGAGGAAGATGAATGAAAATGATTGAAAAAATGAAAAACGATTAACTGTTAGCGTTTAGCTGTTAGAAAAATGAAAAAACTTTCAACTTTCAACTTTCAACTTTCAACTTTTTTGTAACTTTGCACGAATTTAGAAAAGAGAAACAGAGAATGGAAAACAGAAGTATCGTATCAATTGCAGATTATTCAAAAGAAAAGATTCAATACCTGCTTGATATGGCTCAGGAATTTGAGCGCCAGCCAAACCGTACCCTCCTGCATGGGAAGGTGGTTGCTACGCTGTTCTTTGAGCCTTCAACTCGTACACGTCTTTCGTTTGAGACAGCTGCGAATCGTCTGGGAGCACGTGTGATTGGATTTGCAGATCCAAAGATTACCAGTGGAACAAAAGGTGAGACCTTGAAAGACACCATCAAGATGGTCAGCAATTATGCCGACGTCATAGTGATGCGCCACAAACTTGAAGGAGCTGCGCTCTATGCTAGCGAAGTGACAGACGTACCTATCATCAATGCTGGTGACGGTAGTAACCTACATCCATCACAGACGATGCTTGACCTCTACAGCATCTACAAGACGCAGGGAACGCTGGAAAATCTTAACATCTACATGGTGGGAGATTTAAAGTATGGTCGTACTGTCCATTCATTACTGATGTCCATGCGCCCTTACAACCCTACTTTCCATTTCATCGCGCCAAAAGAATTGGAGATGCCAGAGGAATATAAGGATTACTGCAAGGAAAACAACATCAAATACATCGAGCAACAGGATTTCACGGAAGACACGATTGCCGATGCTGACATCCTCTACATGACACGTGTACAGAAAGAGCGTTTCAGTGATCTCATGGAGTACGAACGTGTGAAAGATGCCTACATCTTGCGTGCCGACATGCTGGGTAAATGCCGCGACAACATGAAGATTCTTCACCCTCTGCCACGTGTGAATGAAATTGAATACGATGTAGATGAATCAAAGCATGCATACTATTTCCAACAGGCGCAGAACGGCCTTTATGCCCGTGAAGCGTTGATATGTGATGTATTAGGTATTACTTTAGACGATATCAAGAAATGAAAAACAAAGACTTACTCGTAGCCGCCCTGCAAAACGGATCGGTGATTGACCACATACCAACTGACAAACTTTTCACCATTGTCAAACTGCTGGAATTGGAGAAGTGTGACGAACCTGTCACCATCGGAAACAACCTTGAGAGTAACAAGATGGGAAAGAAAGGGTTGATTAAAGTATCAGACAAGTTCTTTACAGACGAAGACCTTAGTCGTCTGGCTGTAGTATGTCCCAACATGCGACTCACCGTCATCCGTGATTATGAGGTAGTGGAAAAACGTGAGATTGTATTACCAGACACCCTCATTAACCTCGTTAAATGTGCCAATCCTGTATGCATCACCAACAACGAACCAATGAAGACCTACTTCGAGGTTGACAAACTCAAGGGACTGGTACACTGCCACTATTGCGGCAAAACACAGAAATTAGGAAAAATAAATTTGTTGTAATAAATATGACCAAATTCAAAGAGCGTACAAAGCTCGATTTATCGCAAGTAAACCAAGAAATATTGAATGAATGGAATGCAGAGGATGTGTTCCATAAGAGTATAAGTGAACGTGAAGGTCACCCTGAATTTATCTTCTTCGAAGGTCCTCCTTCTGCTAACGGACACCCTGGTATCCACCACGTAATGGGTCGCACCATTAAGGACACCTTCCTTCGCTACAAAACAATGCAAGGTTTTCTAGTAAAACGTAAGGCCGGATGGGACACCCACGGCCTTCCTGTTGAGTTAAGTGTAGAGAAGAGTCTGGGCATCACCAAAGAGGATATAGGCAAGAAGATTAGTGTAGACGACTATAACAATGCTTGCCGTGAGAACGTCATGATGTACACCAACGAGTGGACAGAATTGACAGATAAGATGGGTTATTGGGTCGACCTTGAACACCCCTACATCACTTACGACAATAAATACATTGAGACTTTGTGGTACTTGCTCAAACGCCTCTACGACAAAGGTCTGCTCTATAAGGGCTACACCATTCAGCCCTACTCTCCTGCCGCAGGAACTGGTCTTTCCAGTCATGAACTCAACCAGCCTGGTTGCTATCGTGATGTGAAAGACACGACGGTGACGGCACAGTTCAAGGTTCTGGATAATCCAAATCATCTGGATAATCCGGAAAAGCTTCCTGTTTACATTCTCGCTTGGACAACTACTCCTTGGACATTGCCATCAAACACAGCTCTTTGCGTTGGCCCAAAGATTGACTATGTAGCCATTAAAGGAAAGAACCCCTACAGCGGAGAAGAAGCTATTTACATCTTGGCTGAGGCTCGTTTGAATGCTTATTTCCAACCAGAAAAAGATGAGGAAGGCAACGAGCAACCACTTGAGATACTTTGGCGTGGAAAAGGAACAGATCTACTCGACCTCCATTATGAACAACTATTCCCTTGGGTGAAACCTTGTGCTTTAGAAGATGATAAAGTCGTAGACAAAAGCTCATTTGCTTTCCGTGTCATCCCTGGCGACTATGTGACAACCGAGGATGGTACAGGTATCGTACATATCGCTCCGACCTTCGGTGCTGATGACGCTAAAGTGGCAAAGGATGCAGGTATCCCATCACTCTTCATCATCGATAAGGCTGGCGACACCCGTCCGATGGTTGACTTCACAGGTAAGTACTTCGTGAAGGACGACATGAACGAGGAGTTCGTAACTACTTGCGTCAATGAAAGTTATTGGAAACATAGTGGTGACTTCGTGAAGAATGCGTACGATCCCAAATATAATGTAGGCGGAAAGTACGATGAGAAAGCTGCATCGAAAGACATGGAC
>Ga0265300_10004906_pt1 | contig 10488 bp, 8 predicted proteins | sample AusTroGonzalo_MG_FD_193482 | JGI IMG/M metagenome (GOLD analysis project Ga0265300, IMG submission 193482) | Bovine rumen microbial communities from tropical cattle in Woodstock, Queensland, Australia - Gonzalo_03 | ecosystem: Host-associated > Mammals > Digestive system > Stomach > Rumen ... | reverse complement strand
TCGGCCAGCTTGACCTCCAGTTCCGCCTTCAGGATGTCGCGGGTATGGTAGGTGTCGTACTCCAGGATTTCGTTCACCGTGAGGAAGGCGGGCTTGTTCTCCCGGATGACGCAGGCGTTGGGCGCTATCTTGGTCTCACACTCGGTGAAAGCGTAGAGGGCGTCTATGGTTTTGTCCGGGGAGACATCGGCCGGAAGATGGATGATGATCTCCACCTTGTCGGTGGTCATGTCGTCAATCTTCTTGATATTGATCTTCTTCTTCTCCTTGGCCTTGATGATGCTGTCAATAATGCCCTGAGAGGTTTTTCCGTAAGGGATTTCGGTGATGGTGATAGTGGATTTGTCCACCTTGTTGATACGGGCGCGTACCTTCACCATGCCGCCGCGCTTGCCCTGGTTGTACTTGGAGCAGTCCGCGATACCACCGGTAGGGAAGTCCGGGAGCAGGGTGTAGGGTTCGCCCTTGAGGATGGCGATGGAGGCGTCCAGCAACTCATTGAAGTTGTGGGGCAGAATCTTGGAACTGAGGCCGGCGGCGATGCCTTCCGTGCCCTGGGCCAGCAGCAGCGGGAACCGCACCGGCAGTTCGGTGGGTTCCTGGTTGCGGCCGTCGTAGGAAGTCATCCAGGGGGTTACCTTGGGGTCGAAGACCACTTCCTTGGCAAACTTGGACAGACGCGCCTCGATGTAACGCGGGGCGGCGTTGGAGTCACCGGTGAGGATGTTGCCCCAGTTACCCTGGCAGTCGATTAGAAGGCCTTTCTGGCCCAGCGTGACCAGGGCGCCCAGGATGGAGGCGTCTCCGTGCGGATGGTACTGCATGGCCTGGCCTACTATATTGGCTACCTTGGTGTAGCGGCCGTCATCCATGGTGAACATGGTGTGCAGCACCCGGCGCTGTACGGGCTTGAAGCCATCTACGATATGGGGGACAGCACGGTCCAGAATGGTATATGACGCATAGTCCAGATACCATTCCTTGAACATTCCGGAGAGCTTGAACTTCCGGCTGTCGCTGGTGAGGAGTTTGTCGAACTTCCCGCTGGCGACGGCGTCTTCGCCCAATTCTTCTTCCTGACCTTCAATCTCTTCCCAATCTTCTGCCATAAATTGTTCTATTTACAGATTCTTCGCTATCGCTCAGAATGACAATGATTAAAACTCATAACCAAATCGGCGCAGTTCCTTGCGGTTCTCGCGCCAGTCCGGGTCCACTTTCACGAAGGTGGAAAGGAAGACCTTCTTCTGGAAGAAATCTTCCATTTCCAGGCGGGCCTCGGTGCCCACTTTCTTGAGCATGGAGCCGCCCTTGCCGATGATGATGCCCTTCTGGGATTCGCGCATCACGTAAATGACGGCGCTTATCTCATACCGCTCCTCCCCTTCATGGAACGCCTCAATCTCTACCTGACAGCTGTAGGGGATCTCCTCGCTGTAGTTCAGGAAAATCTTTTCCCGGATAATCTCCGAAGCAAAAAAGCGGAGGTTCTTGTCCGTGAACTGGTCTTTGTCGAACCAGGCGGGAGCCTCCGGAAGCCGGCTGGAAACCGCCTCCAGAATGCTCTCCAGATTGAATTTCTCCTGGGCCGACGCGGGGATGATCTCAGCCTTCGGCAGCTGTTCATGCCACCAGTTCATGAGCTCCACCACCTTGTCCTGGGAGGAAATGTCAATCTTGTTGATGACCAGCACCACGGGGCATTCCACTTTGCGGAGCTTCTCGATGTAGGCTTCGTTCTTGTCTCCTTTCTCGACGGTGTCCGTCACATACAGGATGATATCGGCATCCCCTATGGCGGTATCCACGAAAGCCAGCATGTTCTCCTGCAGCCGGTAGTTGGGCTTGAGGATGCCGGGCGTGTCGGAATAGACTATCTGGTAGTCCTCCCCGTTCACGATTCCCATGATGCGGTGCCGGGTGGTCTGGGCCTTGGCCGTCACGATGGACAGCTTTTCCCCCACCAGGGCGTTCATCAGCGTGGACTTGCCCACATTGGGGTTGCCGATGATATTGACAAAACCTGCTCTGTGTGCCATTATACGTATGCTCCCATCTTGAGGATGTTCACTTCACCTTCCGTGAGGTAACGCCAGTCGCTCTTCTTCAGGCCTTTCTTGGTGAGGCCGGCGAAGTACACGCGGTCCAGGGAGCGGACCTCGTAGCCCAGGCTTTCGAAGATGCGGCGCACGATGCGGTTCTTGCCGGAATGAATCTCGATGCCCAGCTGGCGGTGATCGTGGGCGTCGATGAATTCGAGTTCATCGGCCGCCACCACACCGTCGCTCAGTTCGATGCCGGCGAGGATCTTCTGCTGGTCTTCCTCGGTGAGGGGGGCGTCCAGCACGACCTGGTAAATCTTCTTCTTGTTGTAGGACGGGTGGGTGAGGCGCTCGGCCATTTCTCCGTCGTTGGTGAACATGAGCACACCGGTGGTGTTCTTGTCCAGGCGGCCCACCGGGAATACGCGGGTGGGGCAGCCCTTCAGCAGATCCATCACGGTCTTTTCTGCATGGGGATCGCTGGCGGTGGTGACATAGCCCTTGGGCTTGTTCATCACGATGTACACTTTTTCTTCGCCCTTGAGGCGCTGTCCGTTGAAGCGGATATCGTCCGTGAGGACGTTCACTTTCACGCCCAGTTCGGTCACGACCTCGCCGTTCACGGTGACCACACCGCTCTGGATGAGGGTATCGGCTTCGCGGCGGGAGCACACGCCGGAATTGGCGATGAATTTGTTCAGGCGCACCACCTCCTGGATCTCGGTGGGGGCGGTGTCGTCATCGCTGTAGCGGCCATTCACCTGGGGTTTGCGGCTCAGCATGGCCTTCATGCCTTCATCGGCCTGGCTGCGCTTGGCGTAGGGTTTGCGGGCGCCGGGCTTGGTGCCGAAGGACGGCTTGCCATATCCGCTGCGGCGGGGTTTCTCTCCGTAAGCGGGCTTGTCTCCGTACGTTCTTTCCGTGCGGGGCTTGTCGCTGTGGGGCCTTTCACCGTAAGGCCTGTCGGAATGCGGCCTGTCACTGTGAGGCCTGCTGCCGTAGCTGCTGCGGTGCTCGCCGTCGGGCCGATGGGAATAAGTTCCCTCGGGACGGGGACCGCGGCTATTGCTGTCGCGCTGCGGACGGCCTGCGCCATAAGCCCGGCGGGGGCGGTCCTCCGAGTCAAAGCTGCGGCTGGTGCTGTAATCTACTTTTTCTGCATGGCCTTCAGAGGGCCGGCGTACGATACGTTTTCTCGTACCTTTTTTGTTGTCTTCCATAATACACTACTAATTGATCGACTCACGTCGGTTATTTAAGTTTGAAGATATACGTAATAGTTCCGGTTTGCAGGGCCGGAGCATTCGCGCTTTGGTTGAAATGGGCCTTGAGGGCGGCGCTTCGCGCGGCGTTCCACAAGGTCTTGTCCGTTACCGTGGTGCCTTCTGCACCCGGGATGGCTTCCGTCACGGTGCCATACTGGTCCACCTTCACCTGTACCACCACCGTACCTTCCATCTGGGTATTGTAGGAGGGTTTGGGCAGTGAACCCACTACGCTGCGTCCCTTCACATGGGCGTTGGCCGTGCCTTCCGTCTTGCCCTCGTTGGTATTGCCGTCGGGCTGGCCGGCCTTGAAGCCCTCGGATGCTTCGGACGCGCTGTGCGGCGTGGTGGCTTTATCGTCTTTCTGGGACATTCCCGGGAACGAAGCCCGGGGGTCCAGCTTGGGTTCTTTGGGTTCCGGTGCGGGGACATCCACGTCTCCGTGCGTGTCCGGAACGGTTTCAGGGGTGGTGTTGGGCCGGTCGTTCACATAGGGCGACTTGGCCTTTTGCACCAACTCCACGGGTTTGGTTTTGTCTATGGTCTCTGCCTGGGGCTGCCGGCCCGTCCGGGTGGGCGTGGGCTTTACCTGTTCCTGCTCCACCTCGAACTCGATGAGGAGAGAGGTGCGCTCCGGCGGCGGAGGATCCAGGTATGTGAGGCCGCCGGTCAGGAGCACCACTGCCAGTAAAGCGTGGAAAACCAGCGTAACCGCCAATCCGGTCACGTTGGAGTCCTTTTCTCTCTGGATTCTGCTTCGCTGGTAGGGCTGCATGCCTTATTCAGGTTGGGTTGCCAGAATCACCTTGTAGTGATTCCGTTTGGCAATATTCATAATCTGGACTACTTCTCCCACGGGGACGCTCTGGTCACTGTAAATGGAGAAGGTGGGGTCTTCTTCCGAGGAAAGGAGGCCGATGAGCTGGTCCTCCACCTGCTCGTAGCTCGCGGGGGTCTGCTCCCCGTTCACATGGTAGGTGTAGGTGTCGTTGCCCCAGTCCTTGATGCTCACGCTCACCGTAGCCTTGGCGCTCACCTGGCCCGTGGATTTGGGCAGCAGGAGCTTGAGGGCATTGGGGTTGATGAGCGTAGAGGTTACCAGGAAGAAGATCAGCAGCAGGAACACGATATCCGTCATACTGGATACCGAGAACTGCGCATCTACTTTGGTATTTCTTTTAAGCGCCATAGCTTATTCCTCTTCTCCGGGTTCGTTGAGAACGATGTCGATGAATTCCAGGGTGGAACTCTCCATCTTGTACACCAGGTCGGAAATCTTGGACGTGAGCCAGTTGTATCCGAAGTAGGCGATGATACCCACGATAAGGCCGCCCACGGTGGTGAGCATGGCAGTGTAGATACCGTCACTCAGGAGGGTGATGTCAATGTTGTTGCCGGCCTTGGACATGTTGAAGAAAGCCTTCACCATACCCAGGACGGTACCCAGGAAACCGATCATGGGAGCGCCGCCGGCGATAGAAGCCAGCAGGGGAAGTCCCTTCTCCAGGCGGGCGACTTCCACGTTGCCGCTGTTCTCGATGGCGTTCTGGATATCGGACATGGGACGGCCCATTCGACGGATACCGGTCTCTACCATGCGGGCCACGGGATTGTCGTATTTGCCGCAGAGAGTGATGGCGCTCTTGGTCTTCCCTTCGTTCAGGTAGTCGCGGATGTCCTGCATGAAGTGGCGGTCAATCTTGGAGGCGGTCTTGATCATCCACCATTTGCGGCCGATGAGGTAAATGGCCAGGATAGAAAGGGCCAGCAGCACCCACATGAGGGGGCCGCCCATGTTGAACATGGACCAGAGACTGGTGCTCATCTCCGTGGGCTGGGCCACCGTTGCCGCCGCCTGGTTGATCTGCTCGGCCATGGCCTCCAGGCTGTCTGTTTGAAGAAGATGGAATAACATATAAGCTTATTTTTTACAATTTTCTAACTAGCCAGCAAGTGTTTTGCATACTAACCTGCAAAGATACAAAAAAAGTCCCTTTTTACAAAGGGACCTTTTTGTCAGACTGAAAGAGAATTCAAATTACCTCAATATCTCCGGCGGGGATCCAGCCCTGGCGGCCGTCACCCAGTTCGATGTTGGTGTAGGAACCCACATTGTCCAGGATCTTGACGCGGGTGCCCTCGTGCAGGATGAACAGGTCCTTGGCACCTTCGGCCGAGGGGGAACTCTTCACGGAGGAGACGGGGCGCATCACAATGGCGCGGTCCTGGGCCCGGGCTTCCCTCATCTGCCACTGGGCAAAGTCCCAGCCATTGATGGAGAAGAGCAGGCAGGCGATGCCCACGAAGAAGCCCACGCGGCGGCGGCCCGGCGTGCTGCCCAGAAGGAACAGCAGTGCCATGGCGATGGCGGCGGCCAGGAACACCAGGCCCAGTACGGCCCAGGTGTTGGACGGCAGCAGGTAGCACAGTGCATGGCCCCACTGCTCGAAGATAATCTCCGGAACCTCTTCGATGCGGTCTTGCGTAAGACTGCGGGCAAATTCCAGGTTATACTTGACATCCTTGTCGGAAGGGTCCAGCTTGAGGGCCCGCTCGTACCACAGGATGGACTTGGCAATTTCGCCGGTCTTGAAATAGGCGTTGCCCAGATTATAGTACAGTTCCCGGGACATGAGTCCGGCGCTGCGGATCTCTTCCCAATCCTGGACGGCCGATGCAAAGTCTCCCTGCGTATAGGCTGCCACGCCGGCATTCCAAAGGGAATCCGGGTAAGACAGGTTCTGGGCTTGCAGGCCGATGGGGCTGAGCATCAGCAGGAGGGCTACAAGGGCCGCTCCGGTGGTGCGGGAAGCGGGTTTCTTCATAGATGCATCGATGGCGGTGATGGTGGAGACGGCTTTCTCGTAATGGGCGCTCATGGCCTCGTGCCCGGCATCGGGGGAGTAGCGGGCGAATTCGCAGGCGTCCAGCAGGCCGGTGAAGTCCTGCGCTACGGCTTCGGGCACGCCTCCGGCCACCAGGGAGGCCGATATGTTCTCCTTGTTCTGGTCGGCCATGTCCATGGCCAGCTTGTCTCCGACGAAGCCTATGAGCGAACGGTGAAGTTCCTCATAGAAGGCGGTGTAGAGGTTCTTTTCCAGGAAGTCTTTGGCCTGGGCCAGTCGCTTGAGAGCCTGGCGGGTGGCCTTGCGGTTGCGGGAACCCACCACATCGGCCCTTCTGGCGGCCACCTTACGGAAGCCCAGCCAGATGCCCAGACCGGCGGCGAGCAACACAAGGATGGTGATGATCCAGCCGGGGGAATACACGAAGAAGCCTTCTTCGTCGCCCAGCGAGGTCTTGGTGCGGATGAAGCGGATATCTTCGCCCAGGTTCTTGACCCCCTTGCGGTCCACCACCAGGGAAGAACCCTGGCTCTGTGCACCGGAAGTGGCGGAAGTGGAGCGGGTCACGTTGAGCGGCATGACCGCCGTCGTGGCCGTATGGTACTTGCGCTGCTTGACATCGTAGAAACCGTACTGCACGGGGCCTATCTCAAACTGGCCCGGGCTGCGCGGAATGAAGGGGAACTCGAAGGTCTTGGAGCCGGACGTGCCGCTCTTGTCGGTGTTCACGCTGGTTTTGACATCATAGACCTCGAAGTCCGGCGGGAAACTTACCTTGGGGGCCTCCAACAGGGCCACGTTGCCCTTTCCGGAAACCGTCACGATGAGGGAGGCGGCATCATGCGTCTTGAGGGAATCCTTGCTCAGATGCGCCTGCACCTGGAATTCTCCCACGCCGCCGCCGAAGGATGCGGGGGCACCGCCGGGCAGGGCCGATACATGGATGGTGGCAGCCTTGGTGGAGACCCGCTGACGGGTAGTCACATAGTCGCTGCCGAAGAATTCGTCAAAGATGGAACCGGTCGAGCGGCGCTGCTGCACATTCACCAGGCACACGATCTCTGCAGGATCTATGCTCTGGTCGCCGGCCTTCTGCGGAATGATGACCCAGCGGCGCAGAACGGCGCTGTTGTACATGGTTCCGTCCAGCTGCTCGCGCTGGAATTCAATATTGGCGGGAGATTCCACTTCCTGGCTCCAGAAGCCGTTGAAGGAAGGGAAGCGGGCGTTTTCAAAGCCCACCAGATTGGTCCGGTGGTAAATCTTGAGGGTGGCGGTGACGGGCTCTCCCACCACCACGGAAGTGCGGCTCAGGCTCAGGCGCATGAAGATATCGGCATTGCCCGCCGTGGCGGTCTGGGCCGATGCCTGGCTGCCCTGCGAAGAGCCTTGGGCAGAACTGTTGCCGCCTTGGGCGGAAGAACCGTCGTCCACCACCTGGATGGTCACGGCCTTGGAACGGATTTCATCCCCTTTGATCTTGGCCACGGCCGGCTGGATGGTCAGATTGCCGGTTTTCCTGGCCTGCAGGATGTAGGTGTAGGAGGTCTGGGAAGAACGGGTGGTCTTTCCGTTCACCATCTGGATGCTGGTGGAAGTGCCTTTCTGGGGGCCCCATACCACGGTGACATCGTCTCCGGCATTCCACTGGAAGTCCGAGGGGGAGTGTTCTCCCTCCACCACGAACACCAGGTTGAAACGCTCCGAGAGCTCCACTATGTTGTGAACTTCAACGCGAATACTGGATTGGGCCCATACGGCGACGCTGCCGATGAGACCTATGAGTATGGCAAACAGTTTCTTCATACGCTACCAATTCTTTTCCTTCTGGCGGGACTTGAGGGCCTGGGCCTTTTTCTCGTCCACCTTTTCCTGGGTCTGCTTTTCCTTTTCCTGGATGGCCTGCAGCATCTGCTGGGCCTGCTGGGGACTTATCTGCGGCTGCTGCTGGGGCTGTTGCTGCTGGTCCTGCTTGTTATCCTGGTTCTGGTTTTGGTCCTTGTTCTGATCCTTGTTCTGATCCTGGTCCTTGTTCTGGTCCTGGTTTTGGTCTTGATTCTGATCTTGGTTCTGATCCTGATTGTCCTGGTTATCCTGGTTGTCTTGATTCTGATCCTGTTGGTTCTGGTCCTGGTTCTGCTGCTGTTCCTGCAGTTTGTTGCGGGCGTACAGGTAGTTCTCTTTTGCATCCAGGTCATCCGGTGTGCGGCGCAGGCATTCCTTGAACATATTCACGGCCGTCTGCCAGTCTTCCTTGGCTATGGCCACATCTCCGCGGTTGAAGTAATAATCGGCCGCGAACGGTTCTTCCGATGCCGTAAGCTGCACGGCATCCAGCTGTTTGGCCGATTCGTCATAATTCTCCTGCCGGTACAGGTTGTTGGCCAGGTTGTAGCGGGCGGCCACCAGGGAGGTGTCCAGCAGGATGGCCTTCCGGTAGCTGACATCGGCCTTGGCGTATTCCCCTTTTTTGAATTCCCGGTTGCCGCGGCGCAGGTCGGCCTTCTGGGCAAAGGCGGCTGAGCAGCTCAGGATCAGGGCTATTATGCAAACTAACTTTCTCATACATCAAACAGTCTGCGGCGGGGTTTTCGCTCGCCAATGAGCATTTCAATCACCAGCAGGAGCAGGGCTATTCCAAAGAAGTACATATACTGCTCATCGTACTCCTCGAACACCATACTTCCGAATTCCTCGTCCTCCATCTTGCGGATGTCGTCGATGATGGGGTTGAGGCCGAATTCTTCGCCTCCGGCGTGGATGTAGGCTCCGCCTCCGGCTTTGGCGACGGCGCGCAGCGTGTCCTCGTCCAGGCGGGTGACCACAATCTCCCCGTCCTTATCCCGCATGAGGCCTCCTTCCACGGGGATGGGCTGTCCCTCGGCCGATCCTACTCCGATGGTATAGACCTTGATGCCCAGTTCGGCTGCCTGGCGGGCGGCCGCCACAGGGTCGTCTTCGTGGTTCTCACCGTCGGAGATGACCACGATGACGCGGCTTTTCTCGCTCTGCTCACTGAAACTCTTGATACTGAGATTAATGGCATCGCCGATGGCGGTCCCCTGGACGGGAATGGACTCGGTGTCGATGCTGGAGAGGAACATCTTGGCGCTCACATAGTCGGTGGTAACCGGCAGCTGGACGAAGGAAGTTCCTGCAAAGATGACCAGACCTATGCGGTCGTCCTGGAGTTTGTCCGTGAGGCGGGAGATGGACAGTTTGGCCCGTTCCAGCCGGTTGGGCGAATAGTCCTGGGCCAGCATGGAATTGGATACGTCCAGTGCCACTATAATCTCGGCACCCCGGGTAGTATGCTCAGCCAGCTTGGCTCCGGAGCGGGGCCGGGCCAGGCCGATGACAAAGAAGGCGAAAGCCAGGCACCAGAAGGAGATTCTCACCCATCCTTTGGAGCGGGAGCGGGAGGGCATGAGGGCTTCGGTGAGCAGAGGGTCTCCGAAGGCTTTCACCCGGCGGTTGCGGAGGTAACGCAAAACGCCATATCCCAGCAGAATTACCGGGATCAGAAGAAGCAAGTACAGGTACTTGTAGTCGGCAAAGATGAGCATTACGGCAACCTCCTCAAACAGGCGCTCAGCAGCAGTTCCAGCAGCAGGCAGGCCAGGGCCGCAAGCGCATAATTCTTAAACAGATCCTTGTATACAGGGAAAGAGTCCACCGAAGTGCGGGTCTTTTCCATCTGGCCGATTTCGGCATAAATCTCACTCAGCTTGGTGTTGTCCGTAGCGCGGAAATACCGGCCTCCCGTGCCTTCGGCGATGCTCTTGAGCAGGGCTTCGTCAATCTCTACGGGAATGTTGCGGAGTTCGATGCCCCAGGGGGTCTGTACCGGGTAGGGGGCCGTTCCGTTGGCTCCCACGCCTATGGTGTAAACGCGGATTCCGTAGGTCTTGGCTATTTCGGTGGCCATTCCGGGGTCGATCTCTCCCATGTTGTTCACACCGTCGGTGAGCAGGATGACTACGCGGCTCTTGGCATCGGAATCTTTCAGCCGGGCCACGGCGGTAGCCAGACCGTTGCCTATGGCGGTGCCGTCCTCGATGAGGTCCGTCTGTACGTCCTTCATGAGGTTGATGAGGGTGGCGCGGTCGGTGGTGAGGGGACACTGGGTGTAACTCTCACCGGCGAACACCACGATACCCATGCGGTCACTGGGCCGTTGGGCTATGAATTCGATGGCTATGGTCTTGGCGGCGCTCAGGCGGTCGGGGTCGAAGTCCCGGGCCAGCATACTGGTACTCACGTCCAGGGCAAAGACTATGTCAATTCCTTCCGTGTCAATCTTTTCCACCTGGGAGGAAGAACGCGGACGGGCAA
>Ga0265300_10004903_pt1 | contig 10490 bp, 9 predicted proteins | sample AusTroGonzalo_MG_FD_193482 | JGI IMG/M metagenome (GOLD analysis project Ga0265300, IMG submission 193482) | Bovine rumen microbial communities from tropical cattle in Woodstock, Queensland, Australia - Gonzalo_03 | ecosystem: Host-associated > Mammals > Digestive system > Stomach > Rumen ... | reverse complement strand
CGATCAGCTCGACGAAGATCCGGGAGGCGCTGGAAAGGGGAGAGGTTGAGGCGGCGGCCGCGATGCTGGGTTATTGGTACGGGCTGCGGGGCGTGGTCGTGGGCGGCAAGCAGCTGGGACGGGAGCTGGGATTCCCGACGGCGAACCTGCGGCTGTACGACCCGATGAAGCTGATTCCGAAACACGGGGTGTACCTGACGGAGATCGAGCTGCGGGGCAAGCGGTATTGGGGAATGACCAACGTGGGCGATGTTCTCGAGACCAATATCTTCGACTTCCAGGGCGATATCTACGGGGCGGACCTGACAGTCCGTTTCCGCCATTTCCTGCGCGAGGACCGTCCATTCGACAGCCTCGAGGCGCTCCAGGCGCAGCTCGCCGCCGACGAACGCGCCTGCCGCGCCCTGATCGGGTAGCGGAATACTCAGGATTTTTTCTTATCTTCGTCCTCGCTTGTCTTAACCACAACGAGGATGAATCGTCGTCTGACGAAAATTTGCTTCCTGCTGGCTGCGGCGTTTGGTGCGCTGTTGCCTTTTTCCTGCTCGAAGGCCCCTGCCGGCACTTCCGGCCATCCGGTCGAGTTCTCGCTGGACCATTCCTCCACCAAAGGACAGACACCGATCACGACCCTGGCCGCGCTCGCGGCGCAGGATTTCAGCGTCAGCGCCTGGTACACGCCGGAAGGCATGACCTTCGAGGCGGACGACGCGCACCCCGTCGCCTATATCCGCAACCACCGTTTTGGCTACCTCAAGGCGAGCGGCGAGGACAACAGCTACGCGAACCATTCCTGGCAGGGCGTGAACCGCGCGAACAACAACAGCCTGTCCGCCAATCCCGTCTATTGGCCGCTGGACGGCACGCTGAGCTTCTTCTGCTACGCGCCTTACCGCGCCAACGCCGCGGCGGCGACGCCGCCCGATCCGGACGAGCGCGACATCGTGCTGGAGGCGCCCGTGACGGACGACGGGATCCTTTCCCGCCTGCCGGGCTACCTGCCCGGTTCGCCGCTGATCCGCGTCACGCCGATGCTTTCCGCCGCCAGCCAGGCGGATTTCCTCTGCGCCCCGGCGCTGCTCGACGTCGACCGCGCCGATGTCGCGGGCGAGATTCCGCTGGACTTCAGCAAGCACCGGATGACGCAGGTGACGTTCGCGTTCAACGAGACGGGCTTCACGTATCCTACGGGCGTACTGGCGGAGGGTCAGGAGGCGGCCATCCGCGTGCTGGGCATTACTGTCAAGGGGGTCGTCGGATCCAAATATCTATACTTCACCAAGACGCCGTCCCGGGTGGATTGCGCCTGGAGCGATGCCGTCTCGCCGGCGGATCCGTCGGGCTCCGACCTGCCGTTGGCGGATTACCGGATCCTGGGCGCGAACGGCGAACTGAAGACCGTCGCCGCCGCCAATGTGCCGGAGCGCAATGCCGGGAATGATAATCATAACGTCGTAAATACGGACAAGGGCCGTCTCTTCCTGCTCCCGCAGACGCTTCCCGCCACGGCGAAGCTGGAGGTCAACTATGCGATCGTCGAGAAACACGGCGTGCCGCTCGTCACGGAGATCGTGACCTGCGACCTGCCGGTGGCTTCGCTGACATCCTGGCCGGAGGGGAAGGTGGTGCGCTACCTGCTCACGCTCAATATCCCTGAGCGGGGTGTCGTCAGCATGACGGCATCCGAGTATGACTGGGAGGATTCCGGCTATGTCCACGGCGAAGAAGACCTGATGTATTGACGTATGAAGCGTGCCGTTTCCCCGCATATCCTTTTGTTGTCCGCCGTTGTCCTGGCGGGCTTCACGGGCTGTACGAAGACCGGCCAGCCCGGGGGAACCGTCGTCGAGATCCGTGCGGCGGTGGACGGCACGGCCGTGGAGACCAAGGCGGCCAGCCCGCTCCCGGGCGGCAGTAGCTTTGGCATTTTCGCCTGCGTGCACGAGGATGCACCGGCCGTTTTTGCGCCCTTCAAGCCCGCGACCTACAATGTCCGCGCGAACGGAGGCGGCGATGCGTGGACCTTTGACTATGTCTTTTATACGTCCACGGGCGGGCTGGGCGGCGGGAACAGTTCCTCGTCGTTCCGGCTGGTCGCACGCGACGACGATCAGGCGGCCGACCTGTATGCGTATGCGCCCTGGACCCAGGATGCCCATGCGACCGGTCCTGCCGCCATTCCTTTCGTGTCCAGCGAGAACCGGGACCTGATGTACGCTGAGCAGAATCTGACGAATGCCAACGGCGGGAAGGATCCCGCCAATCCTCCGCTGAGCGCGGCTTTCACTTTCAAGCACGCGATGGCACGGCTGGACCTCAAGTTGCGGCTGCGGAACGGTCCTCCGACCGTCTATAAGATATCCGAGGTCACCGTCAGGCGCGCCGACGGCGCATCCACCTGTCTCTATACCTCCGGCAGTCTGAACGCCATCACCGGCGAATTGGATCATCTGGAGGAAGGGGAAAGCTTTTCGGTCGCATTTTCGCCGGAATTCACCCTTGTCGACTCCACTACGCCGCGGACGCTGACCATCCTGCTCCCGCCGACGGATCTGGCGGCGGATGGCGAACTGGAAATCGTGATCACGGCCAACGGCCAGCAGCTCAGGGCCTTCCCGATCAAGCAGGAATACGTCGAGTATGACGGCGGATCGTCCCACGGATTCCGGGCGGGCTATCGCTATACGTTCAATTTTACCCTGGACAATTATCTCTTTCTGGACGGCTTCACGCTCAGTGACAGCTGGACGCCGGAGGACCTGGTCCCGGAAGAAATCTGATGCCTATGAGTCGCCTGTCCGTCTTCCGCATTTTTTCCACTGGACGCCTCCTGCCGCTCCTGCTGCTGGCCGGGCTCGCCTCGTGCGGGCGGACACCGCAGCCGGGCAGGGGGGAAGCCCCGGTGTTGTTGCGGATGGATACAAAGGCCCTGGGCAGCGGGGAACACACGTTCCGGGTGGCCATCTTTGACGAGAACTTCGAATATACGGGCCGGAATGGTTCCTATTGCTCCCTGCCTGATTCCCATCCCTGGTGGAAGTTCCCGTGGATCCCGCCCTGCAAGGTGGACGACGTCGGGAACCCCCTGGACGGTACGGATGCGGTCGTGGACCATCTCGAGGATGCCGACCACGACGGGCAGTTCGGCCTGCGCTGGGACGGGGCCACGAGCCCTTCCGGGAATGTGTCCCTGGTGGCCGTTTCGCCGGCCTTGAAAGTGGAAGGGGACGGCACTCCCGCCGTGTACGCTTATGTCCGGTGGCAGCACGATGTGCCGCTCTATGTCAGCGAACCGGCGTCCGGCACGTTCTCCGGCTCCTGGATGGACGGGGAGTATGTCTATTCTTCCGATACGAAACTTTCCGGGACGATGGTGGACCAGCGGGCTTCCGTCAAGATCAAGATCCAGTGCGACCGACTGGATGAGGGGGACATCCAGTATGTCGCCCTGACCAACACCATCCGCTCGGCGCGCTTCTATCTCCGGGAGAAGACCCCGATCAGCCGGGGTGTCTATACGGTCGACGACTACACGCTCGGCACGCAGGACCTTTATGACTGCGGGGCGGGGAATCCGATGCATCTGACGAAGACGCCGGAAACCACCTGGACCTCTTCGCCGGTCTTCCTCCCTGCATTGGATTTCTCCGACATTTCGCTGGATGCGCTGCGCCCCGTGGTCGTGGTGCGCCTGGGCACCGACAAGGTGCTGCCGTTCACGGCATATGTGCGCCTGAACCAGAAGCTGGAGGAGATGAAGGAGTACACCTATACGCTCCTTGTGTCAAAGACTTATGTGCACGTCCTGCTGGATGTTTCTTCCTGGGACGACGGGGGATCGATAGACACGGAGGACGAATACACGGCCGACCTGGGAACGGTCAGCGTCGCGGGCGGCTGGGAGAGCGGCGGGGGCGGTGACACGGACCCGTGGCATGATGAAGATTAGAAAACGATGAAGGAAATGAGATATACGAAACTGTTCGGAGCGCTGCTCCTTTTCCTGGTGGCGTGCAACCCTTCGGAGCTGGATCCTTCCGGTCCCCGCGAGGGGGACCGTCCCGTCGTGGAGGTGGGACTCGCACTGGATGTCGCTTCCCTTGAGCCCGGAATGCCGGGCACCAAGACCGACTACGAGCCGGACTTGGACGGAGGCGCGTCGCTGAGCGAGGTCAAGTCCATCCTCCTGCTGCAGTTCGAGTGGCAGGATGAGGATTATCACAATGCGAAGCTGGTCGGCCAGCAGCAGTTCTTCGACCATTGGCCCCTGAATGTCGGCGAGAACTTCGCCCTGGTGTCCTCTTCGGCGAAGAATACGGTCTTCGTGGTGGCCAACGTCCCCGGCCCCCTTCCCACGATTACGGTCGGCACGACGTTGGGTTCCTTCATGAGCAACCAGAACAACAGCCTGATCGAGGCGCTTGACGATGTGGACGGCGGCGGCATCTGGTATGTCCCCGGCGGCGGTCCGGACCGGTATCTCCGGATGAGCGGCGCCTGTGAGCAGACCGGCATCGCCCCGGACGACCATCTCTCCGTGACCCTCAAGCGCAATTGCGCCAAGGTGGTGATCAACGTCAGGAACGCCGCGTATGACAAGACGGGAGATGACAGGATCTCCATCGGATATGTCCAGTTGCGGGACTATAACCGGAAGTACTATTACGCGACGAATGCGGAATATTTCGAGGACGCCTATTCCCTGACGTATCCTTTCCGGGCGGACTGTGCGGAGGAGGCTTTCCCCGCCGTCGGCAACGAGGACGGGAGCGTGCAGCAGTTCGTGTATTATGTCCCGGCCAACCTGCGGGGCGTCACCGGCAGCAGCGCCCAATATATGAAGAATCTCGGCGCGCCGTCGGGCGCCACGCGCTTCTGTCTGTATGCCGAATATGGAACGTCTTCTCCGAAGCCGATCAACTACACGTACTACCTGGGGGCCAACCTGACTAATGATTTCAATCTGGCACCCAACAAGAAATACACGTACAATATCACCGTCAGCGGCAAGGGGAATCCGTCTTTTGACTATCGGGTCGAAGACCAGGGTGACATCACCTTCGCGCAGGATGCCAATTGCTATATGCTCCAACCGCCGAGCCGGAGCGGAGCATGGCTCAACTATTCCGTTCCGGTTCGCCGGGCTGCGGTGTTCTGGAATACGACGGACACGAATATGGGTATCTATGCCGCCGGTGGCGGAGAAGCGGCCTATAAGCTGGAGGAAGATACCGAGTGGACGGCCTGGTTCGTGTGGAATGAGATCAGAGACGGGGCGGGCAATCAGGTGTCGGCCGGGGACCTGCTGGTGGATGCCAGCCTGGACGATTTCCAGGACCCGGATATTACGGGTAAGGTGTCGGCCACCTACAACAAGTATGTCGTGACCGGGAAGGGTTTCAACCCGTATTACTCCGGGGCTCCGGTCGCCGGCCATGACCCTTATGTCAGGATAAAGGTGCAGTCCGGGATGCGGGGCAGTGCGCTGCTGGCGCTCAAGAAGAAGTCGGGAACGACGAACAAGGACATCCTTTGGACCTGGCACATCTGGGTCACGGACTATGATCCCGACGTGTCGATGACGGCCGCGGATGGGACCTATATCTATCCCGCCGTCAACGGGAACCTGCACCGCTACTACGGAGCGGACTGGAATAAAGATGCTTACAAGCAGGCCTTTATCATGGACCGCAATCTGGGCGCGAGGTATAGCGAAAGCGCGAATGTCCGGGATAACCAGGGCTACTATTACCAGTACGGGCGCAAGGATCCGTTCCACTGGGGCGCTTCCATCGTCGCCTACAACAATACGGGTGAGCCGCTCGGAAGCGACGACCGCCGGATCAATTCCCGCTATGTCATCCATCAGCCCTTGATCTTTATCGGGAAGAATGGCCCTGCGAATGATTGGACGTCGGATCGGGATGAACTGACCGACAACCAGCACTGGCTCTGGAAGGACCCCAAGTTCAACACCCACGGGGCGGACAATTGCGAACCGGAGAAGTCCGTCTACGATCCCTGCCCGCCGGGCTGGAGGGTGCCGCCGTTCAATGTATATAACGGATTTAAAGAACGGGTCGAATGGATGTCCGCTGCGCCGGGTCCCGGTTTCTACTACTACCCGGAGGGCGCCGCCATGAAAGAGACCACCGGGAAGATGTTTTTCCCGGGCACGGGGCAGATCGTGACCGGCGGCTCCTCTTATTGGGAGGAGCGGGATATCGGTATCTGTCATTATTCGCTTGCGAACGGACTTTATAAACGGGACAACGGTGTCGCTTTCAGCGTCAGCACGATCAGTATACTCCATACGGCCAGCGTCCGCTGCATGCGTCTGCGTTGATCCGGGAAGGTTGACTTGAATCAAAAAATTTCTTATCTTTGCAAAAGATACGAACGAACAAGGGTTCTGCCTCAAAGGCAGGACTCCTTTTTAGTTAACCACACCAAATAGAAGTTATGTCTGAAGTACATTACATGAGCCAGGAAGGGCTGGATAAGCTCAAGAAGGAACTCGCCGAGGCGTTGGCTCAGCGCCCGGTCATTGCCGCGGCCATCGCGGAGGCGCGCGAGAAAGGCGACCTCTCCGAGAACGCGGAATACGAGTCGGCCCGCGAGGCGCAGGGCCTGCTCGAGCTGAAGATCGCGAAGCTGCAGAACCAGGTGGTCAACGCCAAGGTCCTGGACAGCTCCCAGCTCAATTGCGACCAGGTCCAGATGCTCAATACGGTCAAAGTCGAGAATCTCGCCAACCACCGCGTGATGGAGTTCACCATCGTGGGTGAGAGCGAGGCGGATTTCTCCAAGGGCAAGCTCGCCGCCACGACCCCGATCGGCAAGGCCCTGATGGGCCATTCCAAGGGGGAGACCGTGGAGGCCAAGGTCCCGTCCGGCACGATGAAGTTCAAGATCCTTGATATCACGTTCTAATGGCAACGATTTTTACCCGCATCGCCCAGGGCGAGATTCCGTCCTACAAAGTGGCGGAGAACGAAGACTACTACGCCTTCCTGGACATCAGTCCGCTCGCGCTGGGACACACCCTCGTGATTCCCAAGAAGGTGGAGGACGATTATATCTTCCACCTCGATGAAGCTACCTACGAGGGCCTGTGGGCCTTCGCGCGCAAGGTGGCGCAGGCCCTCAAGGCCGCCGTGCCCTGCCAGCGCGTAGGCGTGGCCGTGCTCGGGATGGAAGTCCCGCACACGCACATCCACCTCGTGCCGATGCAGACCGAGGCCGACCTTGATTTCCGCAAGACGCGCCCCGCCATCACCCCCGAACAAATGGCGCAGACCGCCGCCGCAATTCTCTCCGAATATGAAAAGTTGCAATAAAATCGTTGCGCTCGCCCTGGCGGCGCTCTCCCTGTCCGCCTGCGCCGACAAGGCCGGCATCCGTGGTACCCTGGCCGATGCGCCGAACCGCAAGATCGCTGTGAAGCAGCTGGACATCAACACGTTCCGTGACCTCGACAGCATCAAGACCGGCGCCGACGGCTCCTTCCGCTACGACGTGAAGGTGGCCAAGGGCCAGCCGGAATTCGTCTACCTCTTCTACGGGGACACCCGCATCGCCGCCCTGCTCCTGGAGAAGGGTGAGCGTGTGACCGTGGAGGCCGACACGCTCGGCCGCTACACGGTGAGCGGCTCCAAGGGTTCCGAGGAGCTGGCCAAGGTGGACCGTGCCTATGCCGATTTCATCGCGGACCTGCAGGCCCACGCCGACGAGCCGACCGCGCAGACGCGCGACTATATCCAGCACTACCGGGCCAACCTCAAGTACGTCCTGGAGCATCCCCATTCGCTGACCGTCGTGCCCGTGCTCTTCGAGCGCTTGGGCGACGCCTCCATCTTCTCGATGACCACCGACGCCATCATGTTCCGCAACGCCGCGGACTCCCTGCTGGCCGTCTATCCCGAGTCCCGCTATGTCAAGGCCCTCTCCAAGGAGGCCGACCGCCGGCTCAAGATCCTCGAGATCGAGAACCAGCTCAAGGATGCGACCGAGGCCAACTTCCCCGACATCGTCCTGCCGGACATCAAAGGGGAGCGCAAGGCGCTGAGCGAGGTGGACGCCAAGGTCGTCCTGGTCCACTTCTGGGACGTCAACGACGCCGCCCAGAAGATGCAGAACCTCGACGCGCTGCTGCCGCTCTACAAGGACTTCCACAACCGCGGTCTCGAGATCTATTCGATCTGCGTGACGCCGGACAAGCCCGAATGGGCCTCCACCGTGCTGGCGCAGAAGCTGCCCTGGATCAACGTCAACGACGGTCTGGGCGGAGCTTCCCCGGCCGTGGTCACCTACGGCGTGGCCTCCGTGCCCAACTCCTTCCTGATCGTGAACGGCGAACTCAACACCAAGCCCATCACCGGCCTGGAGGGTCTCCGCCGGGAGCTGGCGAACGTGCTTCGCTAATAAGGAATCAAGAAAATGAATCCGGGGCCTCGGCTCCGGATTTTTTGTTTAGAAAAGCTTCTTGCGGCTGACCGTGGCCACGAAATCCTTCAGGTAGAAAGGCTCGAAATAGGCCACGTCGCGGAAGCGCTGCGCTTCGAATTCCTGCTGCGCGGGCGCGAGCATCGCCGCGGCGCGCGGGCAGACCTGCACGAAGTGCGCGTCCGGTCCGGCGAGCGTCTCGCCGCATTTGCCGGCGCCGTCGCCGATGAAGAGGACGGGGCCCTCGGCGCGCTCCTGCCGGAAGCTCTCCGCGTCGATGACGCGGGGCTCCACTTCCGTCAGCCGGCGCCCGTCGGGCGTGAAGACGGCCGTGTAGACCTCCATCCGCCGCGCGTCGATCATCGGGATGACGTAGCGGCAGTCCGCGGGCAGCAGCCCGTCCGCCGCGGCCTGGGCCACGAGGACGTCGAGCGTGCCCACCGACAGGAGCGGTACGCCTGCGGCGAAGCAGACGCCCTTGGCGGTGGAAACGCCCACGCGCAGGCCCGTGTAGGATCCCGGGCCGGCGCTGACGCACACGGCGTCGAGGTCGGCGGCGCGCAGTCCCCGCTCCGCAAGCACCTGCTGCACGAAGGGGGCCGTCAGCGCAGCGTGGGCCCGCGGCTCCCCACTCTCCCGGGCGGCCGTGATGCGGCCGTCCTCGGCGAGTGCGACCGAGCACAGCGAGGTCGAAGTTTCTATGAGGAGAAAACGATTAGACATTGGCAGTGGCAGGATCGGTCCCGCCGGTGATGAAAGTTTTCAGGATGGGGAAGATGGCGTTGGCGAAGTCGCGCAGGCCCTGGTAGACGACGGAACCGTCCGTCACTTCGGGCTTGATCAGGTGCAGCGTGCTGTTGAGCGTCTCGATGAGCAGGATGAACAGGCCCAGCAGGAAAGCGGTCTTGACGACGGCGAAAACGAGGCCGAGCACGCGGTTCAGGGCGCCCAGGGAAATGGCTTGCAACGTCTTGGTTATCAGCGCGGAGAACAGATTCAGCACAAGGGCGACCGCCACGGCGATCAGGCAGAAGGCGATGACCTTGAGGATGGCGGGATCGAGCGTGATGGCGCCGCCCATCCAGTCGGCCACGGGCACGGCGAATTTGAACGCAGCCCAGGCCGCCAGCAGGACCGCGGCGAGGTCTACGACCTCCTTGACGAGGCCCTTGGAGATACCGCCTACGATCGCGGGAACAAAACAGAGCAGAAGAATGATGTCCAGTATAGCCATAAGTTTTGTTAAATGTGCGGAAATCGTTAAATTTGTCGGCTAATAGCAGACGCAAAATTAGGCAAAAAATATGACATTCAAAGAATATAACGGTTTGGACTTGGTCGCGGTCGGCAGGGAAGTGCTCGAGCGCTGGCAGAACCGCCACGCTTTCGAGCGTTCGCTCGCCTTGCGCGAAGGCGCCCCGGAATTTATCTTCTTCGAGGGTCCTCCTTCCGCCAACGGTATGCCGGGTATCCACCACGTGATGGCCCGCTCGATCAAGGACGCCGTCTGCCGCTATAAGACCCAGGCCGGCTTCAAGGTCCGTCGCCGCGCCGGCTGGGATACCCACGGCCTGCCGGTCGAGCTGGGTGTCGAGAAGAAGCTCGGCATCACCAAGGAAGACATCGGCTCCAAGATCTCCGTCGCCGACTACAACCGCACCTGCCGCGAGGAGGTGATGAAATACACCGCCGAATGGCGCAACCTCACCGCGCGCATCGGCTACTGGGTCGATATGGACGACCCGTACATCACCTACGACAACCGCTATATCGAGACGCTCTGGTACCTGCTCAAGGACATCTACGGCAAGGGCCTGCTCTACAAGGGCAAGAGCATCCAGCCGTATTCCCCGGCCGCGGGCACGGGCCTCAGTACGCACGAACTCAACCAGCCGGGCTGCTACCGCGACGTCAAGGACACCACCTGCACCGTGCAGTTCAAGGTGAAGGGGGAGGAGGATCTCTACATCCTCGCCTGGACGACGACGCCCTGGACCCTGGCCTCCAACACGGCGCTCTGTGTGGGCCCCAACATCGACTACGTC
>Ga0265300_10004898_pt1 | contig 10499 bp, 8 predicted proteins | sample AusTroGonzalo_MG_FD_193482 | JGI IMG/M metagenome (GOLD analysis project Ga0265300, IMG submission 193482) | Bovine rumen microbial communities from tropical cattle in Woodstock, Queensland, Australia - Gonzalo_03 | ecosystem: Host-associated > Mammals > Digestive system > Stomach > Rumen ... | reverse complement strand
AACCTTCTTGTCCTTCAAGAAAGCTTCAGCTTCCTGGACACCACCACCTTCCAAGTCAGAGAAGGAGGCTGCCATGAAGTCCATAGCTTCACCGCGCAAGTCGTTCGGATATTTACCCTTGTCGGCACCGACGATGTAGTCGTAGTACTTGACTGCTGCGGTTTCGTATTCAGCAATGTTGTAGTAAGATTCTGCCAAGTGGTACATGGCGAGAGCAGCTTCCTTACCGGTAAGGTTCTCAAAGCCAGTCACCTTCTTGTATGCTTCGATAGCATCGCGGAACTTACGGTTCATGAAATGGTATTCTGCGATACGGAGCCATGCCTTCGGCACGAGACCGTTGTCCGGGAAGTCGCGGACGAGCTGCATACGGAGCTTGTATGCCTTGTCGTCTTCGCCACTGGCTTCCTGCACAGCTGCAGCCTGGTAAATCACGGTCGGAGCCTTGGCTTCCTTCGGGTACTTGTCGATGTATTCAAGGAAGTAGCCCAAGGACTTCTTGTGGTCAGGCTTCGGGAATTCGTTGATGTTAGCGCACTTTGCCGGCTTGTTGTCGCGGTCAGCGCACCATGCCACATCTTCTTCGTACTGGGCGTTCTTGTCGAGGAACTGCTTTTCTTCGAGCTGGAACTGATAGTGACCGAGCTGCTGCAAGGAGCTAGCGCAACGGTTGCTGATCTTGCCAGCGCAGCGTTCTACCTGCTTTTCCCACTGGGCGATAGCGTCGCGCATGCCCTTTTCATCAAGGCCACCAGAACGGCAAGCCTGTTCGGCCTGGTTCTTGATCACTCTATAGGAGCTGGCGCACTGTTCATAACCAGAATTGCCCTTTCCAATAGACTTGCACTTTGCATAAAGGTTTTTTGCTTCGGTCGTTTTATCCTTACAAGGGTCCGATGCAGCAAAAGATGTTCCAACCACGGAGCAAACAATTGCTGAAACGAGCAATAGATTTTTCATCGTTCTCTATCCACCTATGATTTTTTATAAAAATAAAAAAGGGTCGGGCCCGATTTGAAGCGGACCCGAATTAAGCTATACTAGAGGTCATCCTCCAGCGAGGGCATTTCGGAAGCACCAGATTTCGATGTTCCACCACCGGCACCGCCCATCTTAGACAAGAGGGTAGCCTTTGTAAAGCCGGCATCTTCCAAAATGCGCTTACGGTTGGATTCGAAGCGGTCACTCTGGATAGATCTCTGCATGAACGATGCGTAATCTTCAATAGCCTGGTTTGCCTTGTCGAATGTCGGACGCAAAGCTTCACGCTTGCTTTCCACACGCGGAGTCGGCAACTGACGAGCAAGATCCAAAGCAAGAACCTGGACGGAGTCGAACTGGCTCTGCATTGCATCGTAAGCCTGACGGGCGCTGTCGCGAGCGGCAACAGACACGATCGGCTGTTCCGTGCGCTTTTCAGCCTGAGTCAAAGCTTCAAGAGCGTCCTGGTAGTTCTTCTTCATGAAGTGGCAGTAACCAATCACGAGGTAAGCTTCGGAAACGAGGAAGGATTCCGGAAGGTTGGAAATGATCCACTGTGCCGGCTTGATAGCATCGTCCGGCTTGTTGACCTTGAGGAAGGACCATGCAATACCGAGCATAGCTTCGTCGAACACCGGAGAGCCCTTCTTGACCTGACCGTACATCTGAGCGGCAGCTGCGATGTCCGGCTTTTCGCCAGAGAAGAAGAGGTGGCCGAGCTTGACCTTGGCAGCGTCCTGAAGGTCGCGTTCAGACTGGTTGGAAACCGGCTGTTCCGTAATGTCGCGGAAGCAGTTTTCAGCTTCGTCCCACTTACCCATACGGCTATTTGCAATACCCATGGTATAGCGAGCGTAGAAGTAGTTGGCGTTACCCGGGAGAATGGCGGCGAGCAGGTCGACGGCTTCCTGGTAGAGGCCCTGTTCGAACTTGATCTGGCCGGCAACGTAGTCAGCGTCAGCCTTGACGTCGCTTTCACCGAACTTCTGAGCAATGCTCTGATACTTGTTCATAGCTTCCGTGTACTTGCCTTCCTTATAGTCGATGTTCATCAACTGGAAGTGGTACTTGGCGCGCTGGTCACTCTGCGGATAACGCTTGATGGCGTCTTCGTAGATGGACTTAGCAGCCTTGTGCATACGGAGGTTTTCGAAAGACTTTGCCTTGTAGAATGCGGCCTGGTCGACAAGGTGGAATGCCGGGTACTTGGTCTGAACCTTACCGAAGGCATAAGCAGCCTTGAGGAATTCACGATTCAAGTAGAGACGCATTGCAGCACGGTAGTCGTTTTCAGGTTCGATCTTCAAACGGCGATAGCGTTCTTCACCGATCTTCTCTTCACGGGTATCACCGAAGCGAGAAGTCAGCTTGACAGCCCACACAAAGCCACGGTTCTTCTTGGCCCAGATATCGTCGTGAGACATTTCGAGGTCGAGAGCGAGGTAACGGAAGATGCTAACGTCCTTCACGTTCACCGTAGCACCGATGACCGGGTAGCCTTCCTTAGTGAAGCGGCCACGGACACCGAGGTGAGAAGAAAGGTAATAAGTCAAGGTGAAGCTCATTTCAAGATTGGAGCCCTTACCACCTTCATCGGAATCATGGATGATATCGATGATGGAGAGTTCAGCCTTCACTTCGAGGAGGCGGTTGAAGCCACGCCAGAAGAGGGAGAGGTTGAGGTTGGTCGGGATCTTGTAAGCGTCAGAAGCACCCATGGTCACGAACTTGAAGTCGCCATTGCCGTTAGCTTCGCTAACAGCCGGAGCGAGGAGGTTCTGGACGCTTGCGCCAATGAGCAAATAACCGTACTTCGAAGAAGCGAGCGGGTTCCAGCTCACACCCACGTCAGCACCGACAGTCAACTGCTTGATTTCATCGAACTGATTGATGTACAAGACAGAAAGATCGATACCGAGAGAGAGGAAGTGCATGAGCCTATAGGAATAGCCGATCAATGCAGCAATTTCGCCATAGGATTCGCCACCTTCAATGGAAGCACCGTTTTCAAAAAGGGAGAAGCCCAAAGTGTGCTTGTAGTCAATCGGGTACGTCAAGCTGACGTATTCCTGGCTAGCTTCGCCACTAATGGTACTAAAGAATGCAGCGCTGAATTCAAGCTGATCAGTTTCAGAAATACCAGCCGGGTTCACATACATGGAGGTGTTACCACCAAATTCGGCAAACCAGTCATTCTGCTGATACTTATTCGGCGTGTAGGTTGCCTCTGCAAACAAAGAAGTGCTGGCTACGGCAAGTCCGAAAGCGGACGTCTTGATGAAACTAGTACGCATCATCACCTACTCCTTTACTTAATATCCGTGCGGATGAACTCGATACGACGGTTCTGCGCACGTCCTTCAGGTGTTTTGTTGGAAGCCACAGGCTTAGTATCGCCAAGGCCCTTCGTAGTCATACGGCTTTCGGCAATGCCCTTTTCAACAAGGAAGTTCTTCACAGAGTTTGCACGGTCTGCGGAGAGAGTCATGTTCTTATCCTTGTTACCAATGTTATCGGTATGACCCACGATTTCGAATGTTGCTTCAGGGAAGGTTTCCATGATGTCGACAACCTTCATCAAGGAGATGTAGGAGTCCTGAGTAATGGTGGCCTTACCAGATTCGAAGTTCACACCTTCAAGCACGAAGATCTTCTTCGGCGGCTGCGGCACTTCATCCGGGCATCCATCGTCGTCCTTGTAGTTGTTCAAAGATTCAGACTGGTCCGGGCAGAGGTCGACACCCTTACAGATGTGAGCATACTGGGCAAGCATACCCTTTGCTTCGACCCACGGGTCGCAAAGACCGTCGCGGTCGTTATCCGGATCCGGGCAGCCGTCGTCGTCCTGGAAGCCATCGAAGTCTTCCGGTTCTTCCGGGCAGTTGTCGAAACCGTTGCAAGTGGAAGCGTACTTTTCGGAGAGACCTTCTTCGGAAACCCACGGATCGCAAAGGCCATCGCCATCGGTATCCGGATTGCGAGTTTCTTCGACAGCTTCTTCTTCCTTAATGACGTCAGTTGCAGTAAGACCGATATCCAGCTTACCCTTACCGCGCTTGAGCATCGGAGAGGTGGACTGGCAGAAGAAGTTCGGGTTGCCGAGAGACGGGTTGTTGAACTTCGGGTCCAAAGAAACGTTCGTGCGGTTCACCTTGATGAACTGGTTGAACGGATAGTAGTTCTTGTAGATGTTGTTGTATTCCACCTTCGTCTGACCGGCAGCCGGGTCAGCAAAAACACCGTAGTAGTGGTTTTCCATGAAGATGTTGTTACGAGCGATCACGTTGGTCGGGCCCTTGAGAGCAAGGCCAGAGTAGCCGTTGCGGAGCACGACGTTCTGTTCGATGAAGGCATCGAGAGACTTTGCACCCCAGGCGAGAATGCCGGACCAGCGGTTGCCGTACACCACGTTGTTGCGGAGCCACGGCAAAGAAATGAAGGCACCGATACCCGTTGCATGGTTATCGATCACATAGCAATGATGAATGTAGGGAGCTGCGTTTTCGCACAGAATACCTTCGAGACCGTTCCTCACTGTGAAGTGCGACATTTCGGCGCCCGAAGTACCCATGACGGTCGGACCGCGACGTCCACCATCAATGATGGTTGTTAAAGGGTCTTCACCCTTTAGGACAACACCCATGATGAGGGTGATGTTTTCGTTATAAACACCGCGTTTGACAAGGATGGTATCCCCGGCATCCGCATTTCCGAGAGCATCTGCAATCTTTGCGAAATCGCCAGGCACGTTGATATTCTTTGCCATGGCGGTTCCAGAAAGAAGCATCGCCCCGGCCGTAATTAAGACCAGTTTCTTTAGGGTCATACTGCTACGTTTCTCCAATCATAGAACACTTAAATTCGTTAAACATACGCTTGCCAATTTGGCAAACACAAAACCCATGTGGGAATATACCTTCAAAAATGGCTTTAGTCAAATACTTTTCTTCAAAAACGCCATTTTTCGTGTAAAAAATACACAGGTATAACCATTTGGGGATACCTTATTGTCAATCCTCGCTAGGAAGATCGTCCTTTTCATCCTCCTTCTTTGCACCTTGAATCGAGACACGGATTTCTTGGCAGGTTTTCTTGATACTCTGCAAGACCTTGCGAGCACGCGTGCCAGCAGACTTGTTGCCGCGTTCAAACTTCTCGTATTCGCGCTTGAAATTTTCAATTTCTTGTTCAAGATCGTTCACTAAACTCATAAGCAAACTCCAAAAAAAGATGCTTTTTGGAAAATAAATAAAGTTTTTGCTAAAAATTCGTTCATTTGCAAAATTACATTTACGTTTACAAACTATTACATAGTTTTAGGCCTATTCAACAGCTTATTAACAGTGTGATAACCGCCACAGATTTTCGAGAGCCCTCCAACCCGACTCACCGACGTTTTCTGAAAAATCATTCACGAACATGGCGATGTGAGATTTGATGACTTCTTCGTCATCAATTTGTGCTTTTTCGGTAATAAACGGAGTGACAGGATTCGTTCTTTGACGGGCATCTTGCAAGCTACGGCGAATTTCCCGTTCCACGCTTTCGATGGTCGAAAAACCGAGTTCCTTCTTCGCGACGGCAATACCGAGCGGAATCGGAGAACCCGTTTCCTGTTCCCAAAAGGCCCCCAGGTCCTGCAAAAGGTAAAGACCGTCCCTTTTCCACGTAAAACGGTGTTCGTGGATGGTAACGCCCTGGGTGATGCTTTTGTTGAGGAGACCCTCGTAAACCTCGTTAAAGAGGGCGTACTGCAATTTTGGTTTAATGGCGAACTGGCGAGAGTACCAGAACTTGAAAAGGAGCGCCGCAGTCGTATTTGCCCCCGGGAGGGTCACTTCACGGTCCTGGTTGAACGAATTGGACTCGGACGAGAGCAAAAGAGGGCCACAGCCATACCCGATCGCGCCACCGCAGCCGAGGCAGCGGTAATTTTCGCTAATGCTCGGATAGACCTGCGCGCTGATTTTGGCGACATCCAGCTCGCCACGCATCACTTTTTCGTTAAGCGTCTGGACATCGGCATAAACCACTTCCCAATCAAAAGGGGATTCTTCGAGTCCACGGACCAGCGCTTCGTAAATGAAGGTGTCGTTCGGACAAGTCGATATTCCAAGGGTCAAATGCATATAAACTCCCTACTCGACAAATAAAATAACAAATTTCGTTCTTGAAAACAGGCGGATTTGAGCCGTTTCTTTCTAAAATATTTTTTGCAAAGCCTCCAAGGCTTCCTTGATGCGCCAAGTAGACTTGTCCCTGTCGGCCGCAAGATTGCTTACCGCACGGATTTCAAGGCAAGGCATGCCAAACGCACGGCAAATGGAGAAGCAGGCCGCCCCTTCCATAGACTCGACATCGACGTCAAAGTTCTGAACGCGTTCTGCGGCCATGGCAGACGTTCCCGTGCAACAGTTGACCGTAAGCCCGGAAACGGCCTTTAAACGTCCTAGAGAGGCCGGGACGCCCCGTAGCGGGGATGATTCATAAACTTGCACAGGAGCGCCCAGAACGTTGTTCCAAGGCGTAAAGGAACCGTTTCGTTCGACAACGCCCAAGTCCCCTACCCTTTCGGATTCGACGCGTACAACGTCCCCTACGTTCAATCCACGGCCAGGATAAGCACCACAGATGCCGGCAAGGATAACGTGCGTAAAAGGGCCTTCTACCGCAAAACGGGACAGCAGGACGGACAAGTTTGTAGAAAAATCAAGAATCCCGACGCCAAGGACTACTGCAAAGCCCCGGTCATCGGGTAATTCGATAATTTCGCCTAAGCGAATGCTGTTTTGAACAAAAGTTTTACATTCTGGAAATGTTCCGAACAATTCCACGTTTGACGCAAAGGCAAACAAAGGAACAAAACGGTCATCCATGGGCAAAACCTTTACTCGAGACGTTCGACCTTTGTGGCAAGTTCGTTTTCGAATTCGGCAACGCGGTCGAGACTCAAGTTCCACGGGCGTTCGACTTCGCAACGGGCGGTAGCGACAGCGGTAGCCTTGGCAAGGCAGCTTTCGAAGCTGAGTCCCTGGTCACAAGCATAGAGCCAACCGGCAAAGAAGGAATCCCCGGCGCCGATATCATTCTTGACCGTGATGGTCGGCGGCTGGATCTGGACTCCCTGGAACTTCTTTTCGACAAGGCGGAAAGCACGAACCGGAGCGTCTTCTTCGGTCACGACGAGGTTCTTGATCGGGAGGCGTTCGAGAACGGCCGTCGCGGTCATCTTCCAGAACTGCGGACTCGACTTGACCTGCGGAATGCCCATGCGTTCCAAGAGCTTGCAGTATTCCAGCATGTTAATCTTGAGAAGATCGACACCCTTCGCAAGGAGTTCATCGATTCCATCAATGGCATCGACAAAGATGTGCTTGCCGTTAAAGTCAAGGTCATTGAACATCTTGGCGTTAAAGCCCTGCGGGAACGTGCCACAGAGCGCCACGTACTGCGTAGAATCCCAATGGTCAATTAGCGTTTGTGCAAAATCGTCGTTCTCAGAATCGGCAAGCATCGGAGAGGGTTCCACGAGTTCCGTGGTATCGCCATTGCAGGCAATCGTCGTGCAAATGCGCGTCCTCTCGCGAATCCAGATAGGCACCTGCTGGATCCCGCAAACGGAGAGTTCGTCAAAGATTTTTTCTCCGTGCTCAGCACCAAGGAAATGCATCAACCGGGGCGTTCCGCCCAACAGTTGCAGCACACGGCAGCAGTTGATGCCCTTGCCCGACGCATATTCCTTGACTTTGGAAATGCGGTGGACCTCACCTGGAGTAAACTTGTCCAGGAAGAACACCCTCTGCCACGCAGGATTGAGACCGAGAACTAAGATTTCACTAGGCATAAAGAACCTTAGAAGTTCACCTTGTAGAACTTGCGCTTGCCCACCTGGACAACGAGCTGGTCGCCGCCCTTGATTTCAATCTGGGCTTGCGGGTCTGCAAGTTTTTCACCACCGATTTTGACGCCACCGTTCTGCACCATGCGGCGGGCTTCACCCTTGGAAGCGAATGCCTTGATGTTCACGAGAAGGTCGAGAGCACCATAAGAACCGGCTTCGACGCTGCATTCAGCAGCATCGCTCGGGATGGCGTTACCGCTGTGGATTTCGCGTTCCTTGGCGGCAGCGGCTTCGGCTGCTTCGGCACCGTAGTACTGCGTCACGATGTCGATAGCGAGGCGATGCTTGGCATCGTTCGGGTTCATCTTGCCTGCGGCGATGTCGGCCATCATCTGCTTGATTTCTGCAAGCGGGATGTTGGTCAAGAGTTCAAACCAGTTTTCGACGATGCTATCGGCGAGGCTGTAAATCTTGTGGTACATCACGTCGGCCGGTTCGTTAAGACCAACGTAGTTGCCGATGGACTTAGACATCTTGACCTTGCCGTCAGTACCGAGAAGAATCGGCATAAAGAGGCCAATCTGCGGTTCCATGCCTTCAAAAAGTTGGAGGTCGCGGCCACGGAGCACGTTGAACTTCTGGTCGGTACCGCCGAGTTCCACGTCACTCTGGATGGCGACGGAATCGTAGCCCTGCATCATCGGGTACATGAATTCGTGCAGGCTGATCGGCGTGTTGGCGGTATAGCGGTTGTGGAAGTCTTCGCGTTCGAGCATCTGGGCGACAGTGAACTGGCCCATGAGTTCGGTGACCTTGCTGAACGGAAGCTTGGAGAACCATTCGCCGTTGTAATGGATTTCGACCTGGTCGCGACGGACGACCTTGAAGAACTGTTCCTGGTATTCCTTGGCGTTTTCGAGAACCTGTTCGTGGCTGAGGCGCGGACGAGCCTTATTGCGGCCGCTCGGGTCGCCAATCTGTGCGGTGTAGTCACCCACGATGAGGACAACGGTATGACCGAGGTCCTGGAACTGGCGGAGCTTGCGCATCACGACCGTATGGCCAAAGTGAACATCCGGAGCCGTCGGGTCCACACCCATCTTGATACGGAGCGGTTTGCCCGTATCGTAGGACTTCTGGAGTTTCTTTTCGAGTTCGTCTTGCGGCACAATGTCAACGACGCCGCGCATCAAAATTTCAAGCTGTTCTTTTACAGGACGGAATTGCATTTTAGTTACTAGTTAGTAGTTATTAGTTAATAGTTGTAGGTGATTAAGTCCCGGACCAAATCCGGGATGACACGGGTGTTCTAACCGCTAATCACTGGAAACCCATTTTGAAGGAATGGATAATCATAACGGGGGTAAAGATAGTAATTGGGAAAGGAGAACGAACGCTTTTCAGGCACCAAGGAGCGGTTCATATCCCGAAACCGACGATAAATCGAAAAAAACTCGTTTTTTCGCAAAAGACAAAAGTTTATAAAAATTTACAAACGTATACTTTACATAAATTTATCATTTATTAAGTTTACACGCAAAAATAAAAACCTTTATAAGGAAAAATTTATATGAAGAAAATTCTTTTGTTCCTGTTCGCTGTCAGCAGCGCATTTGCAGCTTCCCAATCCAGAACCCATGACGGCTTCTTCTTGAACCTCAACTTGGGTATGGGCTTCCAGAACATCGGATTCGTTGTAGACGACAACCAGCCGGTGACCACCGACAAGTCCGGTGCTGCAACGGACATCGACATTAAGATTGGTGGCCGCATCATGGAAAACTTGCTGTTGCACGCCACCTTGGCAGGAACGACACTTACCGAAACCTTCAAGGGTTATGACTCGGATTCTTACAAGATTAAAGAAATCAAGGCCAACATGTCCTTGTTCGGCATTGGTGCCACCTACTACTTCGTAGACAACTTCATGGCAACGGTTTCTCTCGGCATCAGCCAGTTCCACGCTAACGAAGATGTCGCCACATTCCACGCCGTCCTCAAGAACAACGGTTCTCAGGACGAAAATGCCGGTTTCGGTTTCCAGATCGGTGGCGGTAAGGAATGGTGGGTCTCGGATGAATGGGGCATTGGCGCATCCATCTCGGTCCTTTACGGTTTCGCTTCTAACTTGGCCGATACAAGGGAATCTTCCTTTGCCATCTCGCTCAGATTGTCCGCAACCTACAACTAATTCTTGACTTTAAAGAATATGTAAAAAAGGCTAGAGATCATCTAGCCTTTTTTTGTTGCAATTTTTTGAAATCTAGTGGCGTTTATTCTGGCGACGATGCAAGATATACTTTGTCAGAAAGTTATAGAATTGCTCGGTCTTAGAATTGTCCTGCTTGTTGCGGCGGAGCGACACCACGATATCGCGCTTGAAGTCCGTATCCGTAATTTCGAGAAGGCGGACGCGTTTGTGGTCCATCTTTCCCCATGAAAGTTCCGGCCAAAAGCCGACGCCAATACCCGCAGCTACAGCTTCCTTGACAACGGAAGCATTGTCACTTTCGAACGTCACGTTCGCATGGAAACCGATGCTGTCGCAAAGTTCGTTACAGATTTTGCGGTATTGTTTGGAACCGTATAGACGGATGAACTTTTCGTCCTTGAGGTCGAAGAGCGAAATGGAATCCATCTTCTTGTATTGCGCGATGTTAGGGACCGCCAAAAAGAT
>Ga0265300_10004896_pt1 | contig 10502 bp, 7 predicted proteins | sample AusTroGonzalo_MG_FD_193482 | JGI IMG/M metagenome (GOLD analysis project Ga0265300, IMG submission 193482) | Bovine rumen microbial communities from tropical cattle in Woodstock, Queensland, Australia - Gonzalo_03 | ecosystem: Host-associated > Mammals > Digestive system > Stomach > Rumen ... | reverse complement strand
GGTGCGCTCCATCGACTGCTTGGCATATTGATAGTCGGCGGTGCCAGGTGTACACTCGTCGAAGGCCATCATGATGTCGGCACCAATGCTCCGCTCGATGTCCATCACCTTTTCAGGCGTGAACAGGTGCCGCGACCCGTCAATATGCGACTGGAATGTGACGCCTTCTTCTTTCATCTTGCGGATGCCCGTCAGCGAAAACACCTGAAAGCCGCCACTGTCGGTCAGAATCGGCCTATCCCAACCGTTGAACTTGTGCAGGCCGCCGACTTCTTCCAAAATGTCCAAGCCTGGGCGCAAGTATAGATGATAGGTATTGCCCAAGATGATTTGCGCCTTCACCTCGTCGCGAATATCGCGGATGTGGCACGCCTTGACCGTGCCCGCCGTGCCGACTGGCATGAAGATAGGGGTCTCAATCGGGCCGTGGTCGGTGTGGAGAACACCCGCTCGGGCATTGCTCTTCGGGTCGTTGCTGATTAGGTTGAAATGCATTGCTCTATTTTTGTGCAAAAGTAATACTTTTTTCAACAACTTTTTCATTATCTTTGCAAGTCAAAATCTAAACGAGCCGTGAACATCAATTTTTTTTATAACCGTATCAGTTTCATTATTTTACTTGTTTTTGGAATCACCCTCATCATTCAACTGCTTTACCATTGGGGCGTGTTTTCGAAGGTTGCGTTCTACAAGAACAAACGCCGGTCCAAGACCGATGGCGAGTGGGAGCCTGTATCCATTGTACTCTGTGCCAGAGATGCTTACGAGTATCTGACCGAGTTGGTTCCCGCGCTTTTAAGCCAAGACTACCCCGACTTTGAAATCGTCATCGTCAACGACTGCTCCGACGACGAAACCGAAGAATATTTGAAAGACCTTGAACGCAGCGAACCACGCATCAAGCCCGTGCAACTGAAGCAACACCTTAACTTCTTCAACGGCAAGAAGTTCCCGCTCTCGATGGGTATCAAGTCGGCGCAAAATGACCTCCTCGTGCTCACCGACTGCGACTGTATGCCCACCAACGACCAATGGCTGCGCAGCATAGTGAATTGTTATGGCAAAAACACTGAAGTCGTCATCGGCTACAGCCCCTTCGTCCGCAAAAAAGGACTCCTTAATTATTTGATGCGCTTCGACGCCGTACAAAACGCTCTGCTTTATCTCTCGGCGGCTTTGAATGGACATCCTTATATGGGTATTGGAAAGAACCTTTCGTACCGTAAGGAACTGTTTTACAGAAATAGAGGTTTCACTTCGCATTATACCACCCCCGTCGGCGACGACGACCTCTTCGTCAGCCAAGTGGCCACCAAAAAGAACACCGAGGTGCTGATTGACCCCGACAACGCCATCCTCACCACCCCGGTAAGCAGTTTCCGTCAGTGGACACGGCAAAAAAGCAGCCGCTACTCCACCGTGCGACAATACGATGCAGGAGCGAGGCTTTCGTTGAGCCTGTTCTATACTTCGCAGTTTTTGTTTTACGCCTCGTTCATCGCCTTGATTGCCCTGTGCGCCGCGCCCGCCTTCACCATCATTGGCGGCGAGATGTTCTACATCCCGATTCTGGTGTTTTTCTTCCTCATGCGTTTCGGCACACAACTTATCATCTACCACAAAGCCTCCAAGCGTTTGGGTGAAAAAGGCCTGTTGCCTGGCCTCATCGCCTACGACTTCCTGTTTGCCTTCCTCTCGCCCTTCCTTCGCCTGATGGGACGGATGAAAGTCGGAGCGGAATAAAAATCAAAACAAATTCTTGTTTTCTAATCTGACATGTCCTATTTTTGTCGCGAATTAGACAAAAATAGATGTGACATGAAACTAACCAACACCTTTCTAACCTTATTGCTGGCCTTGTTTGTAGGGCGGATTGTGGCTCAAGAACGCACCGTCGTTCAAGGCATTTGCAAAGACGAAAACGGCAAAGCCATCGAGAACGTGAGCGTCTACGCACACGACTCGTTGCTCGTTTCGGTGACCGACGATAAAGGCCACTTCACCTATACTCATGCCAAAGCAGGCGACAAACTCCGTTTCGCCCACATGGTCTTTGAGCCGACATATCACATCATCAAAGAAAAGGAGATTAACGGCAAAAACCTGACCATCAGCATGAAAACGAGAAGCCACGAACTGCTTGAAGTGGAAATCATCGACAAAGCCCCAAGCATTGCCTTCGACAATCCCGTAATGACCGTTCTTGACTATGTCATCCGCGAGGACGGTATCTACATGATTGTGTATCGTCGGCGCAACTCCGCCCTGCTCCACCTCTCCTTCGACTTGGACACGCTGCATGAACTGAAAATTTCGTCGCGTTACAAGCAGCTTTACAAGGACATGCGCGATGAAATACACGTCATCAACGACTATCAGACCAACAAGGTGAGCTTTACCTACAAAGAGGGCAAAAAGGAGATGTATTTAAGCATCCCCATGTCGCGGACGAAGTTTCGCAACGTTTATGGGCCTATCGTCGCCGCTTCCGACAGTGTCTATGTCACAGGCCAATACCACTATTTCAACAAAGAGTTGGGCTATTACTACAACAAATATTTTAGTGAAGAGGAGCCACGCGAACTATGTTACATCATTGACGAAGATGGCCGCGACGACATCTGGCTGCAAATGCGAACAGGTGGAGAAATGGACATTTTCTCAACGGACCGTATCTTCAACCCGATTTACGAAATTGACAACAAGTTCTATGTCTTTGCCTTCACCGACCATGAGACCATCATTTTTGATGCCGTTGGCAAAGAGTTGGAACGTCTTCCGCTGACTTTCCACGAATACCGCAAATGGAACGGCAAAATGGAGCCTGACCGCCGTTGGAAGAAGAAGATTTTGGTCGACGAGGGCGCGAAGCAGTTCTACACTTTCTTCGTCAACGATGGCATCTACACTCTAAAACACATCGATTTGGCGACGGGAACTGTCGCTTCCGTCTTGGACTTGAGTGGCTATCCCTTTGCGCAACAGTTGCGTATCCACAATGGGATGTTATATTTCATTTATCCCACAGGGATTAACCACAGAAAAGCGTTGTATAGAGTGAAAATAGATTAGATTTACCGCAGCCACAACTCCTGACCTTTGGAGATGCGGTCACCTTCCTTCAAGCCATTCTTTTTCAAGATTTTGTTGGGCTTCACGGCGAAGCGCAAGGCTATGTCACGCAAGGTTTCGCCTTCCTCAACAACATGTTTCTTGGCTTTCCAATTGCTATTGCGGAGCTTGCCTAAATATACCACATCGCCACTATGGAAGACCATCTCATCGGGATGCTTCAACAAATTGTATTCGTTGAACTTTTTCAACTTGACACCGAAAGCCTTGGCCAACTGTTCGGGCGTCTCGCCTTCCTTGGCAAAAGCAAAACGCACCTTGTTGTTCTCGTAGATGAAGCGCTTTTCTGCCGTCATGTCAACCAGCTCAAACATAGAGCGGTTTTTAGGCGAATAAGCCAACTCAAGCAATTCATCCTCAGGTGCAATGTCGGGCACCTGGTTATCATCGTCGCGCTGGCCGAGAGCGATTTGGTCGTATTTCGTCAAATCATAGAGGTTGATACGGTCGATGAGCAGTTGGGCGTACTTGGGATTGGTGGCATAGCCCGCCGCTTTCAAACCCTTTGCCCAGCCTTCGTAGTCAGTGATGTCGAGGTCAAAAAGGGCGGCATAGCGGCTACGTGTAGTCAGGAAAAGCGAATGGTCGACAAACGACTCTTCAGCGTTGTTGTACTTGCGGAAACACTCGTTCTTCGCATCGTCGTCCATGATGTAGGAATCTCCTTCCCAGCCTTTGTGGCACTTGATTCCAAAGTGGTTCTTGGCCTCACGGGCCAAGGCACTATTGCCCGCCCCCGACTCCAACAGGCCCTGAGCCAGCGTGATAGACGCCGGAATCTTGTGCTCACGCATCTCGCGCATGGCGATATCTTTGTATGTCTCAATGTATTCTTCTGGCGTAATGCGTTGGGCGAAAAGCGCCATCGGCAACAGCACGAAAATCAGCAGTATCCTCTTCATTCTTTTGAAATAAAGTGTAAAAGTACGACTTTTTCCGAAATGCAACCGCATTGAAACGTTTTTTTCCCTATTTTTGAAGCCCATTTCAAGCCATCATTATGGACACAACGAGCCTATTCAAGTATTTCCCCGAGCTGACCGACAAGCAGAAAGAGCAATACAACGCACTGAAAGACATTTATTTAGACTGGAACGCCAAAATCAATGTGATTTCGCGCAAGGACATGGAACAGTTCTATGAGCACCATGTTTTGCACTCGTTGGCCATCGCCAAATATTTCGAGCTGCTGCCTGGCATGAAGGTGATGGACCTCGGCACGGGTGGCGGCTTCCCAGGGATTCCCTTGGCTATCATGTTCCCGCAGACCGAGTTTTACCTCATCGACGGGACGGGCAAGAAAATCATGGTGGTGAACGCCGTGAAAGACGCTATTGGTTTGGAGAACGTCATAGCCGAACACAAACGCGCCGAGGAAGTTAAGGAGAAGTTCGACGTGATTACCGGTCGCGCCGTGATGACCCTGCCTGAAATCGCCAACTTGGCTGGCAACAAATTGAGAATCAGGGGCGATGAGGAAGCCGGCGGCATCCTTTACCTGAAAGGCGGCGACCTGACGGAAGAATTCAAGGCTCTTAATCGCTATTGGCACCACAAGAAAGTGCCGGTGGGGAAATGGTTCAAAGAGGAATATTTTGAAGAAAAATATGTAATTCATTTATATTAAACACTTTACAAAATGAAAAAATTCACATTAACCTTAATTGCGACGCTTGTCCTGAGCGCAACCATGCTCGCCCAGCAAGCCATGCCCATCCCCTTCGACCCGAATGTGAGACGCGGCAAATTAGAAAACGGACTGACTTACTACATCCGTCACAACGAGAAACCAGCCCAGCGCGCCAACTTCTACATCGCGCAGAAAGTAGGGTCCGTCCTTGAAGAAGAGAACCAGCGCGGTCTGGCTCACTTCCTGGAGCACATGGCCTTCAACGGTCTGGAACACTTCCCCAAGAAAGCCATGCTCGACTACATGGAGCGCAACGGTGTGAAATTCGGCACCAACGTGAATGCCTGGACGAGTTTTGAGCAAACCGTCTATATGCTTAACAACGTCCCCACTACCAACCCTGGCTTAGTGGACACCTGCCTGCTCGTGTTACACGACTGGTCGAGCTTCATCTCCCTCGAGGATGATGAAATCGAGAACGAACGTGGCGTCATCTTGGAGGAAATGCGTCAAGGAATGGATGCTCAATCGCGTATCTACAACAAGATTTTGCCCGAGATCTATCCCAACAGCCCTTACGGCGTTCCCATGCCGATCATCGGCACCGAGGAAGTCGTGGCTAATTTCGAACATCAGTTCCTCCGTGCCTACTATGAAAAATGGTATCGTCCTGACCTTCAGGGCATCATCATCATCGGCGACATCGACGTCAACCAAATCGAGAGCCGCTTGAAGGAGATGTTTTCCGACATACCTGCCCCCATCGATCCCGCTGAACGCGTCTACTTCCCCGTTGCCGACAACGACGAGCCTATCGTCAGCATCGCCTCCGATGTGGAAGAAACCACCTATGACATCATGGTGTCGTACAAACACGACATTGTCCCCTTTGAAGAGAGAGGCGACGTGCAATACTGGATCAAGGGCTACATCGATGAGTTGGTCAGCACCATGTACAACAACCGCATGAGAGAACTCACCCAAAAGGCTAACCCGCCCTTCATCTACGGTTACGGCTATTACGGCACCTTCTTCATCAGCGACACCAAGGACGCTTGGACGAGCTATGCCGTCGCCAAGGACAAGGACGGCATCGACGAAGCCATCAACGCCATCGTCGCCGAGAACAAGCGCATGCAGATGTACGGCTTCACCGCCTCTGAATTTGAGCGCGCCAAGGCCGACCTCATGAAGCGCATCGAGAGCCAATACGACGAGCGCGACAAGCAGGAGACCGACCGCTACTTCCGTCCCATCCTCAGCCACTTCCTCACCAACGAGCCGCTGATGGGTATCGAGAATGAGTACATGCTGCTTGGTCAAATCTTGCCCAACCTGCCCGTTGAGGCCATCAACGCCTACGCCAAGGAGCTCATCCGCGAAGACAACATCGTCATCACTCTGACCTCTCCCGAAAAGGAAGGCGAAGTGCTGCCCACCAAGGCTGAGCTCTTAGCTATGTTCCAGAAAGCCAACGAAGTGGAAGTCACTCCTTACGAAGAAACCGTCAGCAACGAGCCGCTGATTGCCGTCCTGCCTCCTAAGGGCGCCATCGAATCAAAGAAACACGACGACACCTTCGACGCCACCGTGCTCACCCTGAAGAACGGTGTGAAGGTCATCTACAAGCCCACCACCTTCAAGGACGACGAAGTCCTGATGTCGGTCTACAGCTTCGGCGGCTATAGTGCCATGGACCAAAGCGACCCCTACACCTTGCAGGAAATCAACACTTTGACTACCCTCGGCGGTGTGGGCAACTTCAGCGCCATCGACCTGCCCAAGGTCTTAGCCGGCAAGAAAGCCTCGGTCAATCCTTACATCAGCAGCCTTACTGAAGGCATGAACGGCAGCTGCTCCGCTCGCGACATTGAGACCATGCTGCAACTCACCTATCTCTATTTCACCTCGCCTCGCAGCGACGAAGACGCCTTCCAGTCCTACATCACCCGCACCAAGTCGATGGTCGTCAACGCCGAATCCGACCCGATGACCGCCTTCCGTGATAACATGGTGTTTGCAATGTACGACAACCACCCGCTCGCCAAGCGCATGAAAGCCGAAGATTACGACAAGGTCGACTATGCCAAGGCCCTGAAGCTCTATGCCGACCGCTTCAAAGACGCCAACAACTTCGTATTCACCTTCGTGGGCAACATCGACCCCGAAGCCTTCGAGCCGATGATTGAACAATACATTGGTTCACTGAAGACCAAGAAGAACAACGAGACCTGGACTGACAAGTGCCCCCTCTTGACCGAAAAAGATGTCAACTGCCACTACACCAAGGCCATGGAGAACCCCATGGTGACCTGCTACATGGTCTATAACGGCGACATGCAATTCACCCGCAAGAACCAACTCGTCATGCAGGCTTTAAGCGACGTGATGGACATCGTCTACACAGAGAAGATCCGTGAAGACGAAGGCGGCACCTACGGCGTGGGTGTCAACGCCAACTTGAGCCTCCGCCCGAAAGAGACCTTCATGTTTCTCATCGGCTTCCAGACCAACAAGGAAATGTACGAAAAACTGATGGGCATCGCCGTGGCCGAGTTGCAGAACGTGGCCAACGAAGGCCCGCGTCCCGAAGACCTGAAGAAGGTGAAGGAATTCCTCGTCAAGAAACACGCCGAGGACTTAGAAAACAACCGCTACTGGATGAACAGCATCACGACCCAAGAACGCGACGGCTATAACCCGATGAAGGACTATAACGACATCATCAACGGCATCACCGCCGAGGATGTGGCCAACATGGCCAAGGCCGTGCTGAAGGGCTACAAGAAGGAAGTCGTGCAAATCCCTGAATAAATCTAAATCATTAAAATACTAAAAGTTATGACAGAAAAACTCACATTGAGAGACAACCCCACCATGAGGTGGATTGCCTTGCTGCTCTTGGCCTTGGCCATGTTTTGCAGCTACATTTTCATGGACATTTTGTCCCCCATCAAGGACCTGATGCAAACCGAGCGCGGATGGGACAGCCTCGCTTTCGGCACCATGCAGGGCGCTGAAACCTTCCTGAACGTCTTCGTGTTCTTCCTCATCTTCGCCGGTATCATCCTCGACAAGATGGGCGTGCGTTTCACCGCAGTGCTTTCGGGCGCCGTGATGCTGGTTGGCGGAATCATCGAGTACTACGCCATCAGTGAGGCCTTCATAGGCAGTGGCGCTGAAAAATGGTTCACCGAAAACCTGAACTACATCCCGATTTTCGACGAGCTGGGTGTGTCGCCTTTCTATAGAGGTATGCCTGCCTCCGCCAAACTGGCTGCTGTTGGCTTCATGATTTTCGGTTGCGGTACTGAAATGGCTGGTATCACCGTGAGCCGTGGTATTGTGAAGTGGTTCAAGGGCCGCGAGACGGCTTTGGCTATGGGTTCGGAGATGGCTTTGGCCCGTTTGGGTGTGGCCACCTGCATGATTTTCTCGCCCTACTTCGCCCGCCTCGGTGGCACCATCAACGTGAGCCGTTCCGTGGCCTTCGGCGTGGTGTTGCTCTGCATCGCCCTCATCATGTTTGTGGTCTACTTCTTCATGGACAAGAAACTTGACGCCCAGACTGGCGAGGCCGAAGAAAAGGACGATCCCTTCAAGGTCAGCGACATTGGCAAGATTTTGTCGAGCCTCGGTTTCTGGCTGGTGGCTTTGCTCTGCGTGTTGTACTACTCGGCCATCTTCCCCTTCCAGAAGTACGCCGTCAACATGTTGCAGTGCAACCTGACACTGACCTCGCCCGAAGCAGGTTCATTCTGGGCTGGCGACAGCGTTACCATTGTGCAATACATCATCATGCTGGTGGTGGCTGTGTGCTCGTTTGCTAGCAACTTCTCGAAGAATAAGAGCATGAAGTTCGGTTTGATGGGTGTTGCCGTTGTCGCACTCGTGGTTTACTGCTACATGGGCTACATGCGCGGCACCGCTGAGACCATCTTCGCCGTGTTCCCGCTGCTGGCCGTGGCCATCACCCCCATCCTCGGCAGCTATGTCGACAACAAGGGTAAAGCTGCTTCCATGCTGATGATCGGCTCGTTGCTGCTCATCATCTGCCACCTCACCTTCGCCTTCATCCTGCCCATGTTCAAGGGCAATGCCGTTGGCGGTGTCGTCGTGGCCTACGTGACCATCCTGGTGCTGGGTGCCTCGTTCTCGCTGGTGCCTGCCGCCTTGTGGCCGAGCGTGCCGAAGCTGGTGGACGAAAAGATCATCGGTTCGGCCTACGCCCTCATCTTCTGGATCCAGAACATCGGCTTGTGGCTCTTCCCCTTGCTCATCGGCAAGGTCTTGGAGAACACCAACCCCGGCGTTGACGACCCGGTGGCCCTCGACTACACGTGGCCGCTCGTCATGTTGGCTTGCCTCGGTGTTGCCGCTCTCATCATCGGCATCATCCTGAAGCGCGTCGACGCGAAGAGACACCTCGGTTTGGAGGAACCGAACATCAAATAAACCGATAACGACATCGTAAATCTGTAGAGACGCAAAATTTTGCGTCTCTACATTTTTTATTTCTGGACAAACGGGACCTCGCAGTAGTCGAGAATCTCCTTCACAAACGCCTGCTCACGGAAGCCGAAATGGCCATCGGAGCGGGCGATTTGCGTCATCATTCGCGAGAAGATACGTTTCTTCTCCATGGGCATCTTCTTCAGCGTCTCATAGACCTTCACCTCCAGCATGTTTTTATGAATGGGGACAAAGCCTTTGGCATCGAGACCCAGTTCGTCGAGACAGGCCTTCAGGCTCTCCGACTCGCCCTCACGAGTTTGGAAATCAACGCCGGCCAAGTTATATAGCACGCTGGCAATTGCAGTTTGTTCCTCTTGGGTGAATTTTTCGTCCATAACGCTTCGATTTTGGTTGCAAAGAAACGATTTTTTCTAATTTTGCAGCAACAATCAACAAAAATCGTTTTCACCATGAAAAAACTATCTCTTCTATTCTTGGCCTTGGCCGCAACCATCGCGCTGCAAGCCCAGTGGGTCAACGATCCTGTAAACAACAACTTCCTCGCCAACTCATCCTCTTTTGGCGGCGAGATTTATCTTTCGACTAACGATGTCACGGGCGACACCTACGTCCAGTGGAACTTTGGTGGCAGCAACGGCTGGGGTCCCACGCTGCAACGCCTTACCTTCGATGGCACACCGCAATGGGGCGCCGACGGCATTCGTATCACTTCTCACCAATTCAGCTCGTCATCAGAGGGTGTGGCCATGTGTGCCACCGCCGACGACGCCGTGGTGAGCTGCTTCGCCAATTATGACGGGCAGACCATCGCCGTCAAAATCAATGCCGACGGCACCTATGCCTGGGGCGAACAAGGCATCGAGCTATTCGACGGTCAGGCCTTCTCCCGCACCGAAGTCATCGCCGGCGACGATGGCGGTGTGTGGGCCTTGGGATTCGACTACCAACGGCTTTACCTGCAATACGTCAAAGCCAGCGGCTCGTTATATCCCACCATCACTGTCGAGTCTTCAGGCTCAATTGTCAGATACGGCCAGATGACCCTGGGCATCGACAACATCGTGTTCCTCACCTACGAGAAAACCGGCAGCGGCTTCTACACGGACAAGGAAATGTACGTCGTGGGCTACACGAAAGAAGGCGTACAGGTCGGTCCTGAAGTCCAGCTGATGGCCTCACAGACCTTCCAAGTCACCTACCTCCACCACGTGGTACCCGACGGCATGGGCGGCGGCTATGCCTATATCTGGCATTCGGGCATTGG
>Ga0265300_10004890_pt1 | contig 10510 bp, 9 predicted proteins | sample AusTroGonzalo_MG_FD_193482 | JGI IMG/M metagenome (GOLD analysis project Ga0265300, IMG submission 193482) | Bovine rumen microbial communities from tropical cattle in Woodstock, Queensland, Australia - Gonzalo_03 | ecosystem: Host-associated > Mammals > Digestive system > Stomach > Rumen ... | reverse complement strand
AGGAAGAGGAATCGTATGTCAGTGTGGCCCTTATGCCCGATGGCCGATATTTCTTGCCCTTACCACCCGACTCTCTCAGCCCGGAATTTACTGACGACCTGATTCAGTGGGAATGGGGCAAGACGCAGCGTGACACGAAGCGCGGCGAACAGGCCAGTCATGAGGAGCTGTGGAAGCCTGAGATTATGCGTGAGGTGATGGCTCAGGTGCTTGAACTTGATGTCATCTCCGACGAGGCCACGCCTGCGCTGTCGAAATTGGTGGAGAAGAGCTATAACACGGGCAATCATTCCACCGACTCGGTCAAGGCACACTATCATCGTACCCGTCCGTTCCTCATGATGAACGAACCAACGTGGGGCGAATTTGATGACGATGGTCTGAAGAAAAACGGCTCATATCCATCGGGACATGCTGCGTTCGGATGGGCAACGGCGCTGGTGTTTGCCGAGATGTGGCCCGCCTTGCAAGATACCATTCTGCGCCGCGGCTTTGAGTTTGGCGAAAATCGCATTATCTCGGGTGCCCATTGGCAAAGCGATGTGATGGCTGGTTTCCTCTGTGCAGCTGCTGCTATTGCACGTGCTCACTGCAATCCTGAATTGGCTGCCGACATCGCAGCCGCACGTGCCGAGTATGCTCAACTTAAGGTTTTGCCAGCCGACTATGACCCTGCAGAGGACGTCGATGTGCCTCATGGCGAGAAGTTCATGAACAATCCTGTTGATACTGCCAGCTATCGCTACATCACTGACTTGACCCAATATTGGCATGCCTTCAAACAACGCACAACCGACCGCGGTCAGCAGGCTGCGCATGAGGCTGACTATAGCGTGGCCATGATGCAGGAAGTATTTGGACAGGCCATGAATCTGGAGCTTTCCGATGAGGGCACACCCAAAATCACCGCCCTCATAAGTGCTGTGTTGGAGAAAAGTAGCGAAACAGCCGATCGTCTGAAGCCCATCCGCTTCCGCAAACGCCCGTTCGTACAATTAGGACAGCCATCTTTCGTGGCTGGCGACGAGGAGAAAGAGCGTGGCAAGAGTAGCTTCCCGTCGGGTCATACCAACTTGGGCTGGACCGAGGCTCTCATACTGACTGAGGTTGCTCCCGATTGCCAGAACGAAATTCTGCGTCGCGGCTATCAGTATGGCTACAACCGCCTCATCGTCGGCTATCATTGGTTCACTGACATCGAGGCCACACGACTGCTCTCGAGCGGACTCGTAGCTCGCTTGCATGCCGATCCCACATTCCGTCAACTCATAGCCGATGCACAGGCCGAATATGCCGAACTGACAGGTCAGACGACATCTATTCCTGAGTCGGCAACTTCAAAGCAGCCTTCAACATCCGCCTATCGACTTGACGGCACACCAGCCACTGATGCCACTCGCGGCATCGTGATTGAGGAAGGCAGAATACAAATGCGAAGATAAAAAGCCTTGCTTGACTGAACTATCAAGCAAGGACTTCGAAGAGTTTATCGAGGGCAGCATCGGCGTTGCCCTCGTTTTCGTTGAGCAGGGAAACGAATTTCGAACCGATGATGGCGCCGGCGGCATTGTCCTGTGCGGCCTTGAGGGTCTGGGCATTCGAAATGCCGAAACCAATCATGCGTGGATTGCGGAGGTTCATCGCATCAATGCGACGGAAATACTCTTGTTTCTGATCGTCAAAACTCTTCTGAGTGCCTGTGATGGAAGCTGACGAAACCATATAGATAAAACCGTCGGTGTGGTCGTCAATAAAACGGATACGCTCCTCGCTGGTCTCAGGGGTGATCAGCATGATGATGCGCAGGTCGTACTTGTCAGCGACGGGTTTCACGATGTTCAGGTAGTCGTCGAAAGGCAAATCAGGAATGATGGCACCACTGACGCCAGCCTCAACACAACTTTTGCAAAATTCCTCGATACCATAGTGCAGGATGGGATTGAGATAACCCATCAGGACAAGGGGGATCTCTACCTGGTCCTTGATGGCCTTCAACTGAGCGAAAAGAGTTTTGAGGTTCATGCCGTTCTTTAAAGCCTGCGTTGCGGCACTTTGGATGACTGGCCCATCAGCCAAAGGGTCGCTGAAGGGAATTCCCACTTCAATCATAGCAATACCACGACGCTGCATCGTCAAGATGACGTCGGCAGTACCTTCACGGGTAGGACATCCGGCACAGAAGTATAATGAAAGGAGCTTCTTGTCCTTACTATTCTTAAAGAGTTGATTGATTTTGTTCATCATATCATTTACTATTTGACAATTTACTATTTACGATTTAATTCATTTAGGAATATACGGAGGGCATCAATGTCTTTAAGCCCTGGGGCCAGTTCGAAACGGGAGTTGAGGTCGATGCCGACACACTTGGGATGATGGAAGGACTTCACACGTTCTGCATCGTCGAGACCGATGCCTCCGCTAAGCATGAAAGGCGTGTCGCCATCGTAGGCTGAGAGAACTGTCCAGTCGAACTGCTGGCCGCTACCACCCACGGAAGGGCACTTGGTGTCGAAGAGGAAGTAATCCACAAGCCCCCCGTATGTCTTGTATGTCGCAATGTCATCCTGTCCACTCACGCTGATGGCCTTGATCAGTTTGAGTCCTTTTAACTGAGCACAATACGCTCCCGACTCATGACCGTGCAACTGGATATAGTCGAGGGCATAGTCCTCCGCGATGCGCTTGACCGTCTCGATATCCTCATCGACAAACACCCCAACGCGCTTGCAGTTTGTAGGCAGATAGGCAGGACGTTCACTGACGTAACGACTCGACTTTGGCCAGAAGATGAAGCCCATCAGGTCGATACCCAGTGCCTCCACCTCGCGGATGTTCTCCGCATCGCGCATGCCACAGACCTTGATTAATTCACAATTCATAATGTATAATTCATAATTGCGAAATGAATTCGTTAAGTGCCTGACCCGGGTCGGCAGTCTTCATAAAGTTCTCTCCGATGAGGAATCCGCGGAAACCAGCTTGGCGCAGTGCACGAACGGTATCTGGGTTGCTGATGCCGCTCTCGCTGACCTTAACAGCATCCTTGGGCAAAAGTTCGGCAAGGCGGAAACTGTTCTCCACGTCGGTGACGAACGAACCAAGGTTGCGGTTGTTGATGCCGCAGAGGTCGGGGCCAAGGGCAGCGTATTCCAGTTCCGGCTCGGAGTGCATCTCAAGGAGAACTTCGAGGCCAAGCTCATGCGCTTTCTTCAACAGTGTAGAACATTGCTGCACACTGAGACAGGCGGCGATGAGCAACACAGCGGAAGCCCCACAAAGAGCGGCGGCATAGAGCTGCGCTTCATCAATGACGAAATTCTTATATAATAGAGGTAGCGTTACGCCACTCTGACGGGCTGTGCGGATGAAATCGTCCGAGCCACCAAAGTAATGCTCGTCAGTCAGGATGCTCAGTGCGGCTGCACCATTCTGCTGATACAATAACGGAATGATGTCAGCACGCCCCTCTTCCTTGATCCACCCTTTCGAGGGCGAGCGGCGCTTGAATTCAGCGATGATGCCGCTCTCGGAGGCGAGCAAGGCTTGGCGGAGGGATGGGCGTGTGACGGCGGCAAAACCGCCGTCAACATACGGTGCGACGGCTGCTCGGATGGCAGGCAGCTCCTGGCGCTTCGTGGCGATGATTTGTTCGAGGATATCCATGGGACTTATAGGGCTAATGAGGCTAATTGGGCCTACGAGTTTAATTCCACGAACTTCTTGAAGGTTTTCAAAGCACTGCCGCTGTCGATGCTTTCGCGGGCAATTGCGATGCACTCCTCGATGCTCTTCTGACCTTTCTCCAGCACCTGAATACCGAAGGCGGCATTTGCCAGCACGATGTTCTTCTGGGCAGGCAGGGCGCGGTTCTCCAGTACAGAATCAAAAATCTGTGCGGCCTCTTCTTCCGTTGCACCACCGACAAGTTCTTCAGGCTTGGCGATGTCGAAACCGAGGTCTTGTGGACGGAAGATGCGCTCGTAGTCCTTGGTGGTTACCTTGAAGTCGCCAGTCAGCGAAATCTCGTCGTAGCCATCGATGCTATTCACGATACCATAGTCGATGCCCAACTTCTGGTACACCTGATGGTAGAGACGCATCTGGTCCAGGTTAGCGACACCCAGCAACTGGCACTTTGGCTGCGAGGGATTGACGATAGGACCGAGGAGGTTGAAGATGGTAGGGAAAGGCAACGCCTTGCGGATAGGACCGACGAACTTCATGGCCTTGGCGAAGAGCTGGGCATGCAGATAGACGATGCCAGCCTCGTTGAGCGAGCGGTTCAGCTTATCGATGTCGTCGGTGAACTTGATGCCATGATGTGCAATCACGTTCGAGGCACCACTGACGCTGGTGGCCGCGTAGTTGCCGTGCTTGGCCACCTTATAGCCAGCGCCGGCAATGACGAAGCAAGCGGTTGTCGAGATGTTGAACGTGTTCTTGCGATCGCCACCAGTGCCGACGACGTCGATGTAACGGTCGCAGTCGAGAATGGCGGGCACACCCGTTTCCAGGATGCCGTCGCGGAAGCCCAACAGTTCTTCGACGGTCACACCGCGCATCTGCAGACAGGTCAGCAGGGCTGTAATCTGTTCGTTGGGGTATTCACTCTGTGTGATTCCAATCAGGATGGTTTTCATCTCCTCGCGGGAGAGCTCTTCGTGATTAAGAAGGCGGAAGAGATAGCCTTTCATTGTCTGTTCCATATTTGTGTTGGTTTATAGGAATAAAAAGTTTTGTATCATTTTCTTGCCCTCGGGTGTTAAAACACTTTCGGGGTGGAATTGAATGCCTCGAATGTTCAATTCACGATGGCGAAGGGCCATAATTTGTCCCTCGTTGCTGACGGCCGTCACCTCCAAGCAATTGGGCAGCCCTTCGTTCGAGACCACCCACGAGTGGTAGCGTCCAATGGTGATGTCGCGCTCGATGCCGCTGAAGATGGGGTCGTCAGCAATGATGTGACAAGGTGTAGCTACGCCGTGGAAGACGTCGCTTAGGTTCTCTAACTTTGCACCGAAAGCCTCACCGATGGCCTGATGACCTAGACAGACACCAAGGATGGGTTTCCGGCCAGCATAGGTCTTAATCACATCGAGCAGCAGGCCTGCCTCAGAGGGGATGCCGGGACCTGGCGAGAGAATAATTTTGCTGAACTGCTCCAGGTCTTCGAGTTTGAACTGGTTGTTGCGCACAACGGTAACCTCCGCACCCAGCTCTTTCACTAAATGACTCAGGTTATAGGTAAACGAGTCGTAATTATCTATAATAACAATCTTCATAATTCGTGTAATTCGTGGTTTCAAATTTTCTCCGCAGTCTCGATGGCCTTGCGCAGGGCACCGAGTTTGTTGTTTACTTCATGTAATTCATACTCCACGTCGCTCTTGGCTACGATGCCACCACCGGCCTGGAACCACAGCTCGCCGTTTCTGCTAACGAACGTGCGGATAGTGATGGCCTGATTCAGGCTTCCGTCCAGTCCGATGATGCCGATGCAACCACCGTAGGCACCGCGGTTATGCGGTTCGTACTCGCTGATGAGTTGCATGGCACGAACCTTCGGCGCACCGCTCAATGTACCAGCAGGGAACGTGTCGATAAACGCCTTGATGGGGTCAGCACCCTCGTCCAACGTGCCAGAAACACGAGAAACGAGGTGGATGACGTGACTGTAGTACTGCAGGTCCTTGTAGAAATCGACCTTCACACCATGGCAGTTGCGGCTCAGGTCATTACGAGCGAGATCTACCAGCATCACGTGCTCGGCATTCTCTTTCGGGTCATTGCGCAGGTACTCTGCACCCTTGCGGTCGGCCTCTGCATCGCCTGTACGCTTGGTCGTGCCGGCAATCGGGTCAATATATGCTTTCTTGCCTTCAATGCGGCAGTGCGTCTCAGGACTTGAACCGAAGATCCTGAACCCGCCGAAGTCGAAGTAGAACAGATATGGGCTGGGATTGATGCTTCTTAGCGCACGGTAGAGTTTGAAGTCGTCACCCTCGTACTTCTGGATGAAGCGGCGCGAGAGCACAATCTGGAACACGTCGCCACGCAGACAGTGCTGGATGCCTTTTCGGATGTTCGCACGATGCTCGTCGTCCGTCAGTGTCGAACGCACGTCACCCACAGGATGGAAGTCGTAAGCCTGTATGTTGGCCTTGTTCATCGCCTTCAGCACAGCATCGATATCTGCGGCATCGCCCAGCGTCACTACTTTCAACATGTTATTATGATGGTCGAACACAATTACCACCTTATATAATATATATAGCACGTCGGGGGCATCGTTCTTTGCCTGCGTCTCGTCCTTCACGGCGATATCCTCAAAATAGCGCACCGCGTTGAACGAAGTGTAACCGAAGAGTCCGCATACGTCCACATCGTCACCCTCTATTTGAATGTTATCGATGAGGGCATGTATGGCCTTATCCGAGCGGTAGTCTTTGTTCACCTCATGCTGGAGTGCCGTCCCGTCAGGATAACTGATGGTCGCGATACCGTGTCCGATAGCCACGCTGGCAATGGGGTTGATGCCGATGAACGAGCGCGAATTGTTGGCATCGTGATAGTCCGAACTCTCCATCAACGCACTCTGCGGATACAGGTCGCGCAGTCGCATATAGACGCCTACTGGGGTGTATAGGTCCGCCAGAATGGTCTTGCTGGTTGTTGTATATTTAAAAGTTTCCATATTCCTTTGCCATTTGTTTGTTCTTCAAATAGGTTTCTACGTCCTTGTCGCCACGACCGCTGACAGTGAGAACTACCACGTCATCCTTTTTGAACGTCAGTTTCTTCAGCGCTGCAATGGCGTGGGCACTCTCGATGGCGGGGATGATACCCTCCATGCGAGTTAGTTCGTAACCACCATAGATAGCCTCGTCGTCGTTGATTGAGAGCACTTTAGTACGGCCTTTCTTCGCCATATTACAGTGCATCGGACCCACGCCTGGATAGTCGAGACCTGCCGAGATGGTAAATGCCTCCTGAATCTGGCCGTCTTCGTTCTGCATCACTAGCATCTTCGCACCGTGTAGGATACCCGTCGTGCCGCGATGAATTGTTGCTGCTGTGTAACCTGTATCCCAGCCGTGTCCGCCAGCCTCAGCCAACACAATTTTCACGCGCTCGTCGTCCATATAATGATAAATGGTACCAGCAGCATTACTTCCACCGCCGATGCAGGCTATGAGATAGTCAGGATAGTCGCGCCCGATCTTTTCTTCCAACTGCCATTTGATTTCTTCAGAAATCACGCTCTGCATCCTTGCCACGAGGTCTGGATACGGATGCGGCCCCATCGTCGAACCCACGATATAGAACGTGTCGCTGGGATGACAGCACCAGTCGCGGATGGCCTCCGAACAGGCGTCGCTCAGCGTCATGTTACCCGTCCTTACAGGGTGTACCTCAGCACCCAGCATCTTCATCCTTTCCACATTCGTGTGCTGACGCTCCACGTCGGTAGCTCCCATAAACACTTCGCATTTCATGTTCATCAGCGCACAGACCGTCGCTGTCGCCACACCATGCTGTCCAGCTCCCGTCTCAGCAATGATACGCGTCTTGCCCATCTTCTTTGCCAACAGAATCTGTCCGATGGTGTTGTTAATCTTGTGAGCGCCCGTGTGGTTCAGGTCCTCGCGCTTCAGATACAGCTGACAGCCATATTGCTCGCTCATCCGTTTTGCATAATACAGCGGACTGGGTCGTCCCACATAGTCCTTCAACAATGCATGATACTCTGCCTTAAATTCTGCACTCTCGATAATCGGCAGATAGGCATCCTGCAAATCCTTCACACATTTGTAGAGTATCTCTGGAACATATGCTCCACCGAACTCTCCGTAAAAACCGTTTTTGTCTACTTGATAATTCATATTATGTCGTTATTTTGTTATATCGCTATCATGAAAAAAATTTAAGAGGCCCGTCGCAAGAACGACAGGCCTCTCAGTATCTCTATGCAAACTTATAGGTACGTGGCTATCTTCTCACGATCTTTCGAATCTTGAGTTGCGCCACCACCAAATGTTTGCTATTCTTGTCATATTTCAGTTCGTTTGATTTTCAAATCGATGGCAAAGTTAGACATTTCCTACCATTCTGCCAAACATTTTGCCATTTTTCTTACTATTTTCTTGTTTTTAATGCCGAAAATCAATTGTTTTCACACAAATCAGGCTTGTAATAGCTGAACATATAGTTCGATTGCTTGTTCGATTTCCGCTATCTTAATGAATTCGTCGGCAGTATGTGAACGCGCCGATTCACCTGGACCTATTTTTACAGAAGGGAAGGGCATAAGTGCTTGGTTGGATAAAGTAGGCGACCCAAATGGTTTCAGTCCAAGGCCGATAGCCTTCTTAACAATTGGATGTTCTGGATCGATACGTGACGAATTGAGTCGGAAAGAACGTGCAACTGCTATTCCTTTTAAATAAGGTGTTATTTCGTCGAACAGCTCTTGATTGGTATAGCATTCATTGCTGCGCACATCAATGGTAAACTGACAACTGTCAGGAATCACATTATGTTGTGTTCCGGCATGGATGATGGTGACAGTAGCCTTGACTGGTCCCAACAACGATGAGGCTCTTTCGAATTGATGGTTTTCAATCCATTGTATATCCTCGATCGCTTTATAGATGGCATTCACACCTTCGTTGCGTGCGGCATGACCAGCAACACCCTGTACGGTTACATCAACAACCATCAGTCCCTTTTCTGCAATTGCCGGTTGCATTCCAGTTGGTTCGCCTACAATGGCAAAACTGATTGGAGGTAGTAATGGCAGAACACTTTCAATACCATTCTTGCCCGACACCTCTTCTTCCGCCGAAGCTGAGAAAATGAGGTTATAATGAGGATTTCCGCCCATTTCATCGATAGCGAAAAATGCTTGCATCAATGAAACAAGGCTCGCGCCATCATCATTCGTGCCCAATCCATAGAGCACCCCTTCGTTTGTTTCCTCTGGCGCAAACGGATTGTGTGTCCATCCGCTGACAGGTTTCACGGTATCGAGATGTGCATCGAGCAAAATTGTGGGGAGCACTTCATCGAAGTGCTTACATTTAGTCCAAATATTATTCCCCGTTCTTGTCGGTTGATACCCTTTTGCTTTCATGAATTGCAGAATCAAATCGGCCACTTTTTCCTCTTCCCTACTGAAAGATGGTATGGCAACCATTTGCTTCAATAAATGCACAGCTTCATGAGTCTTGTCTGTATAATTCATCTGTTTATTCGTTTTAACGCTGCAAAAATAGCAAATAATTATGAATTATGAATTAAATTATGAAACTTTAGTTCGCCGTTAGGTAATTATTTCGTACCTTTGTGCTCAAATAAGACATATTATGATTACAATAGAACAACTGAAGGAGCTGAAAGACCGTGTTGAGGCTCTAAATCGATACCTTGGCATTGATGAGAAAAAGGTAGAGTTGGAAGAGGAGCAATTACGCACTCAAGCTCCCGATTTCTGGGACAATCCAAAGGAAGCGGAAGCCCAAATGAAGAAGGTGAAAGATATCCAAAAATGGATTGATGGATATAAAGAGGCCAAGACCGCAACAGACGAAGTGGAGGTCGCATTTGACTTCTACAAAGAAGAAATGATAACAGAAGCAGAAGTAGATGAAGCCTATTCCACTGCTTTGTCGTTAATCGAAGACCTTGAACTGCGCAATATGCTACGCCAAGAGGCAGATGGCATGAGTGCGGTATTGAAAATCAATGCAGGAGCTGGAGGTACGGAGGCGCAAGACTGGGCACAAATGCTGATGCGTATGTATCAACGCTGGGCAGAGGCACATAAATACAAGTTGACCATCAGCAATTTCCAAGATGGTGACGAAGCTGGTATCAAGACCGTGACGATGGAGATAGAGGGAGATACTGCATACGGATACCTGAAGAGTGAGAACGGTGTGCACCGATTGGTACGTGTGTCGCCCTACAATGCACAAGGGAAACGTATGACAAGTTTTGCCAGTGTGTTTGTGACCCCATTGGTCGACGATTCCATCGAAGTGGTGATTGATAAAAGCAAACTCTCTTGGGACACATTCCGTTCGAGTGGTGCAGGCGGTCAGAACGTCAACAAAGTCGAGACAGGTGTACGTCTGCGCTACCAATATGTAGACCCTGACACAGGCGAGGAAGAAGAAATCCTGATTGAGAATACAGAAACCCGCAAACAATTAGAAAACCGCGAGAATGCCCTCCGATTGTTACGCTCACAACTCTATGATCGTGCCATGAAGAAACGGATGGAAGCACAGGCAAAGATTGAGGCAGGCAAGAAAAAGATTGAATGGGGAAGCCAGATTCGCAGTTATGTGTTTGACGACCGTCGTGTGAAAGACCATCGAACCAACTATCAGACATCGGATGTGACTGGAGTGATGGATGGAAAGATTGATGAATTCATCAAGGCATACCTGATGGAATTTGCCGATGCACCCGTATAACCCCAACGAACCATGCATACAGAAAT
>Ga0265300_10004884_pt1 | contig 10518 bp, 10 predicted proteins | sample AusTroGonzalo_MG_FD_193482 | JGI IMG/M metagenome (GOLD analysis project Ga0265300, IMG submission 193482) | Bovine rumen microbial communities from tropical cattle in Woodstock, Queensland, Australia - Gonzalo_03 | ecosystem: Host-associated > Mammals > Digestive system > Stomach > Rumen ... | reverse complement strand
GCCGACCCGGCACTGAATTTGCCGGAACATTTGCTTTTCCGACAAAAACTGCGGGAACTTTACCAGCAAAACTGGCACTTGATTGATTTGAGTTAAGAAATGTAGAGAAGATATAAAAAAGGCTGCGTAAACGCAGCCTTTTTTGTTGAGAAAATTATTTCTTTTCTTCTAACCGCGGGAACAACGGCGCGTATTTTTCAATCGGCCCGGCTGCCAAACGGCGTTGCATTTCTTTGGCAACAGTTGGCATAAACGGCTCCAACCATACGGCGATATAGCGTTGGCATGCCACCAGTTCCAGCAATACTTCTTTGGCGGCAGCCGGATCCGTCTTTGCCAGTTCCCAGGGTTTCTTTTCATTGACCAATTTATTCAGTTCGCTGGCATACGCGTAAATGGCTTCAAGCACTTTGTCAAAGGCCAAATGCTCATACGCTTGGTCAATCGTTTGGGCTGTTTTTTCGGCTTGCGCGAGCAACGGATAGTTGCCGGTAATGTCGGCAGGCAATTCGCCCAGGTTTTTAGCTGCCATGTTTAACGTGCGGGAAAGCAGGTTGCCGATGTTGTTGGCCAAGTCGGAATTATAGCGGTTTTTGAAACTTTCCATGGAAAAGTCACCGTCTTGCCCGAAAGGTACTTCGCGGAATAAGAAAGCGCGCACCGGATCGGTGCCGTACTTGGCGGCCAATTCGGCAGGGTTAACAATATTACCGCGGGTTTTGGACATCTTTTCGCCTTCTACTGTCCACCATCCGTGCGCGAATACTTTTTTGGGCAGCGGCAAATTAAGCGCCATTAACACCGCCGGCCAAATAACGGAGTGGAAACGGAAAATTTCTTTCCCTACCATGTGTAAATCAGCCGGCCACAAATCTTCAAATTTATCGGTGCGGATTTGTTTTAATTGTGCTTCGTGGAGCGTTTTGTCTTCGCAGAGCAACGTGCCAGCACCGGCGGCGGAAATATAGTTAATCAGCGCATCAAACCACACATAAATGGTGTGTTTGGGATTGCTGGGCACCGGAATACCCCAGGCCACTTTGGTGCGTGTAACGGATAAATCTTGTAAGCCGCTTTTGACGAAATTGATGATTTCGTTGGCGCGGTAAGACGGGCTTAAAAAGTCGGGGTGTTCTTCGTAAAATTTAAGAAGCGGTTTTTCGTAACGAGAGAGTTTGAAGAAATAGGTTTCTTCATGCACTTCCGTTAGCGGTTTTTTGTGAATGGGGCAGAGATTGCCTTCTAAAATTTCGCTTTCATTATAGTATTGCTCGCAGGAAACACAGTATTTGCCGGAATAGGAGCCTAAGTAGATATCCCCGCTTTTGAGCAACTTTTCAAAGATAGCCTGTACTACTTGTTCGTGTTTGGCGTCTGTGGTGCGGATGAAATCGTCATACGAAATATTCAATTCTTTCCACATTTGGCGATACTTGGCGGAAATTTCGTCCGTCCATTGTTTGGGGGAAACCCCTTTGGCGGCGGCCGATTTTTCAATATTGGCTCCGTGTTCGTCCGTGCCGGTTAAAAAGCGTACATCAAAACCTTTTTGGCGTTTGTAGCGGGCCAAAATATCCAATGCAATGGTGGTGTAGGCATGGCCTAAATGAGGAACCGAGTTGACATAATAAATTGGGGTGGTAATGTAGTATTTTTTATCCATAAGTATTCTCCGTTATAAAACTGGTATGTGCAATTGATCTACGCTCATAAGGGCTGTTTCCAGCACCAAAGCGGGGGATACATTGCGCGAAATGTTACGTTTATATGTTTCAAATTGTTTCAGTGCAGCCTGATAACGACGTTGTTGCCTGAGATCGGTTTGCTGTGTCCATGCATTATGCAGGGCCATGATAAAAACGTCCAGTACGGCTTGTGCTTCCTGGCGGGAGGTAGCCAGTGTACGGGATAACCCGGCCACTGCCGCTGACGGCAAGGCAATACCGGTGCCCAGTGGGGCATTTTCCGTCAATCCGGCTTCGCGCAACAGTGTCAGCGCACCATCTGCGCGGCATGCACCGGAAACGGAACCGCCACTGTAACGGGCTGCCAGTTCCGGGTCGCTGGTATCAATATGTTTTTGGATTAAAATTTGCCGGACATGTTCTTGCCCCAACGGTGCAAAGGCCAGCGGCTGGCAGCGGGATAAAATCGTACGCAGCATAGCTGCGCGCTTGTTCGTAATGAGCACCCACACTGTTTTTGCGGGCGGTTCTTCAATAAATTTAAGGAGTGCATTGGCCGCAGCCGGTAACATAGTTTGAGCATCGCGGATAATAATTACTTTCCACCCGCCGTTCATGGATTTTTGTTGCGCTTTGGCGGTAATGTGTCGGATAGTATCTATGTTTAAATGTTGTTGTTTGGCGATTTCTTTTTCCAATTCTTCGGCATAGCCTTTGGAAGAAACATCTTTTTTAATTTCCAGTTGTGCCTGATAGGCAAAGTCCACCAGTAACACATCCGGATGTGTGCCTTGTTGCAAGGCGCGGCACGAAGCACATACACCGCAAGCATCCCCTTTTTGATGGGCTTGCGGATCCAAACAATTTAGTGCTTTTGCCCATTCCAGCGCAGCTGTTGCCTTACCTACTCCGTCAGGCCCGTAGAATAAAAGTGCCCCCGGTACTTTTTGTGTTTGTACCAGACGGGATAAATAAGAGGTGGCTTTTTCTTGCCCCAAAATATCAGCAAACGGCATAGTTAAATGTTCAATTTTTCTTTCACTAATTGTTGTACTTGCGCGGCAATTGCATCAATGGTTTTATCTGCGTCAATCAAATAGGCATTGGGTACGCGCGGTAACATGTCTAAATACCCTTGACGCATTTTATTGCGGAAAGATAAATCTTCTTGTTCTAAACGGTCCGCTTTGGCATGGAGGCCGCGGGAAGTGAAGTATTTGTCGGGCATCAGAAAAACGAGCGTCAGGTCCGGCACGGTGTTAAGAGTGGCAATGCGGTTGAGGGTGTCAATCACCGATAAATCAATCCCCCGTCCGTAGCCTTGGTAGGCGCAAGTGGACATGGTATAACGTTCGCATACGACGGTTTTTCCGGCTTGTAGAGCGGGGAGGATTTTTTCTTGCGTGTGTTGGGCGCGAGAAGCTTCGTAAAGCAATAGTTCGGCCATCGGCCGCACGTCCAACTGGGGTTCCAAAACAATTTTACGTATCCGCTCGGCCGTTTCGGTGCCGCCCGGTTCCCGCGTGAGCACTACTTCTTGCCCTTGTTGGGTTAGAAAATTCGCCAGCCGTTTGGCTTGGGTAGATTTGCCGCAACGGTCCGGTCCTTCTAAAACGATAAACTTACCCTGCGACATATTAGGCCAACCCTTCCTTAGAGGTAATAATCTGCATCTTAGGGGCAGGCTCCAAATTCCAGCCGTTTTCGCATACGTTGGTGAGCGGAGCCAGTTTGCCTTGCGCTTGGAGAATAAAATCAATCACTTCGCGGTAGGCACCGTTTCCGCCGGCGCGGGTAGTGATAAGATGTGCTGCTTCTTTGACGCTGGACACAGCATCGGGTACGGTAGCGGCAAAGCCCACTTTTTTAAGCAGGGGCAAATCGGTGATGTCATCCCCGATATAGGCTACCTCTTCGGCGGTGATGTGTTCGCGTTCCAAAATGTCGTTTAAAGGTCCCAGTTTGGTGAGAAACCCTTGATACATATATTTATAACCTAAAATTTCGGCGCGGCGGACGGTGGTTTCATGGCGTCGCCCGGTGATAATACCTAAAATAATGCCGGCTTTACGGCAGAGTAGGGCCGCCACGCCGTCTTGCGTATGGAACGACTTAAATTCATCCATTCGCCCGTCGGCCGTGATAAAAAAATTCACTTTTCCGTCTGTTAAAATGCCATCTACATCGGTTAAAATAGCGCGGATTTTGCGCGCGCGTTCAATTTGTTTTTCCATATTCATATTATAGCATTTAATCACCGGCATATAGATGTACGCGCACGGTAAAGTATTTTATATAATAGTAATACTTACTATTTTAGGGGTTTTTAACATGTCCAAACGATTTACCGAAAATGCGCAAAAAGTAATTCTTATCGCGCAAGAGGAAGCCAAACGCCTCAACCACGATTACGTGGGAACCGAGCATATTTTACTCGGGCTCAGCGCCATTGACGGCACTGTGTCGCATAAAATTTTGTCGCAACTGGGTGTGACGTTTCGCAAAGTGCGCCAAGAAATTGAAAAAATGGTCGGCATCGGCGATACCATTATGTTGCTGGGGGAAATCCCGTTTACGCCGCGTGCTAAAAAAGTGCTCGAATTTTCCGTAGAAGAATCGCAAATGCTAAACACGGAACATATCGGCACGGAACATATTTTGCTCGGGCTCGTGCGCGAAGAAGAAGGCATGGCCAGCAAAATTTTGGAAAATTTAGGTTTAAATTTGGCGATGGTACGCGACGCAGTAGTGAGCTTTTTGGGCGAAGCTGATCCGGAAGATTTGACAGAAAGAATCAGTAATCTTCCGCAAGAAATTGACATGTCCTCTATGCCGCAACCCACCGAAGTGCAACCTGCTGGCAAAAAGAAAAGCAAAACCCCTACGCTGGATGAATACACGCGCGATTTAACCCGTTTGGCCGCCCAACATAAATTGGATCCGGTCATCGGTCGTGATGAAGAAATTGAACGCATTGTACAAATTTTGGCCCGCCGGACTAAGAACAACCCGGTGCTCATTGGGGAACCCGGTGTGGGTAAGACTGCCATTGTAGAAGGATTGGCGCAAAAAATGGCTCGCGGGGAAATTTCCGATGTGTTATCCGAAAAACGCTTGCTCGCGCTGGATTTGGCGTCCGTTATCGCCGGTACAAAATACCGTGGCGAATTTGAACAACGTCTTAAAAATATAATTGACGAATTGGCTGCCGCACAAGATGCCATTGTATTTATTGACGAATTACATACCATTATCGGTGCCGGTGCGGCAGAAGGTTCTATTGATGCGTCCAATATGTTAAAGCCGGCTTTGGCTCGTGGCGAAGTGCAATGTATTGGGGCTACTACTTTTGATGAATATCGCAAGTACATTGAAGCCGATACGGCGTTGGAACGTCGCTTCCAACCGGTGGTGGCCGATCCGCCCGATGTAGAGGGCACTATTACCATTTTAAAAGGGGTGCGCGCCAAGTACGAGCAACACCACAAAGTGAAATATACGGATGGTGCCATTCGTGCCGCGGCCATGATTGCAGACCGCTATATCACCGACCGCGCCATGCCGGACAAAGCATTAGACTTGTTTGATGAAGCCGGTGCGCGCGCACGGCTCAAAAATGCCGTTTTGCCGCCTGAAATTAAGCAAAAGCAAACCGAATACAATCAAGCTGTAATGGAAAAAGACGAGGCGCTCGCTCAAAAGGAATTTGAAAAAGCCGCCGCAGCCAAAGATACTGAAAACCGCTTGAAAGAATATATTGAACATTTAAAACAAAAATGGCAAAAAGAGCGCGAAAAACAAGTGATTGAGGTGACGGAAGAAGATATCGCGCTGGTGGCTTCCAAATGGACCGGTATTCCCGTCACGCGCTTAACGCAAAGCGAAACCGATAAGATTTTACACATGGAAGAACACCTGCATGAACGTATTATCGGGCAGGATGACGCGGTGAAAGTGGTGGCACAGTCCATTCGCCGCAACCGCACGGGTTTGGGCAATCCCAATCGTCCGATCGGCGGTTTCCTGTTCTTGGGACCGACCGGCGTAGGAAAAACCGAACTGGCCAAGAGTTTGGCTATGTTCTTGTTTGGCGACGAAGATGCTATGATTCGGTTGGATATGTCCGAATATATGGAAAAATTTGCCGTGTCCCGCCTGATTGGTGCGCCGCCCGGCTATGTGGGTTATGAAGAAGGCGGACAGTTGACCGAGGCCGTGCGCCGCCGCCCGTACAGCGTTGTGGTGCTGGACGAGTTGGAAAAAGCACATCCGGATATTTACAATATTTTGTTACAGGTGCTTGATGAAGGGGCTTTGTCCGACAATTTGGGCCACCGCGTCAGTTTCAAAAACTGTGTGGTGATTATGACTTCTAACGTCGGAGCACGTGAAATCACCAACAAGGGCAACCAGTTGGGTTTTGCCGCCCACCAGAGCGAAGAAGACGAATACCGCGATATGCGCCAAAACGTCATGGAAGAAGTCAAACGCACCTTCAATCCGGAATTTATCAACCGTATTGATGAAATTGTGGTGTTCCATTCGTTAAATAAAGAACATATCGGCAAAATTTTAGATTTGGCTTTAAAGGAAGTGAGCGACAAACTAGCAGACAGAGAACTGACGTTGGAACTCACACAAGGGGCCAAAGATTTTCTTGTTGAAAAAGGCTTTGATGTCAAATTCGGTGCCCGCCCGTTGTTGCGCACGTTGCAGCGCGAGCTGGAAGACCCGTTGGCAGAGCATATCTTGAAAAGTCATTATGCCGCGGGTGCTAAAATTATTGTAGACTTTGATAATCAAAACAAGAAACTGACGTTTGCCGGAGCAGCCGCTCCGCAACCAGCTTCGGTTTAGTTTTTACATTTATTGGAGGAGTTGTATGGACGCAAATAAACAAAAAGCGTTGGAATTGGCCTTGGGCCAGATTGAAAAAGCATTTGGCAAAGAAGCCATTTGCAAACTGGGCAGCGGCTCAGTGCAGAAAGTGGAAGCAATCCCGACGGGGGCATTGTCATTGGATTTAGCCTTGGGCGTGGGCGGTTTGCCGCGCGGGCGCGTTATTGAAATTTATGGGCCGGAAGCCGGCGGTAAAACGACTTTGTCGTTACATGTGGCGGCCCAAACGCAAAAAATGGGAGGCACGGTGGCTTTTATCGATGCCGAACATGCGTTAGACCCGGTGTATGCGCAACAAATCGGGGTAGACGTAGATGAACTGTTGGTATCACAACCCGATTCCGGTGAACAAGCGTTGGAAATTGCGGAAAAATTGGTCCGCTCCGGCGCGATTGATTTAATCGTAATTGACTCGGTAGCCGCCTTAACTCCTCGTGCGGAAATTGAAGGAGAAATGGGTGATTCTCACGTCGGTGTGCAGGCTCGCTTGATGAGCCAGGCCTTGCGCAAACTGACCAGCTTGCTCAACAAAACGCGCACCAGCATCATTTTCATTAACCAATTACGCCAAAAAATCGGCGTCATGTTTGGTAACCCCGAAACTACTCCCGGTGGATTGGCACTTAAATTTTATGCTTCCGTCCGCATTGATGTGCGCCGCATTGAAAATTTGAAAAAAGGGGACGAAGTCATCGGTACCCGTGTGCGTGCCAAAGTGACCAAGAACAAAGTGGCCCCGCCGTACCGCCAAGCCGAATTTACCATGATTTTAGGGCAGGGTATTTCGCGCGAAGCCTGCATTATTGATAAAGGGGTGGATGCGGGCCTTATCGTAAAGAGCGGAAGTTGGTTCTTGTACGGAGATGAAAAACTGGGCCAAGGGGCCGACAATGCCCGCCAGTATTTAAAAGATAACCCGGAACTGGCCGATGAGATTGAAGATAAACTCTACGTCAAGTATCTGGGGCATCACTACGACGGAAAACCGGCTACCGCCGAAAATGATGCCGCCGCTAAACCGGCTGAGAAAAAAGCCGCTAAAAAATAAATTGTCTGTTTGCTGCCCGCCCTTTGAAAACCAAAGGGCGGGCGTTGTTTTTAGTTATGGACCGATTTTTATTAGAAACTTTTGCCAATCACTTGGATTTTGAGCGTCAACTTTCTCTCAATACGCAAAAAGCGTATACGGCGGATGTTGCCGCGTATTTGGAGTATTGCGAGGCCAACCAAATTGCGCCCGAACAAGCCACGCCCGATTTTTTGGAGCAATACAATTACCAGTTGCGGGTGGTGGAAGGATTGGAAGCGGCCAGCGTGTTTCGCAAAATGGAAGGAATTAAAAGTTTCTACAAATTTTTATTGATAGAACATAAAATAAAAGAAGATCCTACCCGCTTTTTAAAATCTCCTAAACTGGCACAAAAAATACCCACCCAACTCACGCGAGAAGAAATAGACAGATTGCTTAGTTACCCGGCGGATACGTTTGAAGAAATCCGCACCGTAACGGTGGTGGAATTATTATACGCGGCGGGTTTGCGTATCAGCGAATTGCTGAACTTGCGCTTAGAAAACATCAACACGGAAGAAGGCTGGCTGATGGCGTTTGGTAAAGGCGGGAAACAACGCTTTGTGCCGGTGCACGAGGCAGCCTGCAAGCGCTTAGAGCAATATTTGCAGGTGCGCGAGCAAAAATTTGCCGGAAAAGAAGTGGACAGCGAGTTATTTTTAAATAAAAACGGTAAAAAATTGAGCCGCGTATCCGTATGGAAAGATTTGGCCGCATTGGGGCGGAAAGTGAATTTGTCCCGCCCGCTTCATCCTCATTTATTCCGTCATACGTTTGCTTCTCATTTGTTGCAGGGGGGAGCCGATTTACGCAGTTTGCAGGAAATGTTGGGGCATGCCAATTTGACGACCACCCAGATTTATACCCATTTGGACGTCAGTGACTTAAAAAATAAGCATAAAAAATATCACCCTCGCGGGTGATATCGTTCTCATTATATTCTTTTAAGGCATGCGGTAGAGCCTTAAAGAAACAAGTGACCTTTCGTATTTTCCTTTAAATATTTGGGTGCAATATTCACCGGCGGTTCCTTCGAATATAATTCCGTTGGCGGTGCGCTCGGCACAATAGAGACCCTTAGCGGCTGAAGTAAAATCGTTATCCATCAGATAGGCAAACCCGGCTCCGCGGTAGCGCCCTTTTAAACGCAAAACGCCGATAATATCCGCTGAAACAGATTGTCCCTCTCCGCTCAAATTCGCTTGCAATGACCATTCGTCATTAGAGGCGGTGGAGATCCAACTGGTGGCAAAAGGGGTGTTCCCTTTCCAAGGAATTTGGATATCTAAATCGGAAAAATTATTGGCGTAGTGATTGTTGGACATGAAGTACGCCTCTTCGGCTTGCACCACTGATTTTAAAAGGGTAAGAGCTTGGGTGGATTTGCTCTTTTCTACCGCTTTTTGATACTGCGGCATAGCCACCGACGCCAAAATGCCGATGATGAGCACCACCACTAACAGTTCAATTAATGTAAAACCCTGTTTCACAAAACGGTTCCTATTGTTTATCTTTATGTTTGTTTAGGGCATGCGGTAGAGCCTTGAGGACACTAATGATCTTACGTATTTCCCTTTAAATATTTTGGCGCAATAATCACCGGACGTTCCTTCAAACACAATGCCCGATCCGCTGCGTTCCACACAATATAAATTTTTATCAAGAGAAATGTTGAAATCGTTATCCATCACATAGGTAAAGCCGGCACCTTTATAGGGCCCTCTTAGCCGTATGGCGCCGATGACTTCGGCCGAAACGGTATATTTGTATCCTAAATTGGTCTGCAACGACCAATCGTCATTTGAAATCTTTGAAAGCCAGTTGGTGGCAAAAGCCTCTTTTCCCTTCCAAGGAATTTTAATATCTAACTCGTCTAAACTATTGGTATAGTGATTATTAGCCATGAAGAAAGCCTCTTCGGCCTGAGCGACCGATTTTAGAAGGGTAAGTGCCTGCGTTGCGCGGCTCTTTTCAACGGCTTTTTTGTATTGCGGCAACGCCACCGATGCCAAAATGCCGATGATAAGCACCACCACTAACAGTTCAATTAATGTAAAGCCCTGTTTCACAAAACGGCTCCTATCTTTTATCTATACAGAGTTATTTTATTATAGCAAATACGTAGTATAAAAAATGAAACTAAACATAAAATATCACCCTTACGGGCGATAACTCGGCGGGCTTATTGGATATTATACAATCTGGAAGAAACTAAAGATTTTGCGTATTTCCCTTTAAATATTTTGGTGCAATAATCGCCGGACGTTCCTTCAAACACGATCCCCGAACCGCTGCGTTCGGCGCAATATAACTTTTTATCAAGGGAAGTATTAAAATCGTTATCCATCACATAGGTAAAACCTGCCCCTTTATAAGGCCCTCTTAACCGTATTACCCCGATAACTTCCGCCGAAATGGAGGTGTGCCCTTCCTCTTTTAAATTGGTTTGTAATGACCAGTCGTCATTAGAAATTTTGGCAATCCAGTTGGTGGCAAAAGGGGTGTCGCCCGTCCAGGGGATTTGAATATCTAAAGACGATAAATTATTGGTGTAGTTATTATTAGCTATATAAAAAGCCTCTTCAGCCTGAGCAACCGATTTTAGAAGGGTAAGCGCCTGCGTTGCGCGGCTCTTTTCAACGGCTTTTTTGTATTGCGGTAACGCCGCCGACGCCAAAATGCCGATAATCAGCACCACCACTAACAGTTCGATTAACGTAAAACCTTGTTTCACAAAACGGCTCCTAATAGTCTATGGGAAGTTATTTTATTATAACAAATACACGGTGCAAAAATGTTAAAATAAACATTATGAACGAATTTCCGAAAATTGATAAAAAACAACAACAACGCTGGGAAAAAGCC
>Ga0265300_10004882_pt1 | contig 10518 bp, 8 predicted proteins | sample AusTroGonzalo_MG_FD_193482 | JGI IMG/M metagenome (GOLD analysis project Ga0265300, IMG submission 193482) | Bovine rumen microbial communities from tropical cattle in Woodstock, Queensland, Australia - Gonzalo_03 | ecosystem: Host-associated > Mammals > Digestive system > Stomach > Rumen ... | reverse complement strand
ACGTTTTGAAAAACAGGTGCTGACTTGTTGACAGTTGACAGTTGACAGTTTTCTTGTGAGCACGTCTAAATACTAAACTTAAAACTTTATTATATATATAATATATATATTATATATATAATAATATCATTATTAGAAATAATTAGCTTTCAAATCTCATACCTCTCTCTACAAAACTGTCAACTGTCAATTGTCAACACAAGCTGCCTTTTTTAGCCCAAAAGTTTGGTAGAGTGGAATAATTGTTGTATCTTTGCAAATACCTAATACATTCTATTAAAATAGAAAGGGCGAGTTGCCCCGCCCTGGATGTTTTCACAACGGAATAATCCTTATTGTGAATAGCTGACATAATCAGTATCTGGCCGCCCAACGAGAACCTGACATCGACGTATATTGAGAATGTATGCCGACTGACGGGGATTCCACCTGATGAACCGATCGGCATCCCATCGGATCAGCCCGCCCGCTGGATGGCCCTCGGTGTGGCGATGGCGATTCAGGAAAATGGGACTGATAGCCTCGACTACTTCGCCATGCTGAAAGGCTGGTCGCTAGCCCGAGAGGGCACATAACCGTAACCTCGTGCTGGGGCATAGCCCCGGTGCGAGTTTTTTTTGCCCAGAAGTTTGGCGGAATGAAATAATTGTTGTATCTTTGCAGGTGATGTATCTGTTGAAAGTAAAAGGTATGAAGAAGCTATTATCATGGGGCTTTGCCGCTGCCCTGATCTGCGGATTGAATGTGTTCTCATCGTGTATCAACGACAACGATGACAACCCCGTCAGTCCAGGTGCCGACGAGACGTTCTCTATAGTGACACTTAATGTTGACGGACTGCCGGGCTATATTGATGCCACCCCTCTTGGTATGGGGGTACTGCCTCTCAATGTTGAAGGTCCTGGTGAAAAATACACACCAGTCATCAGCCAGTATCTGGCCGAAAAGTACTTTGATTTTATCGCCGTACAGGAAGATTTCGATTTTAACGCCCAACTTGATTCCAAACTGAAGGAAGGCTATCATTTAAGCGATACTTGGGGTGGTCCTCTCTCGTTAGATGCATATCTTGCAGGGGTTGAGCAACCTGTGTCACAAGAGACAATACTGGCTGCTCTGGAAAAAGGAACATTCTGCATACATTCAGATGGTTGTAGGCTGTATTGGAAAAAAGATATTAGCGGCACCCGCGTTGACAGTGTTAGCTGGAGAACCCGATTTGGCGATGTGGTTAGACCCACGCACATGAATCATGCCAATGATGAAATGTTATCCAAGGGCTTCAGGCGCTATGAGATGAAGTTGAAAGGTGGTACGGAGCTGGTGCTGTATAATATGCACTTGGAAGCCAGTGATGATGAGACAGAGGCAACTGGTGAAGATGCTGTCGATCGCAGGTCACGTATGGTTCATTATCGCGATTTGCGCGACCATATCATGAAGCATCTCGATAAACGTCCTATTATTGTCGTTGGCGATATGAATAGCTATTATGAGCGCGACAGTGTGGAATTACAGTTCATCAATGAAATTAACAACTCAGGACGAGCCACCATCGGAGACGTATGGATAGAGTTAGAGCGCGGAGGCAAGTACCCGGCTCTGGAAGAGGGGGTAGTGATGCAGGATAAGGGTAGTAGAGGATGGTCTCGTAAGGGGCAGACCCTTGACAAGATATTCTATGTGAATCCTATTGACGCTGTAAGGAAATTGAAACCTACGAGCGTAACCATTGATTCTGTGGGGTATGTTCGCGAGGACGGCTGGACTCCACTTGGCGACCATTCACCTCTTAGTGCTGTTTTTGGCTTCGTTTCACTATGAAAAGACGGCGGCATCTTATCTGGCAGGCTGTTATTGGCTGTGTCATCTCGTTCGCCCTTGTATCGTGTTCTTCCGCCATGCATCTGGTGGAGCAGAAGCCCGAGCAGGGCAAGGCCTACCGCAAGCTGCTGAAGAAACTCGACTGGGGTATGGACACCTGTTATATCTACGGTCATAAGACGCCCGACGTGGATGCCGCGACATCAGCCCTGTCGATGGCCACGCTGATGCGAGCCCTGGGCTATAACTGCAAGGCAAAGGTCAGCACACCCATCAACCGCGAGTCGGCTTACATCGCCGGCCTGTTCGGCTTCGGACTGCCGGAGCTGAAGCCGTCGGTGCTGCCAGATACGCGTCTGATATTGACCGACCATACCGACTATGCCCAATGTGTAGATGGAGCCCGTCGGGCCATCATCCTGCAGAAGATTGACCACCATGTGGAGGGCGACATCGCCGATGCCGGCATCCCCTTCGTGCGACGCGAGATGGTGGGTTCCACCAACACGATCATTTACCAGATGTACAAGGAACTGGGTGTTGCCATCGACGATGAGACAGCCCGCATCATGCTGGCAGGCATCCTCAGCGACACGCGCAACCTGTCGAAGAGCACCACGCAGCGCATCGACAGCGTGGCCTGGCTGGCGCTGACGACACAGTTAGATCTTCCGGCCGATTCCGTCGCCAAGATCAATAAGGGCATGAAGGATGCTTCTAACGACTTCACGGGCATGACCGATACGGAGATCTTCCTTTCCGACTATAAAGACTATGAGATTGGCGGCCATCTGATAGGTATCGGCAGCCTGGATGTGAAAGGGGATGAGGCTGAGGCCTTTATCGACCGTATGCTGGCCGTCATGCCGGAGGTGTTGACGAAGATGAAGCGCCAGATGGTGTTTGCCAAGATCGATGTGCCGAAAGGCACCTATTTCATCTATTACGGCGAGGGGGCTCAGGCCGTTGCTGAGGCCGTCTTCGGCCCCTCTGTCCGCAAGGGTGTCACGTTTACCGAACAGGAACTCTCGCGCAAGCAGATCGTACCACTCCTCAAGAAACAATAGCTTTTCCACGGCAGAAGCGGTGGGTGATCTGGCGATCGTCACCCAGATAGATGTAACGCTCCAAACGCTCTATCAATGAATAATGATCGTGATTCAGGTCGCTGTCGTCGATGACAAGCGCATCGAACTCATAGCCAGGCTCGAAGCTTCCCACTCGTCCGAAGAAGCCACCTGCCGACTTCGTAGCCATATAGAACACCTCTGGCAGGGTGAGGAAAGACTGCTGATGATCCTGTTGATAGTGCATCTTGCTCACTTGTATGGCATAGACCATCACCCGAAAGATGCTCATGTCGTGGCCACCGCTGATGTCACTGCCAAGCCCCACCTGCAAACCTGCGTCGAGGAAACGGCGGATGGGCGCCATGCCCGATGCGACGTTGAAATTCGACGTAGGGCAGTGAGCCACCATTACCCCACGCCGCTTCATCAGTTCCAGTTCCTCACCATCGGTCCATACGCAGTGGGCCATGACGGTAGGCGTCTGTCCGAACAGCCCATAGCGATCGTAGGCATCCCCATAACAGGTACTATCGGGCTCCAACGTCTTCACCAAAGCGATCTCATCTTTATTCTCAGATAGATGTGATTGTACGGGCAACTGATAGACTGACGCCAGATGACCACAGGCACGGAGCATATCTGATGTACAAGTGGGAACGAAACGGGGTGTAATGATTGGGCGCACCAGCGCTTCAGGATCACTTCCGAACGCCGCTATCAGGCTCTCATAGCCCTGCACCGTCTCCTCTACCGAAGCCGAGAGTCTTTCCGGGCAGTCGCGGTTCATAGCCACCTTACCCACCAACGCTCCCATACCAGCCTCCTGGAAAAGGCGCATCAGCAAACGGGTACTCTCGGTATGAACGGTAGCAAACACACAAGCCCTCATGGTACCGAAGCGCCACAGATCGTGCACAAAACGGCGATACATCCGTTCGGCATAGTTAATGTCGGCAAATTTCAACTCCTCAGGGAAGGTGTAATTCTGGAGCCAAGGCAACAGCTCGAGATCCATGGCAAGTCCCTGGTTGCGATACTGTGAGGCATGCACATGCAGGTCGTTCATGGCAGGAATCAGCAGACAGTCACCGAAATCCACGACCTCAGCATCATCGCTGTCAAGCCATTTTAAGTCAGCCGACACACCTGTAACGCGTCCGTTCGCATCGACAGCCACATAACCGTTTTCCAATACCTCGAAACGGTCTTTTTCTTTCGTATAGAGGATATGAGCTTTGTAGATTCTCTTCATTCTTTCCTGATTTTGTTCGTACCGACTAAAAATCGGCAAGCTACTTTTTTTATTGTAACTTGCCGATTCTGGTAGCGGGAGCCGGGATTGAACCGGCGACCTCATGATTATGAATCATGCGCTCTAACCAGCTGAGCTATCCCGCCATCTGCTGTTAAGCGGGTGCAAAGGTACACAAATTTTTCAAACCAGCAAAATTTTTCGGGAAAATATTTTTTATTTCGCAGATTTTTCGTAATTTTGTGGCGTAGATATACCTCTTACCAATAACAAACGAACTAAAAACGCGTATGGGAAAGCAACGAATAGACATCGAATACCCACTGACAACGAAGTCGCCAAACATTGTTTGGGAACAAATCAGTAGCGCACATGGACTTGAACGATGGTTGGCAGACCATGTCACAGAGGAAGACGGCATCTTCACCTTCACATGGGGAGAGCCTTGGACCCAGCAGGACATCCGCAAGGCACACCTTATTGAATATGTGAAGTACGACCATATCAGACTGAAATGGGATTACGACGACGATATGGACGAAGACTCCTATTGGGAGATGCGCATCGGGAAGAGTGACCTGACGCATTACCTGACCCTTTTCATCACCGATTTTGCAGAAGACGACGACACAGACGGTCTGAAGATTCTCTGGGAGAGTAATCTAGACAGATTACACAGGGCCAGCGGACTGTAAGCGTTAAAAAATGTGGCTAAATTCTTAATTCTTAATTAAAAAATGTACCTTTGCACCCTGATATGCTAGGGATTAAGAAATTAGACATATTTATTACCAAGCAGTTTGGTATGCTGTTTATGGGAACATTCTTCATCTGCCAGTTTGTGCTGATGATGCAGTTCCTGTGGCGCTATGTCGATGAACTGATCGGCAAAGGTTTGACACTCGACGTGATGGCGCAGTTCTTCTGGTACATGGGACTGATGTTGTTACCCCAAGCCCTACCCCTCGCCATCCTCTTGAGTTCGCTGATCGTCTTTGGAAACTTAGGTGAGAGTTCCGAGCTGACAGCCATCAAGGCCGCAGGCATCTCGCTGATGCAGGCATTCAGACCACTGATTGTTATTGTGATCCTGATCTCAGGTGTCTCCTATTTCTTTCAGGATGTGGTCTATCCAAAATCCAACATTTCTTTCTATCAGCTGCTGATTTCGATGAAACAGAAGAGTCCCGAGCTCGAAATCCCTGAGGGCATCTTCTACGATGGTATCCCTGGCTCTAATATCTACGTGCAGAAAAAAGACCTGAGCACCGGTATGCTCTATGGTATCATGATCTACCGCCAGACAGGCAGTTATGAGGATCAGGCCATCATCCTCGCCGACTCAGGCATGATGCAATCGACTGCCGAAAAGAAACATCTCGTGTTGAAGCTCTATAGCGGTGAGTGGTTTGAGAACATGCGCTCCCAGGATCTCGCCAACAGCGCCTCCGTCCCCTATCGTAGGGAGACGTTCTCTTCAAAGCGCATCGTGCTTGATTTCGACAGCGGTTTCAACCTGACAGACATGACCGAGGTGTCGGGTGACGCCCGTGCCAAGAGTCTCAGCAGGATCCTGCACGACCTCGACTCGATCAGGGAGTTCAACGACAGCGTGGGACTGGCCTTTTATAAGGATGCCAAGTCCTATTTCTACCGTCAGCCTGACTTCAAGGATAACGACTCGATGAAACTGGTGAAAGCGGTAGCAGCCTCCACCACCCCATTCGACTCCGTCTATGACAGGCAGGCGCCTCATCTGAAACAGGCAGCCGTGAAGGGGGCCCTGACAAGTGTCAGACAGGTGATGACAGATATGGACATGAAGATGGAATATGCCAAATACCTGCACCGCAACTACCGTCAGCACCTGATCGAGGCCTATAAGAAGTTCACTTTGTCACTGTCGTGCCTGATCTTCTTCTTTATCGGTGCCCCATTGGGAGCCATTATCCGCAAGGGAGGTCTGGGCGTACCCGTCATCGTATCCGTATTGGTGTTTATCGTGTATTACATCTTCGACAACTCGGGTATGCGTATGGCGCGCGACGGACAGTGGCAGGTGTGGTTCGGACAGACCATCTCCACGATGGTACTCACACCGATCGCCGTGTTCTTTACTTATAAGGCTAACAAGGACTCCACGGTGTTCAACATAGACCTCTACAAAGCCATTGTCATGCGCCTGTTGGGTCTGCGTCAGAAGCGCCATATCTACCGTAAGGAGGTGATCATTGAGGATCCGATATATCGGATGGATGCCGAGAAGCTGACAACGATCAGTCAGGATATTGAGGCCTACAGCGAAAACCACAAGCTGTTACGCTGGCCGAACCCCATCGACGTGTTCTTCCACGAAGGTGACGATCAGGAGATTGAGCGCATCAACGAGTCGCTTGAAGAGACCATCGAGGATTTGGGCAATACACGCGATAAGCGGATACTCGCCGCGCTGAACAGCTACCCCATCATCGCCACGCATGCCCATACACGTCCGTTCCACAAGAAGTGGCTGAACATCGTGACAGGCCTATGTCTGCCAGTGGGTGCCTTCTTCTACTTCAGGATGATCCGCTTCAGGCTGCGCCTATACAGAGACCTGCGCACCATCCGCCAGACAAACGAGCGCATCATCCCCCGCCTACAGGAATACAGTTTATAATATATAAATAAGGTGTAACAATATGGAATCATTCAAGCTGAACAAAATAGAGGAGGCAGTAGCAGACTTCGCTGAAGGTAAGTTCGTGATCGTGGTCGATGACGAAGACCGCGAGAATGAGGGTGACCTCATCATCGCCGCAGAGAAGATCACCGCCGAGCAGGTGAACTTCATGCTGAAGAACGCCCGTGGCGTACTTTGTGCCCCCATCACCATCGAACGCTGCAAGGAACTCGACCTGCCCCATCAAGTGCAGGATAACACCTCGGTACTGGGAACCCCCTTCACCGTGACCGTCGATAAGCTGGAAGGCTGCACCACAGGCGTCTCTGCCCATGACCGTGCCGAGACTATCAAGGCGCTGGCCGATCCCGCCTCCCGTCCTGAGACCTTCGGACGGCCAGGGCATGTCAATCCCCTTTATGCCCAGGAGAACGGTGTGCTCCGTCGCAGCGGACACACAGAAGCCACCATCGACCTGTGTCGCATGGCAGGTCTCTATCCTGCCGGTGCACTGATGGAGATCATGAACGAGGACGGCACGATGGCCCGTCTGCCTCAGCTCATGGAACTCGCCAAGGAATGGGACATGAAGATCATCAGCATCAAGGATATGATTGCCTATCGTCTGAAAAAGGAATCGCTCATCGAAGTGGGTGAAGAGGTGGATATGCCCACAGACTACGGCCACTTCCGCCTGATCCCCTTCCGCCAGAAAAGTAATGGACTGGAGCATCTGGCACTGATTAAGGGCGAATGGCAGGACGATGAGCCCATCCTTGTGCGTGTGCACTCCTCATGCATGACTGGTGACATCCTCGGTTCAAAGCGCTGCGATTGTGGCGAACAACTTCACAAGGCCATGCAGGCCATCGAGAAAGAAGGCAAAGGTGTGGTGATCTACATGCAGCAGGAGGGGCGTGGTATCGGTCTGATGAACAAGATCGCCGCCTACAAGTTGCAGGAGGAAGGTCTCGACACGGTGGATGCCAATATTCACCTGGGATTCAAGCCCGATGAGCGCGACTACGGCTGCGGTGCACAGATGTTGCGGCACTTAGGCGTTCATAAGATGCGCCTGTTGACCAACAATCCCGTGAAACGTGTGGGACTGGAGGCTTACGGTCTTGAGATCATCGAGAACGTGCCCATCGAGGTAACGCCGAACCCCTTTAATCTGCGTTATCTGGAGACGAAGAAAAACCGTATGGGACACATACTCCACCTGAAATAAAAGTGAAAATAATAAAAAAAACGAGTAGCGGTTGCAAAATAATCACTATTCCCGACTCACTTTTCACTTAAAATTAGTACATTTGCACCCAAATTTGCAACAAACATGGCACAATTATCAAACCGTTTGCAGCGTCTGGCCCCTTCAGCCACGCTCGCAATGTCACAGAAAAGTTCAGAAATGAAAGCCCAGGGCATCGACGTCATCAACATGAGCGTAGGTGAGCCCGACTTCAATACCCCCGACCACATCAAGCAGGCAGCCAAGCTGGCTATCGACGAGAATTACTCACGCTATTCTCCAGTTCCAGGCTATCCTGACCTGCGTCAGGCTATCGCCCGTAAACTGGAGCGCGAGAACCATCTGCACTACACGCCCTCAGAGATCTTGGTGTCGAACGGTGCCAAACAGAGCGTCTGCAACACCGTCATGGCACTGGTGAACGATGGTGAGGAGGTAATCATCCCTGCCCCTTACTGGGTGAGCTATCCCCAGATGGTGAAGTTGGCAGGTGGCGAGCCCGTGATCGTGGAGGCTGGCTTCGACCAGAACTTCAAGATGACAGCCGAGCAGTTGGAGGCCGCCATCACCCCGAAGACCCGTATGATTATTCTCTGTTCTCCCAGCAATCCTACAGGTAGCGTATACAATAAGGAGGAGCTGAAGGCCCTGGCTGATGTCATCCTGAAGCACGACGACCTGTTTGTGCTGGCCGACGAGATCTACGAGCATATCAACTACATCGGCAAACACGAGTCGATTGCGCAGTTCCCTGGTATGAAGGAGCGCGCCATCATCGTCAACGGTGTGTCGAAGGCCTATGCCATGACCGGCTGGCGTATCGGATACATCGCAGCTCCCGAGTGGATTGTCAAAGGCTGTAACAAGCTGCAGGGACAATACACCAGTGGCCCGTGTTCCGTCAGCCAGAAGGCCGCCGAGTTCGCCTACATCTCCAGTCAGGAATGTGTCGAGGAGATGCGTCAGGCCTTTGAGCGTCGTCGCGACCTGATTGTGAAGCTCGCTAAGGAGATTCCTGGTCTGGAAGTGAACGTGCCCGAAGGTGCCTTCTACCTTTTCCCCAAGTGCAGCAGTTTCTATGGCAAGAGCGACGGTGAGACCACCATCAACAACTCCACCGATTTCGCGATGTATTTGCTTGAAAAAGGCCACGTCGCAACCGTCGGAGGAGATGCTTTTGGCGACCCCGAATGCTTCCGCATGAGTTACGCCACAAGTGACGAAAATATCATCGAAGCAATGAATCGCATTAAGAATACAGTGGCAAAATTGAAATAAATCAATAAATTCGTAGTTAAAAGTTCTTAAAACGGCTTTTATAAAACTTTAATTTGCTATCTTTGCGAGGTCAATTTGATAATAGACTATTTACAAACTCAAATTTTTAAATAACTAAAAAATTAAAATTATCACATTTATGGCAACAACAACAAAGGCTGCAGCCCCAGCTAAAAAATCGGGCTTCCAAGGTGTTAAAGCTGCATGGATCATTCTGGCAATTTGCTGCGCAGCAGGTTATGGTGTATGGTACTTCGTAATGGGTAACCCCGACAACTTCATCGGTGGCGACCGTTCAGGTCATCCTGCAAACCTTCTCGGTACAGTGTATAAGGGAGGTTTCGTTGTAGGTCTTATCCTTACCCTTCTCTTCACCGTTATCTGCCTTGGTATCGAGCGTTTCTTCGCTATCAAGACTGCTGCTGGTAAGATCAACCTGGCTAAGTTCACCGCTGACGTTAAGGCTCTGATCAAGGCCCAGAAGTTCGACGAGGCTGACAAGCTTTGCGACAAGATGCAGGGTTCAGTAGCAAACGTAGTAAAGGCTTCTATCAAGATGTATCAGACCGTTGAGGGTGACACCACTCTGAAGAAGGCTGCCAAGATCGCTAAGATCCAGCAGGCTCACGACGAGGCTACTCAGCTTGAGATGCCTACTCTCCAGATGAACATGCCAATGGTTGCTACCATCGTATCTCTGGGTACCCTGACCGCTCTGTTCGGTACTGTGCTCGGTATGATCGGATCATTCCAGGCTCTGTCTGCAGGTGGTGGTGCTGACTCTATGGCTCTGTCTGCCGGTATTTCTGAGGCACTTGTGAACACAGCATCTGGTATCTTGACCTCTTGGGTTGCTACCGTTGTTTACAACTTCTTCTCAAACAAGATCGACAAGCTGACATACGCACTCGACGAGATTGGTTACACAATCGCTGCTACATACGATTCTAACCACAACGAGGCTTAATTTTAAACCATTTAAAACTTTAATACCAGTTTTAGTATGGGTAAAATTAAGATACAGAAAAAAGACATCTGGATTGACATGACGCCAATGTCAGACGTGATGACGCTGCTTCTGTGTTTCTTCATGTTGACCTCAACATTCTTGACACCGGAACCAGTATCAGTCACCGCGCCTAACTCAGTGTCAGAGCTGAAGATTCCAGAGCAGGATGTC
>Ga0265300_10004881_pt1 | contig 10519 bp, 14 predicted proteins | sample AusTroGonzalo_MG_FD_193482 | JGI IMG/M metagenome (GOLD analysis project Ga0265300, IMG submission 193482) | Bovine rumen microbial communities from tropical cattle in Woodstock, Queensland, Australia - Gonzalo_03 | ecosystem: Host-associated > Mammals > Digestive system > Stomach > Rumen ... | reverse complement strand
AGAGTTCTGATAAATTTCGCCCATAGTTTCAACGACGCCACCGACAATATGATAAAGGTCATGATTGACGAAAGTGACCTGTTCAAGATTTTCCTTTGCTTTTTCATAGAACCATTCAACAGTCTGAGTTGGCTTGATGTTCATGTAAAGAAGCTGGTTCATAACGAAGTGCCAAGCATCAATAAGTTCAAACTTGACAAGATCGGTGAACTGATAGTTGTCTTTCTTATACTGTTCAAAGAACTCAAAAAGTTCAGTAACAGTTGACATCATGTAATAGCCAGACTCAATAGCCATCGTTCTGTACTTATCGGGAATGTCAGAGTTCCAAGTATTTGGACAGAGGGTTCCTCGCTTTGCGCCGATAGCGTTCTGCAAAGATTCCTGCATGTCAAACATAATGTTCATGGCATTCGCCTTATCATATTCTTTCATTATTTACTCCTTGAAAAATTAACGACAAAAATATAATAAAGTTTCTGCCAAAAAACTTAATGGGCAAAAAATTTTCCAAAGACTTTACTCAAGCCCATTCTTGATTTCAGCTATCATTTTATTCCATACTTCATTATAAGTATTCTCTTGACATCCGCTGTCAAATGCCCAGAAAATGAATGTAGTTCCAAGCAAAGCAATGGCGACTGCGCCACCCAAGATGAGAAACGCTACAAGTGCGTATGTAAAGGCAGCAAGAAATGACGAACTAGTAGCAATAATTAAAGCAGCAATCATTGCTGCTAATACTGCGAAGAATATGAGCTTTCTGTCACGAGGTTTCTTAATCATCTAGTTCTTCCTTAATTTTTCTGCGGACAAAGTCAAGATAAGACTCGCCTTCATCACCGTCACTTACCCAGAACAACGCAATAATGAATGCGACCAAGCCGCCTGTAAGGAAAAGAAATCCTAGGTCAAGCGCAAGCCAGGTAGTAATGATTTCATAAAGCGTTACAGTCTTCGAGCCTAGAGTAGCAAGAAGACAGACACCACCAGTAAAAGCGGTTTCGCCAATGAAAACGACTTTTGCTAACTTTTTCAGCTTATTCATTTTGTCCTACCCATGTTCTGCTAGAATTGCCTTGAAGTCTGCATGATAACGAATGATCTTCGGCAAAATGTCCGGATCTTGACGATTTTCGTCAGCACGCTTCTTAGCCCAAGTTGTTGTATGAAAGTGCCTAGCCTCAATAGGCGTGTTCACGCGCTTCCAAGTATTCTTATAGTAGCTGATTGTCTTGCCTGTTTTCTTATCAACGAAAGCAAGAACCCAGAAATCAAACGGCTCTGAGTATTCAGTCAATTTACGTTCCATTTTTTACCCCTCATTGCATTTCTTATTGATAGCGTCTGAATAAAGAGCACGACCTACAATGCCATAGGCGCATTTACTGCAGATCTGCTCAGAACGATTAAGAACTGGGTCAGAAGGAGATTTCAACTCCAAAGACACACAGTTCTTCATGTCTTCAATTTCAGCGTTACAAGTGAAACATTTCATATTTAGTCCTTAAATGCACCCTTAACTGCATCTTTCAATTTTCTAAATTCTTCATCGGCGTTCCAGCTGCAATCATAGCCGCCTTCATATCCGTGACCCAAAGCAGGACCAGGAACCCAATTTCCATTCTCGTTCTTATGCTCGTAAGCGCCGAAGAGGGAACCGAAAATATCGTCCAAGATATGTCTGTTTGGCTTGACGATTTGTGTCGCCTTGATAAGATTGCCTTCCTTGGCAAGACCTTCTGCAAGAACCTTGCTTGGAAGAACCTTTTCCTTAAACTGTTCGCGGTACTTTGCTTCGTACTCGGTTACAGTCATGATGTCTTCAGGATTGATCTGAACAGGATTGATCTTGTTGTCTTCCTGAAGGAAAGAAAGCTGAATGTTGTAGACTGCATTCTCGTAGTCATACTGTTCATCGCTCTTTTCAAAGTTAAAGATTTTTTCAATAAGTTTATTCATGTGAGTTTCCTTTTGTTGAAATTTATCTGGACATATCCTCTAGAGGATCATAACAAGAATCATAGATGTCCATGATTATGCGCTGGTCTTCAGCATCAGACTGCTCTAACTGTTCATCTGTGTACTGCGCTCTAATGCCATTTCGTTCGGCTCTTCTTTCAGATTTTTCACGTGCAAGCAAGGTCTCTTTTCTTTGCCCGATGCATCGGTTCTTGCCATGCTTATGACGCCCGCATTTTGAAATGCCAAGAATTCTGTCAAGCGTGTAAATGTCAACTGACTTAATTCCTAGCTCTTTCTTAAGGCGTTCATCAGCAGCGTCTGCTTCCTGAAAAGTAGGAATAGACTTCAGCATCTTGTTATAAAGTCTATTCCAGTGACGCAGTTTCTTCTCTTTTCTGTCATACTTGTTAGTACGCATATTACCACTTATCTGTGTAAAACTCTTGCTGGACTGTATTGAAGGCCGACTTTGCTTCGCCGACGATTGTACCGATTTCATCAATCGTCATTTCTTTTTCAAGGTCTTCTGGCTTGAAGTCAAAGTTTGATGTTTCATAATACGAAAGATTAAGAACGTCTTCGGAGGTCTTGCCTAAAGACGCAGCAGGATCCTCTGGGAAGGTTTTCATTTCAATCACCTTTGCGTTAGCACGGATAAATCCATTGCCTTGGAAGTTGATTTTTATGATATGAACGAAAATCTTGTACAGAGGATCTTTAATTGACGGTATGCGAAAACGTTCTTTTCCGTGCATCAGAAAATACTTATTAGCATACTGCTCATCCAGCTTCTTGCAGACACTGTCTTTATTTTTCTGACGATAGTCATCAAGTTTCTTTTCAGCAGCCGCCAAATTCAATTCAGCAATTCTGATGTTCTTCTTTAACTGTTCTTCTTCGGTCATGTTTACTCCTAATCTGGAATATCTATAATGTACTTATCTTCAGCGATATTTTCATACTTGCGCTGAAGCGTTCCTTCGCCTTTTGGATAAATCCAGACATCGCCTTTTGAAGTCTGTTCGCCAGGATAGCCAAGAGGGTTACAAAGAATCGTAATCTTCTTTCCATCCTTAGTGTAGTACTCGACATACTTTCTATCGTGAACGTGACCACAAAGCCATAAAGCACCGTCAGGAAGCATGTTCAAGTACTTTTCGCCTTGGAAGAAGAACATTTCATTGTACTGACTGTTACGGTAGTTGAAATTGACGCCGGCCTCATACGGAACGAAATGAGTAACTATGATCTTAGGCTGCTTACTGCAAAGGTTAGTAAGCGTCTCGTCATAGTACTTTAAGATCTCGTCATGATGCTGGCCGAAATAACGCCAGTACTTACCGTCATACCATTTCTTCCAACGGATGTACTGAGGCGGTCCAAACTGATATGTGTCGCATTTAAAGTCATTCACGCCCATACAGCCGGCAATTCCATCAATGATTTTTCCTTCAAGGAAGAAGACATTTCCAAGCTGCTTGCAGGCGTTTTCCATTGCTTTAAACTTTTCTTCAGTAGTCTTGAACATAAGATTTGACTCTGAAGAAGTTCCTCCACGGATAGTCGCATCATGATTGCCAGGGACAATGTAGACTTTCTTATACTTCTTTGACAGCCACTTTGTAACACGGACAAAAGTCAAGAAGTCGTTACTAATGTCGCCTGGAATGATGATAGCGTCTGTCTTAGGAAAACGATTGTTAAATGTGTCCCAGACAAAGTCAAGACCTTTATAGACTGCTGTATCTGTTGGTTCTGAACCAACTAACGACTCCCTGCTATAAGGAGTCCAGAAGTCGGAATGTAGGTCAGATATTACAAGTGCTTTCATAATTTCTCGCAAGATACGCCATGTTCCCTTAGGAAATTTATTCCTTCAGAAGCGGCGCGGTCATATTCATTTTCATAGTAGACTTGCTTAATGCCGACTGACAAAATCAATTTGGCACAGTGAATGCACGGTGAGATTGACACAATCAATGCGCAGCCAGTGATGTCAACGTGATTCTTTGTCGCATAAGCAATACAGTTCATTTCAGCATGAATTTCATGCTTTTCGGAAAATTCGTGATGTTTTTCTTTCCATTCTTGTTCGGAGACTCTTGATCTTTCAAATTCATCAGGAGGTCCAAAAGGTCCAATGTAAAACTTTCCGTCCATCTGAATAAAGGTGTCCTTGCAGTGACTATCACCAGAAGGAACACCGTTATAACCGACAGAAAGAATGCGGCCATCTTTTACAAGAAGAGCCGCAACATGAAGTCTTGCACAAGTAGAAAGATCTTCGTAGAGCTTTAAGCTCTTACGATAAATTCTTCTGTGTTTCGCTTCCATCTTTTTCCTTTTCAGTAGATTTTACTCTTGAGAAAATTTCAAGAGATTCATCAAGTTTTTCAAGTTCACGAGGAATCTGTTGCTTGATGACGAAAGTGTAGTATTCATTGCCATTGAATTTGCCTTGCTTCCAAGAATCAACTGCATCAATGACAGGCTGATGAAATTCCTTCGGAATGTACTCGAAGTCAATGATCTTTCTGTTTCTGTCAAATGCAGCATGCAAGTCATTTTCATCTAGCCATTCATCAAGACCTTCAAGTAAGATCTTTTCAACAGTCTTCGGACCAACACGGTCCTTAAGCTTTGGAATGTCGTCAGACGCATCACCTGTAATGATCTTCTGCATCAAAGCAAGTTCAGGATTAAGAACTTCAATGAACTTATGTTTCACAGGATCATACTGCTCAAAGTTTTCAAACTTGTGAAGCTGGTAAAAGTCGTGGTCAGTCGAGATAAGCAAAATATCCCAATCTTGCTTATACTTTGTAATGAGGGCAATAAGATCGTCTGCTTCAAGTCTTGGAATGCGCAGGAATAATGCATTCTGAAGCGTTTTCTGAAGCCCAGCGATAAACTCATTATTCATCTTAAAAAATGCGTCAAAATCAACGAGAGAGGCTGAATAACCTTCTGCTCTACTTGCTTTGTAACCATCATATTCTTGCTTGCGCCAATTATTGCCGCCTTCCTGACAGAAGATAATCTTTGTCGGATGGAACTGCTTAATTGCTTTCTTCAAAGACATCATGAATGCAGTCTTGTAAGAAGTAAAGTCGGTGTCCGTAGGATCATACGGCGTGGCGTAAAGACAGCGCATTGACATATTGTTTGTGTCAACGAGAAGCACCTTTTCACGCTGTGGCGGCGTCTCTTCTGTGTAACCGATAAAATCTTCTAAGCTCATAATTTCATTTCCTTATAGTGTAGGTTTCCAATGTAAAATGTCAAAAAATTCTTCAAGTTTCATATCGGTTCCTCTTTTTTCAAAAATAACAACTTTTATGAAACTTGTAAATTGGTCACTTCAGATTTTTGTCTTTTTCTTTCTCTAAGTATTCGCCTATTCGGCCAGACAAGTCATAACATTGCACGATTTGTCCAACTGCCCGATCTTTATTTGGAATCTGGAATAGGAGCATTCTGTCAATCTTTATGTCAGTATGTTTCTCAAGCAAGTACTTATACAAAGAAAGCTGCAGTGAATATTCAGATACATTCGTTTCAGGCAAATCGTCAAACGGAGCCTTCAAAGTCTTTCCATAAAAATTCTGTGTATCAAGCGACTTTGATGTCTTCCAGTCAATGATTTCGTATTTTCCTGTCTTCATGTTGTAAGCAAGAAAGTCAATCGTACCGCAAAGAGCCAAGTCTCTATCATAAACAATGAATTCATTTTCTACGGGAGCGTAGATTCGTTTCATCTTGTTGAAAAGAACTTTGCATTTCTTCTTACGTTCATCAAAGTCTTCCTTCATTTCTGGGAAATTGACAAGAAGACGCTTGTCCATAAAATAATCTTTCTTGTACCAAAGATTTTCAAGAACAGAGTGAATTTCAGTGCCTAGCTTACGGGCATAGTCGCCTGCATAAGACCACTTTGCTTTAAGCTCTTCTCTTTCTTCAGGCGAGATTGGCAGACCACCTTTTTCAACTCGTCTTGCTGACATTTCGTCAAGAACTCGTTCATTGTCAAACGGTTCAGAAAAAGAGCCTGCCCAGCCTGTCGCTGACTTATAAATTGTCCCGTAAGAATCTGTATAGAGATGCTTACCTTCTTCATCATCAAAATGAATGTCGTTAAATGCTTTCCATAAATCTTCGTGTATATTCATAATTCAAATATAACAAAAAAATGGGGTGCTGAAGCACCCCATGAAAGAAATATTTTCTAAAGTTACATCTATCTAAAACGGCGACAGTAATTAGGATCTTTACGTGCATCACGAATGCCAGGAAGCGAACCCGTTTTGTCATTCAAAACAAAGCGTTCATGTGCATCAATGACAGCATTATAAAGTTCCCAAGTATTGTCATCAAATTCATCAGCATGTTCAAACATGTAATTGTAGTATCTTTCCAGTTCAGCTTTTTCTTCTTGAGTAAGTTTTTCTTTACCTTCAATGTCATTCATGAAAATCATGATGTCCATGAGAGGTGATGCTGCTTCAGTAATGAAACCCGCTCGGTTAAGTCTTTCCAAAGCTTCATTTAATTCCTTATTCATTTTGGTTCTCCTTAATAAATCTTGATGTATGGTGCAGAGTCAATCTTTACATTAGCAGGATCTTTACCAACTTGAATTGGATATCCAATGCCTTGTGCAAGTATCTGATAGACTACTACTTCATTTTGCTGGAACATATTGATAATGTCTTCAGCGATAGAACGATATGCAGCAGCTACTTCCTGCGGCGACATGCGAGGCTTAGCACGGCTCTTCAATGCGTCAGTCGGAGAATAACCAAAGAATTCCTTCAAAGGTTCAACAAGTTTACCGAGCTGTGCGGCAGCGTTCTTGAACTTAGCTTCAACGGTTATCTTACCAAAGCTAGAACCATTAGAACGAACTGTAATAAGCATGCATGAATTGTCAGGCATGTGAAGATCATGAGCATGTTTTGGATTGAACGGAACTTCAATCGTATATGTAACATTTGCATCAGAAGTAGCTGGCATGATCTTTGCGCCTGCAATGTTTAAAGTATTATTCTTGTCGCCTGGCTTGATGAACTTCAAAAGCACCTTCTTTTCTGGGTTGATGTTATCACCAGTTGCGTTGGTGTATGTCTTGAAGTTAACAGCAGACAAAGTAACGCTGCTTCCAATCTTCTTCAAAGAAATACCAATAAATGACTTTTCATTGATGTATCGAGTCATCTTATCAAAGTATTCTTGACGTGTCTTTGTAGTCATCAAATCCTGAACAATCCTCTGAGCTGTTTTTGGGTTAAAGCAAAGGAAGATATCCGCCTTATCAACGTTGTCCTTTACTACACCACAACGGCCATCATTAAGATACTGGTCTACCCAAGTATTACGAAGATCTTGTCCGTGGAAGTAACGCCAGAAGTGCAAGAACAAAGCTTGCTTCCAGTTGCTTACACCGTTCTTAAAGACAGACGAAATTTCCTGAAGGATATTGCTGTTATAAAGTTTTTCAAAAGACTTATACCATGTTTCCGTTCCGTTGAAAAGGAAGTGGGCAAGTTCAATCTGGAAACCTTCTACGTCATCATCAGGAACTCTGAATGAATCGTAATAGCAGACGCCTGTGTGGGTAACCGGGTTTGATGAAAGAAGCCAGCGTCCAAATGCAGAGAGTTTCTTAATGACCTTTTCGCCAAGGAAGTTCTTCACGCATTCTGGGACATCGCCTGGGTCCTTGACTGCATTTTCTGCTTTTGCTTGAAGGATTGAAGCAATGATAGATTCCTGTGTAGGAGTTGGCGGAACAAGATACTTTTCAACGGCACTTCCAGAGCCAGCGCCTTTACCAACTTCTAGCTTAATTTCATTTTTGCCAATATGAATTTCAGTTTCAGTTCCATCTGCACTCTTTACAGCAAGAGCTGCGCCACCAATGATTTCTGTTTCATATCCGGCATCATCAAGTCTGTCCTTTACTTCATTTGCATAAGCCTTTGAGATGTAAAGTTTAGCTTGAGGACCACCTTCGCCGTTGATGAATACAGGAATGATTCCATCATATCCATCTTTCAATTTTTGACGAGCAGCGGCTGAAGTCAAAAACTGTCCTTCAGTACCAATTACCTTTGCGAGTTCTCCAAAGAAGTCGGGGTTTTTCGCAATGCTCTTTTCAGTAGATGGCAATTTATTGCTAGCGGCAGCAGGAGCTGCTTTCTTGGCAGGTTTCTTGCTTGCGGCTTCATCTAAGGCAAATTCGGTAGAAATGCCCTTTGCATTAAGCCATTCGCCAAATGATTCTTTTAATTCTATGGACATCTAAATCTCCTTTAGCGTATATATCTTTCAAATTCACTAACGAACGACTTGTTCTCCATGATCCACTTCTGAAGACTGTCATCATGTTTTGCCTTAAATTCCTTAAAGCCCTTAGAAGTAATCTTAATCATCGTTCCATCTTTCAACTTGATAACGACGCCTTCATAATCCGGACCCCACTTGCCTTCGTAATGCTCAAGCTGAGTTTCAAACTTAGCATTGAGAACGCCTTGCTGTTCTTCAACGAAAGTACGAACGAATTTCTTCAACTGGATGTCAGATTTCTTTCTTGAAGGATTGTTAAGTACTTCAGGAATAGAGAGTTCGTTTTCTTTTTCAAAACGTTCAATGTTAGCACGAATCTTCTTGATTTCAGTTCCAACGTTAATTGCGATGTTCTGCTTGACATTCAATTCAGCGTCATCATACTTGATTGACTTTGAAGAGCCATTCTTAATCAAGTACTTAATGATCTTCTGAGTATCAGGAACAGATTCTCCGTCGGCGTCATTGACAGCGAACATAACGATTGTCGCATCTTCGCCAAGGCGCTTAGGATCATATCGAGAACCGACGAAAGTGACGTATCCATTTTCGTCCTTCATTCCAAGTTCTGAAATGAAGATTTCACCGGAAATCTTGAACGGTCCAATATCGTCAAAGATCTTTGACATGCAAGCCTGAGTCTTTTCATCTGCCTGAAGAATGTCAATGATATTTGCCCAGCCTCTTGCAAGACGGTTTACACGACCAAATTTCTTGCTGTACTTATCACGGATAAAGTCAGAGTCGTAGATTGGGCCGGAGTAAGACTGTTCAACGAAGAACTTGCCTTCATCATCAACACCCATACGGAATGCAGCGCCATCAGACTTTTCTGTCATCGAGAAATTCTTACCATTGACGAGCTTACCGCCATCTTCTTCGAGAAGGTCGAGAAGGTCAAAGAATTCCAATGCACCAAGTTCCTGTGCGTTGCCTGGGTTGTACAAGTGCTTAATGCCAACACGGTTCGTTGCAGCAAGAGCTTCATCAAGCTGAATATCAGCGAAGAAGTCAGAGAAGCGTTCTTCAAGTACGCCGTTTTTCTTTGCCATTCCGTAGACAAGATCCCACATCTTTGGAGAATATCCTGTCATTTCAAGGAATCCTTCACGGTCGCCGTTACGAATCATAGCACGAATAGCAGTACCAGAAACATTCTTTTCGCCACGGTCTTCAAGAGTGAGAAATTCAAACTTACCCGGCTTAGGGTCAGAATCGTCTGGCAGCTGGTTTCTACCTGCTTCAAACTTGTTCATGTATCGTCCATATTCAGCAATACGGTCAGGACCGCAACAAAGCACGATACGATTTTCTGGGTATTTCTCAGCAATCTCTAAAAGGTTAGAAACGACAAAATTGCTCGAAGCAATGAAAGAGTCAATGACATTATAGCCAAGTGACTTTGCGCCTTTGTCAGCAATTTCTACTTTCTGTTCAAGCGTGAACATGTTTCTGTCATTGTCAACCACCTGCTTCTTGTTCGGAGAACAGATGATAAACTTGCTAATGCCGTGTTCTTTTGCGTTTTCGAGAAGTCGAGCATGTCCATACTTTCCTGTAAATGGGCTAAAGCAGCCATAAGCGACTGCAATAGGTTCCATGCTTGACTTAAACCAATAATCTCTAATCTCGACCTTTTCGCCTTCTGAACCTTTCTTGGTAGAAGTGATTGTCTTCATTGATACTGGCATATTATTCTCCTAGAATTGTCTGTTTGAAGTAAAGCTCAAGTGACATCTTTTCGTCAAGGTCATGAACAAACGGGCAGATCTCCTTGAACTTAGCGACGATAGCGTCTGCAACAGAAGGATCATCAACTTGAGTATAGATGTTGTCCTTGTAGTTCAAGTAAACCTTCTGAACTACTGGCTTTGGCAAGTACTTCTTAATCAACTGAAGCATTCCGACGTAAGAGTTCATCATTTGACGAGTCTTAGGCGTCGGCTTAATGCCAAACATTTCAGTAAAGATCGAGTTAAGATCACGATTGAGTGGAGTGTCCTTTGCTGGGAACTCACGGAAGGCAGGCTTGCCATCATACATCATCTGAGATCCGTCAGCGTTCATTACAGGCTGGTACTTTGCACGAGATCCCTTAGGTCCGTATGTTTTAGTAGGCACAGTTTCGTCTTTGTATGCCTTTGAAGGAAGATCCTTCTTGTTCTGAAGAACGATACCCGGGGTTGCGTAGATGACCTTATAGATTGCA
>Ga0265300_10004878_pt1 | contig 10521 bp, 14 predicted proteins | sample AusTroGonzalo_MG_FD_193482 | JGI IMG/M metagenome (GOLD analysis project Ga0265300, IMG submission 193482) | Bovine rumen microbial communities from tropical cattle in Woodstock, Queensland, Australia - Gonzalo_03 | ecosystem: Host-associated > Mammals > Digestive system > Stomach > Rumen ... | reverse complement strand
CTGATCGTGAGCAGCGTGACCAAGTATAGGAGGTAATTATGCGAAAACTTCTGATTGTATTTTTATTCATTTTCTGTGTGCTGTCCTGTCTGCTGGCCTGTTCCCCCGGAACGGTGCGTGATACCGAGACGACATTCGAGCCAGCGGCAGAAACACCAGAACCGACCGTTCAAGTGTCAAACGAACCAGAACAGCCCGTTCAAGTAGAAAAAGAACCCCCTGTGGAGATCGCAGAAATCCCGGTGCTGATCGTTCCTGAGCTTGCGCCTGAGCCGTATGATAGCGATACCGTGGAAGCTCTCGCCAAGTGCGTGTACGGTGAAGCCGGTGGACTTCCGCTCGTAGAGAGAGCCGCTGTGATCTGGTGCGTACTGAACTACGTGGACGGCTATGACTGTGCCGACATTATGGCGCAACTGAACTTCCCCAACCGCTTCCAGGGCTATCGGTACAACAACCCCGTCACCGAGGAAAACGTCGCTCTCGTCAAAGACGTACTTATCAGATGGCAGATTGAGAAAGACTGTATCGGCAACGTCGGACGGGTGCTTCCGAAAGAGTATCTGTACTTTGTCGGCGACGGCAAGCACAACTATTTTCGAGATCAGTATGTCGGCGGCAATATATGGGACTGGTCGCTGCCGAACCCATACGAGGGAGTGAACTAAATGGGCGGTCTGAACGCAGACAACGAGTTTGAATTGAAGAACGGCTATGCGATCAAGAACCCTCTGATCGCCGAGAAGATGGCCTATATCTCGGAGCAACGGCCTGAGAGAAGCTATCAGGACAGCGCGACCGGCTACTCATGGAACGAGAGCGGCATGGCACAGCTTTTCGCCGAGTGCTATTCCAACGATACCCGGTACTGTCCCGAAGCGAAGAGCTGGTACACCTATTCAGCCGGGGCATGGCGCAAGGACGTAGGCGCACACCTTGTCTCTGCAAAGATCACCGAGTTTTATCAGCTCATGGTGCTGTATTGCAGCGAGATCGAGGACGTGAACCGCAGAACCGAGTACGTCAAGTTCGTCTCTCGGCTCGGTACGCGGAAGTTCCGTGAGAATGTGCTGAAAGACGCGGCTGACAATGAACTGCTGACGGTGTACGGCAATCGGTTCGACTCAGACCCCTATCTCATAAACTGTCTGAACGGCACGTTTGATCTGAAAACGCGAGAGTTCCGAGAGCATGACTGGAAGGACTTTCTGACCATGCAGACGAACTTCGAGTACACTTTGCAAGACATGAGCTGCCCCCGCTGGAAGAGCTTCATCAACGAAGTCACCCAGGGCGACAAGGACAAGGCGAAGTATTTGCAGAAAGCCCTCGGCTATTCCATCCTCGGAACGGCAAGCGAAGAGTGTATGTTCATCCTTCACGGCAAGACCACGAGGAACGGAAAGTCCACCTTGCTTTCGGCAATCCATCACCTTCTCGGCGACTATGCGTCTGTGGCTCCCGTGGCGATTATCTGCAAGTCCGACAGAAGCCGAGACGGTGAAGCCCCGTCGCCCGTCCTCGCTTCGTTGAAAGGCCGTCGTTTTGTCACGATGGCAGAAAGCAATCAGTACGGCAAGCTGGACGAGGAAGCGATTAAGCAGTTCACGGGCGGCGAAGAGATCACAGCTCGGCACTTGCACGAGAAGCCCATTACGTTCCGTCCGCAGTTCACGCTATGGCTGTCCTGTAATGATCTGCCGAGCGTCAGCGACAAGAGCTTGTTCGCGTCCGAGCGTATTCGCGTAATCGAGTTCAATCGGCATTTCACCCAGGAGGAACAGGACAAGAACCTAAAAAACGAGTTTCAGGAAATGGAAGCAATGCAGGGTATTTTCTCGTGGCTCCTTGCCGGTTACTATGACTATCTCGCTGACGGCCTGAGTATGTCGGCAGAAATGCAGAAAGTCATAAACGCCTACAAGAAGGACAACGACATTGTTTTGCAGTTCCTCGAAGAGAAGTGCGAGACTCAGGACGGCGCGTTTACCTTGCAGAAATCCCTCTATGACAGCTTCAAGATGTGGTGCAAGTCCAACGGTTACTACGTCGCCACCGCTCGGCGGTTCAACTCGGAAATGGAAACACACCCCGAATGGCACAGCGGAAGAGTCACCCGCAACGGCTACCCCGGCTATAAAAATATCGTTCTGAAAGGAACCTGACATGGACAGAAAGAATTATCGCCGCGTGTCCGTCGTGCTGAACTCGCAGACGCTCTATCACCTGGAACGGCTTGCGGCGGTCAGCGGCTACGGTAAGAATATCGGCAGAGTGATCGACAAACTGGTGCGTGAGAAGCAGCTTGCGCTTCATCCTCCGAGTCATAGCAATTTCTGTGTGTGCTGTGGCGAGGAAATCCCCGAAGGGCGGCTGATCTGTCCGCAATGTGAGAAAGGAGTCAGAAAATGATCGACTTCGGTAATTATTATAATTTCCCAGCCGATCAGGTGGCATACATTGAAAACCACAAAGTGCCGGGTGATTATCCCTTTGAGCTGGCTGTCATTCTAAAAACAGGCAATCGTCTCGCCGTGTGCTATAAGCGGAAAGAGAGTTGTGATACAGCAAAACGAGTTCTCATTACCAACATACAAAGAGAGCTTCGAGCCGACACAGAAAAGACTCACAATATGCTCTATCTGATCGAAGATTGTGCGAAGCGTATCGACAAGCGGCAACTTCGTATCTGGCAGCAACTCAAAGCCTTGCTTCATATCACCACCGAGATCGACGACTGAGAAAGGAGAAAACAATGAGTAACGTCCCGCAGAAACCGAAACAGACCCGCCCGAAGAAGTCTGAGCAAATGTCCGTCCAGGCCGAGCCGGGAGACAACAGAAAGTACCTCCTTCACAACATGGAAGTGAGCGGCCTAAGTGATACCCCCATCGACATGACTCAGGAAGTCCAGGTCATTGAAAGGGCAAAAGCATACTTTGAAATATGCGCCCATAATGACATGAAGCCCAGCGTGGCGGGGTTTGCTCTGGCTTTCGGTGTCTCTCGTAAACAGATGCACGAATGGGTCAACGGCCTTGTGAAGTACATTCCCGAAAACGTCAGAAAGCGGTTGGAGCTGGCCTATAATATCCTCAATGCTCAGATGGAAGATTATATGCAGAACGGGAAAATCAACCCGGTCGCCGGTATCTTCCTGATGAAAAACAATATGGGTTACGAGGACAAGAAGGAAATCACCGTTGCTCCTGGAAGTCCGCTCGGCGACGAGACACCGCCCGAAGAACTTCGCAGAAAGTACCTCGACGCGGTAGAAATCGACAGCGCAGAAAAGGCAGAAAGTGAATAATTGAAAATCGGCAGAAGGGCGCAGAAAGGGCTTTTCTGCCGATCATTTTTCCCGGACGGTCGGCTCGACATTCACCCCCGCCGCCCCAGGCAAGAGGGGGTCGTCCCGTCCCGCCTTGCCCCGCTGCCGGTCGTCCCCGGTCGCCGGGGCGGTTTTCGGGGCTTGCCGCTGTGGGGCGTTTGCGCGGCCTGTGGGCGCGTTTTATCCCGTGGGGCTATCCCTCTATACCACCCCACAATAAAACCCCGTGAAAAGCCTGTAAACGGCCTTGCGCGGGGTCATATATTGCCGCCCCTGTCCAGCTTGACAAGCTGCAAGGGCAAGGAAAAGCCCCGGCGCGGCCTGTTTGCCGTCCGGGGCTTGTCTGTTATGCTGTACGCCGTCCGCGTCCTTGATCTATCCACCATTTAACCCGGTTTTCTAATTCGCTGTCGCTGTACATTGGCAGCGGGGTTAATTCGTCCGCGCAAGGGGTCATATAATAACCATATCCATAACGGGGCAAAGTTTCACAACCGGCGCGGCCTGTTATGTTGCGGCTGTCCTGTGCTGATCTGGTACGCAATGCAATACGGCTATCAAAATTGCATTTTATTTCCGTGGGAAGTATTTTCGCTATGGGCGTTTGCGTTGCAAGTATGATATGCACCCGCGCCGCCCGTCCGATTTGTGCAAGCCGTTGCACAAGGGGCATTATTTCCCGGCGCTGTGTGGTCATTAAATCGGCAAATTCATCTATAATTATATACACGTCCCCGCCGTCATACTTGCGCCGCCCGTCCTTCTGCATAGCTTTATAGCGGTTTTCGCATAGCTGCATAGCATAATGAAACGCGGCTAAACGGTCGCCCGGTTCGCTTGCATAGCGTAAAACATGGGGCAAGGCTTTATATTGTACCAGTTCAACCCTTTTCGGGTCGATCAATATAAAAGAGCTTGCGCCGGTCGCCTGTCCGGGCATATTGTAAAGAGCCGTATATATCAGGGCATTTATAACAACGCTTTTACCGCTGCCGGTCGCCCCGGCTATGAGTAAATGCGGCTGTTTCAGCATATCGGCGTATAGTTTATAGCGGTCGCCCGTGGGCGTTGTGTAAAAGCGGGGCGGGGCTAAAATACCCCGCCCGTTAAACTTTCTCATACTGTCGCCGTCCTTCCTGTTTCAATGGCAATCAGGGCGGCGCGGCGGGTTTTATATTTCCCGTGACAAGTATAAGTTGACCATCCCCGGCGCATATTATCCCATACACACCACCACAAGCGCCCATCTAAAGCAATTCTTTTCCGGGGTTCAAATTGTTTCATACGGTCGCCCCTTTCTTGATCTGTAACAGGTTCCCGGCGCTGTCAAGCTGCCTTGTATAAATCACGGTCGCGCCGGTCGCCGCGTCCATGATTGCAACGGGCTTTTCGGGGCTATACCAGCAACATACAGCACAATAGGCCGTTTCCGCTGTCATTGCTTCAACCGTATAAAAGCGGCTGTTTTCGGGCATCACAATAAACTGTTTCATACTTCCACCCCGCAAGCCCTGTTATACTGTAACCATGTTGGCGTTGTCTTGACTTCTTCCCGCATTTCTTTAACGGCTTCATTGATCTTTTGCAACGTCTGTTTATAATCACTGTACCCCGTACACCATCCCGGCGCACAAGCTACAAGCCCCATACCAGCGCAAGCAACAAGGAATTGTTTTAACTTGGTTATTTCCTTTTGTGCGTCCCGCTTTTCTTGCCACCAGTCAAACGCAACCGGGAAATTGTTTTCAATATCCAGGGTAAACCCTTCATAATATCCCGGCTTGATTGTAACATGGAAATAATAAAAGCCGTGTTTTGCAAGCTCCGTTTCGACGTTCAGACGGTCGCAAGAATAATCTTCCGCAATCTGATTTTGTACGGCATTATATACCGCGTTTTCGTCGTCTGTGTCAATGTTCCATTCATCCCGGATAAACTGCATAAACTCCGCGTCCCTGGTATAGTCTTCTGTGTCATAGGGCTTTATGCCTAACGTGATATAATCGGAAGTGAAATAGTTAATAGCGCCCATTGTTCAAGCTCCTTTCACAATATAATCAAGTGCCGCGTCTTCATCTTCAAAATACTTTGTTTTTCCCGGTTGCGCTTTGCCGGGGTAATAAATACCCCCTTCAAAATGCCATGCGACAAAATACCGGCTTTTAACCCCTCTGCAATGATCTTCTAAAATCCCGATATAGTGCCGCTTTTCGGAGTCGTAAATATGATATGTGTCAAAGAATGGGGTTCCGCTTCTTCTGATCTTTTGTAACATTGTTCAATCTCCTTTCACCAATCAAGCGCGGCTATTCTTTCCGGGCTGTAAATGGTTTCATAATGATAACCGTCGTTATAACGGTTAGGGACGCGCTGCCGCTTAGAGTCTCTTATAATGGGCGTGGGCTTTGCATTGCACAAGCTGTTAAAAATCAAGTTTGCAGCTTCTACAATATCAGCACGGGCGCAACCGGCACGGAAAAAGCAATCAAAACACCATTCTTTTTTATCTTCATCAAGTGCCGCGTCTCTGCTGTATCTGTCGCCCCGCAACGGGGTTTTGCTGTAAAGGAACGGGAAAAACGGGTTGTCGTCAACCTGGTAATAGTACAACATACCATCAAACACAAAACTAATATATGTGGTATGCGTCACGGTTACGGGGCTATTGTCGATCTGTTCCAGCTCTTCAAGTTTCCGCGTCACGTCTTCCAGGGCTTCAAGGGTTTTCGGGTTCTGCCGTCCTTCTGCAACAATGTTTTCAAGCTGCTTTTTACGGTCGCTATATTCGCGCTTGCTGTCGTCAACGGTATAATTGCTGATAACCGCCGTTTTTGTAGGCTTCACTTTGCCGCCGTGGTTTTCAACGATCTTTGCAAGCTCCGAAAGAATAAGAGCCGCGTTATAATTCCATGATCTAAAATAGAGCCTTTCGCCGTCCTTGCTGATATACATTGTTTTATCTCCTTTCGATTTGTTTTGATCTGGTTTAGCCCATAGCCCGCCGCGCCGTCATAGCCCGGTAACTTTCGGCATTGGTCAACGTCCTTCCCCCGCTGCCGTTTTCGCGGGGCTTGTCCTGGTTCATATCCAGGGCGGCAAACCCGGCCTTGTCCAGCCGTCCCACAACTTGACAAGCTGCCCGGTCGCCGTCCTGGTTATAATCGGGGTTTCATAGCTATAAAGGGTTTCGCTGCCGTCGTCGTTGATCTGTACAACGGCTTTGTTGTAAAAACTCTTGCGTCCGTCCGTGGGCATAAGGTAATAGCGTTTCATTGTTTAACCGTCCTTTCTGTTATCCGATCTTGATTGTTACCGTTTCGGCCTGGTTGCGTTTCTTGCCCTTGTAGGGCTTTACTGATACATTGACAAACAAGTTATTGCGGGTTTGCTGTGCTGTGATCTGTGCAAGGGTTTGTTTGACGTTCGCGGGGTTTGTGTAAATGGTCATGTAATACCGTCCTTTCTGTTGCTGTGTGCGCCGCCCCGCGTTACACGATAAAAAGACGGGGCGCAAATCGGTTGATTTACAGTTACTATTATATGCGAATTATAGTAAATGTCAACCCTTAAATTACGATTTTTCAAGAATAATTGTAAACGCTTGCGGGGCATGATCTGAAATAATACCCCCGGCGCGGCCTGTCCTGGTTGATCTGTGGGCGGTTTTCAGGGCTTGCGGGGCTTGTCCTGGACGGCGGGACGATCAACCGGGGCGGGGGGGGATATGCTGCCGGGGCGGGGGCGGGGGTGAGGTCGGAAAATACCGCAAAATATAAAAAGTCGGCTTTACATTTACAGTAAAACCGAATAACCTATCGTAAAACCCGTTTACATTTACAATAAAACCGAATAATCCACCAAAAAAGTGAGTAAATAGACTAAAATGTATATATTTTTCTCTATATACGCGCATTATAAAAAAACCTGCAAAATCGTGAAAACGCTCACTTTTTATACCCTACATTTACAATAACCTCTTGACAAATTACCGTAAATCGGTATAATAGTAACTGCAAAGGAGGTTTGCGCCATGACCGAAAAGAAGAACGCTTGCGTATATACCCGCGTGTCCACGACCGAACAGGCCGTCGAAGGATATTCCATCGAGGAACAGGACAGAATGTGCAAAGCAGCCATCGAGTCGAAGGGCTGGACGTACATCAAGACCTTTTCTGACCCTGGTATCAGCGGTCGCACCATGAAGCGCGAAGGTCTGCAAGACATGATCGAAGCGATCAACAACGGCGACATTCAGGCGGTTGTGATCTACAAGCTCGACCGGCTATCCAGGAAGCAGCGGGACACCATGACCATCATCGAGGACGTGTTTCTGAAAAACGACGTGGCTCTGGTGTCGCTCAATGAGACGCTGGACACGTCTACGCCGTGGGGTCGTGCTATGATCGGCATTTTGTCTTCGTTCAATCAGATGGAGAGCGAGAATATCCAACAGCGCACTCTCATGGGGCGCGAAGCCAAGGCCAACGAGGGCGGCTATGCCGGGGGCAAACCTCCGCTGGGCTATAAGGCCGACAATGGTGAGCTGGTGATCGTTCCCGAAGAAGCTGAGATCGTGCGGCTGGTCTTCCGTCTGCGGAAAGAGGGCGGGACGCTGATCGGGATTGCCGACGAGCTGAACAAGCGCGGGTATCGCACTCGGAAGGGCTTCGAGTTCAAGCACTCTGCCATTCAGACCATCTTGAACAACGAGCAGACCTATCGCGGGTCTTATCGTTACGGCAAGAGCGGCGGCGAAGGAAAGCATGAAGCAATCCTGACCGAGCCGTTTATGACCCCTGACGGGAAGATCAGGCTGTCCGACGTGACTGAGGATTATCACGAGTGAGTTCTGAAAACCGCGCAAAAACAAAAAGGCGGGTGTGCTTATGGGAAAACTGACGAGCTGGTTTTCGCTCTTTGTGGCGTTCGGGTGCTGGTTTTATACGCTCATGTGGTTTCAGACAGATCGGAGCTGGGGTTCGATTTACATGATTTGCGCTGTACTGATCGGCGTAATGGCTTCCATGCTCACGACACTTCTCGCGCCGAGAAAGCCAGTCTATGACATAATCAGGTATTTTCTGATAGCTGTGCTGATGTGGACAGGTTTTCATGTTCATATCGGGGTGGCGATAGGGATTGCCGTTCTCGCGCTTCTTTTCCTTCCCTCCGTGATCGTGGATTTCAAAGGCGGCGGGGAGGAACGCCGGGAGCAAACAATAAAAACGCTCTCTCGCTCATGGGGTAAACACGAAGACGGCGTAGCTTTTGAGAAATCGTGCGCCGCGTATCTGCGAAAGCTGGGCTACTATGACGTGCGTATGACCAAGACCACCGGCGACTTCGGAGCTGATCTGACGGCCTATGATAAGGCGGGAAATAAATGGGTCTTTCAATGCAAGCGGTATTCCAACAACGTCGGTATTGCCGCTGTTCAACAGGCGGTTGCCGCAAAAGCGCATTATGGAGCGTCCTTCGGTGGTGTTATGACGAACGCACGAATGACCGAAGCGGCGAAGCAGCTTGCGTGGGAAAACGCCATTGAACTGTTTGAGGGACTGAGCGACTGACCTTCTCGTACAGACGGGAAGAAGAGCCACAACGGGCTACTCTTCGGGGTAGTCCGTTTTCTTTTGGAGGTAGATATGGACAACGATAAGATTTTACAGGCGATCTTCACACGCATGGACGGCAAGCTCGACCGGGTGCTGTATGAGGACGCTTTTGCCTGTGTACGGAACATCGGCGCGGAACGGGGTTCGCCGCCGCTCGATTTCAATCACGCTCTCATGGAGAAGATCAACCGCGCTATGGCGAAGGCCAGCTCGAACAACGACTTCTCTTTCATGGAGTCCATGTATGATCTGTTCAGACGGACGTTGTTTTATACCGCGCCATACTGCCTGGACGACTTTGCGAGAGCCATTGAGTTCGACCGCAAGCCTGAGAAGAAGTTCTATGCTCCGCGTCGGCATTATCTCAGACCGATGATACAGGGCTACCAGGACATTCTCGACGGCAAGCTGCGTCTGCTGACCGTTTCCATGCCGAAACGAGCCGGTAAGAGCCAGACGGAGATACTGTTCACTCTGCTTCTGTCAGGCCGCTACCCCGACAGGGCTTCTCTCATGGAAGGTACGGGCGACGATCTGGTGAAGTCGTTCTACGCCGGGTGTCTGGAATACCTCGTCACGCCGAACGAGTACAACTACTATCAGATTTTCCCCGAAGCGAAGCTGGTGCAGACCAACGCCGACTTGAAGACCATCAACCTGAACAGCCGGTCGAGGTTTCCAACGATCATGTGCCGCTCTATCGACTCCCGGCAAGTCGGTCTGTCCGAAGCGACCAACGCCCTTCTGCTGGACGACTGTGTGGAGGGTCGAGAGGAAGCGAAAAACCGGCAGCGGCTCGACGATAAGTGGGAAGTGATCTCAGGCGACATTATGGGTCGTGCCATTGAGGGTACGCCGATGGTGTTCACGGGAACCCGCTACTCTCTGTATGACCCGATAGGCCGTATTCAGGAACACGCTCAAAAGGAGGGCTGGAATTGGAGAGCAATCGAGATACCGGCTCTTGACCCTGTGACCGACGAGAGCAATTACGAATACGAGCGTGAGGGCAAGAAGGTCTTCACCACCGCCTACTTCCGGGAACAGCGGGAGCTTCTGAGCGCAGAGCAGTTCGAGAGTGAGTTCCAGCAACAGCCCTTTGAAGCGAAGGGTCTGCTGTTCAACAAGACTGAGCTGAACTACTTCATGTCCCTCCCGGTAGACCGCGACCCCGACACGATTATTGCCGTCTGCGACACCGCCGAGAGCGGCGCGGACTCGACCTCCATGCCGGTCGCCGCGATCTATGGTGACGAGGTTTATATTATCGACGTGGTGTTCGACGATGCTCCCGCCGACGTGACAAAGCCTGAGTGTGCGAACTGCCTGATCTCCAACCGTGTCGCCGAAGCCACCTTTGAGTCGAACAACGCGGGAACCTATTACGCCCGTGACGTGGCGCAGCTTTGCGCGGGACGAGGGTATATGCTCGGTATACGGACGAAGCGAACGGTCAGCAATAAGCAGACCCGCATTGAGTTCGCCGCTGACAATATCAAGAAGCACTTTTTCTTCAAAGACCCCTCCACCTATCAGCGCGGGAGTCAATACTGGGCGTTCATGCGGGAGGTCACG
>Ga0265300_10004873_pt1 | contig 10527 bp, 12 predicted proteins | sample AusTroGonzalo_MG_FD_193482 | JGI IMG/M metagenome (GOLD analysis project Ga0265300, IMG submission 193482) | Bovine rumen microbial communities from tropical cattle in Woodstock, Queensland, Australia - Gonzalo_03 | ecosystem: Host-associated > Mammals > Digestive system > Stomach > Rumen ... | reverse complement strand
AGATGATTGAGCATTGTGCACAGTTTGTTGGTGCAGTAAACGAGGGGTTGGAGAAACCCATCACCAAAGAGGAATATATCGGTATGATGAAAACATATTTCCCCCAGTTGAAGCGTTGGTGCAAAACGTTGAATGTTAGTAACGATGAAGTCGTGAATGTCAACCCCGCTTTAGCAGGCGTTAAAGAGCTTATTGCACAGATGGCCGACTCGCTGCCCATTGCCTTCATATCATCAGTAGATAATGAGGGCTATCCTTGCACCAAGGCCATGTTGGCACCACGTAAACGAGAGGGCATCAAAGTCTTTTATTTTACCACAAATACCTTCTCTCTGCGTGTAGCCCACTATAAGGCCAATCCCAAGGCTAGCATTTACTTCTGCGATGCCAAGAGCTTTAAGGGCATGATGCTTCGTGGCACAATGGAGGTATTGACAGATGCCAAGAGCAAGGAAATGATTTGGCGCAAGGGCGATACACAGTATTATCCTGGCGGTGTGACCGATCCTAACTATTGCGTTCTGAAGTTCACCGCTATCGATGGCCGTTTCTATAGCGATTTTTATCCACGTAGCTTTGTCATTTAAAATGGATTTATGGCAAACATACGTTGCTGACCCTGATGGGAACTCATAGAAATATCCTGGTATAAATATTTATCGTCATGGAAATATCAAATTGGTTTAAGGGTTTCGAGAAAGGTATAGCACGGCTCTCTCCAGAGGAGCGGTCTGCATTCTTCTCGGAATGTGGGAAAAACTGTGTAAATGGCGGCACGCTTTCTGTTTACAAGAAACTCTATGAGGATGCCAAAGGGAACATGGATGTGTTCTTTCAAATGGCTAATGATTTGCCAGGAGTAAAAGGTGAGATCGTAGAGAAAGGTCATGTTTATCGACTTATTTTCTTAGAATGCACCTGTGAGTTGTGTAAAAAAGGATATGTTACTACGCCTTTGCTCTGTGAATGTTCACGCCAAAGTGTGATTTATTCGCTGCACAGTTTATGGAAAGACAAGAACTTCATCGTAACGCTTCGTCATTCCATCTTGGGTGGTGGGATAGATTGCGAAATGATAATAGAGGTCGATAGATAAATGAAGCAAATCCCAAACCTCCTGTCAGCATCGCGAATCGCGTTGTGCCTGCCATTGCTCTTGGTGGATTCAATGACTGTGCCTTTTTGGGCACTTTACGTGATAGCAGGCATTACAGATATGTTCGATGGCTTTCTGGCAAGGAGATGGGGCATGGAGAGTAGGTTTGGGGCCAGATTGGATAGCTTGGCAGACTTCGTGTTTGTCATTGCAGTTGGATATAAGTTGTTCCCGTGGCTGAAACTGCCTGCTGCATTGTGGATGATGATAGGGCTTATTGCAATGGTAAAGATCATTAATGCCATCAGTTCGTATGTGGTAAATCACAGGATAGAGTTTCTACACACTAAAGCCAATAAATTGACAGGCTTCTTGCTTTTTGTCGGTGTGATAACTATCGGACAGTCATACTTCGTCCCGATTGCATGGGTGATTGCTTGCATCGCCCTCTTCGCCGCCATACAGGAAGGTCATTTTATTCGCAGCAAATAGACCATCTGTTATCAACTTTTCGTATCTTTGCATACAATATAAATAATATGGAAACAGAAAGAATAAGTTTGCGCCCTTGGCGTGAGAGTGATGCTGAGTCGCTGTACAAATACGCCAGAAACCCTGAGGTGGGGCCTCGTGCTGGTTGGCCCCCACATAAGAGTGTTGAGGAGAGCTTGGAAATCATCCGAACCATTTTCAATAACGACCGCACATGGGCCATCGAGTTGAAGGAGACTGGTGAGGCTATAGGTTGTATAGGCTATTTCGTATATGGAGAGAGCAATATCAATGTTGGCGAGAATGATGCTGAAGCGGGCTATTGGGTGGCAAGGCCCTATTGGAACCAAGGCATCTGCACCGAGGCGCTGCGCCTGCTGATTGACTACTGCTTCACCAAAAAGAAGTTCCACACCATCTGGAGCGACTTTTTTGTAGATAATCCAGCATCGGGTCATGTAATGGAGAAATGTGGCTTTCATGATACTGGAGAAATCAACTACTGTAGCCGCCTACAGCTTGGCAGTGACCGTCCGGTAAAAGTAATGAAACTCACCAATTGAGCCATATCAAATCAGACCATTGCCAGCCCATGCTGTCAATATGTGTGTTCCCCGAAAGATCCTTCAGTATTCAAACATCTTAATGCGGAAGATGCCCACCTGTCCTACAGGGATGGTGGCTACGCTGAAACTGGTTTCGTCGCCATTGAGGCGATGACGCAGTTCGTTGCCATTAGCATCGTAGGTAATCTTATCGACTGAGGCGTAGGAGATATGCTCCGCCTTGCTCTTGTTGCTCTTGTTGATGACTACCGAGAGTCCGCCAATACCTCCAGCTACAAGGAATTCATCTTCACCAGTCTGGATGATGAGCAAACCAGCAGCTACATCCGATTGCTTCACTTCCTCCATTGTCATACCAAAAAGATTTTCAGCACCTTGGGTAGATGATCGCATGATAGAGATGGTATATTTACCCATATCTACCTTGTCGATGGCTTTGCTCTTGTTGATGAACAAGCCGTCCATCTTATCTGTATATTGGTATTTCAAGATTTCTGGCATGATGTGCTTCAAGGCACCGTATGCCAGTTCGATGGAATTATCGTCTGCAGCGGCATTGTTGAAGTACCAGTTGCCATCGATGCCGAATGGTGAGTAGCACAACGCATCGTACTTGCCGTAAGCATAGAAGGCACGAGCAGCAGCACTGGGGTCCACCGTTGTTTCTGGAATGAACAGCGGATTGCCTGAGAATTTATACTGCTGTGCTACCCAGTCGAAATGATCGACGATGTAGATATCAGGTGCAAAGAAATCTACTGTAGGAGCTGCAGCACGCCATACATCGAACGTATGCGCAAAGGGAGCGCCAGAAGGATACTTGCCAGGCTCGGCACCTGTCTCTTGTTTCATCCAGGCATTGACATACATAGGGATAGGGTATTCTGCCTTGCCCTGGCGAGTGACTTCACCCACGTACTTGGCGTAGATCCAAGCGCTGAAAAGTTCTTCGGTATAGTAGGGGAAGGTGGTCTGCCACTCTGTAGAACCACGCTCAAAGTTGGGCTTGGGTTGTCCTTTGCCAAACACCTCTTCCCAGGTGCCTTTCTCCTTGTAGCCATTCTCCTTCCACACCTTCTGCAACTCAGGATGCAGCTCGTTCTTATGTGCCTTGAGGTAGGCCATCAATTCTGCTGGCACTTGGCCCTTGAAAGCTTTGTTGGCTGCTTCGCTATAGTCACGCTGACTATCATTGCCTTTGGCACTGCCAAACTTGCGCATGTTGAACATACCCAGTTCGTTTTCCACCTGCATCATGACCACCGTATGATGCTGACTATCTACCTCCTTGATATGGCGCATCAGTGCAGCATAGGCCTTAGCATCGGCACGCATGGTGTTCTCACCCATAGGGGAGAGCATATTCATGGTTTCCCCCTCGCTGGTCTTGGCACGAGGGAAACGCTTACTGTCTTTCTTCACCCATTCAGGAGCGTAGGTAGATTCGGTGTTTTTCCAAGAAGCAAACCAGATAAGTACCAGTTTGAGGTTTTCCTTGCGAGCCCCCTCAATGATGCTGTCCACCAATTTATATTCATATTGTCCTTCTACAGGCTCAAACAGTTCCCACGATACGGTAGCAATGACCGTATTGAGGTTCTTGTCAGCCATCTGCTTCCAGACGGGAGCGATGTAGTGGGCACTACCAGCTGTTGAGTTGTGCAGCTCGCCTCCTAACATCAGGAAAGGCTTGCCGTCAATAATCAGTTGGGTACCTTGCCCATTGTTTTGCATACGAGGGAAGTTGGCATCTTGTGCCGTCATACAGGTGGCAGTCAGCAGTGCCACACCAGCCAATAGATATTTAAATGCTTTCATAATCCTTTTGTATTAATATAATAATTAATCCGTCACCACTTCGTTAAAATGTTCTTTGCCCCAGGTGATGAGTGCCATAATGGCAGGCATCAGAGACTTACCAGTATCTGTCAGTGAATACTCCACACGGGGTGGTACTTCAGGATAGACTTGTCGATGTACCAGATGACACTGCTCCAGATTTTTCAGCGTCTGCGAGAGCATCTTCTGCGAGCAGTCCGTCATAAAGTGACGAATCTCGTTGAATCGCAAGACGCCCGTCTCGCTCCTATGGAGCATAAAGAGTACGAGCATTGACCACTTGTCGCCAAAGCGACTGATGACTTGCCTGATGGGACAGGCTAAATACTCTGCTTTGATATCTGCCATAACTATAGAACTTTCAGTAAAAGTAACCGAAAGTTACCAAATAGCCAAACAATACTTAGTTAATATAGGTTAAAGTCGTTTTCTGCAAAACATGACATCTTCTCAATTCCTACTTTTTGGTAACTATGTAACCTCAAAGTGCCTTCTTGTACACAAGAATAATCCGTCATATCTTTGCACTGTCAAAAAGAAACAATAAACATTTAAACAAATTAGTATTATGAAGACTATTGAAACTATTAAGACTGGTAAGAATTACAGTGCAGTAAGTGTAGGTAAGATCAATGAGATTATTGAGCACGAGCTTCCCTTTGGTCCGAATGTAACCATCCAGGGTAAGGTGTTTGCAGGTCAGGCAGTAGGTGCCACAGGTAGTGAGTTTTCATTCCAGACACTCGTTCCTGGTCAGGACAGCGGTTTCCTCCACACCCACAAGACTCATGAGGAACTTTACTTCATCCTGAAAGGTGAAGGACAGTATCAGGTGGATGGTGAAATCTTCCCTGTCAGCGAAGGTACCATCATTCGTGTAGCTCCCGATGGTAAGCGTGCACTGAAGAACACTGGCAGCGAGAACCTGACGATGCTCTGCATCCAGTATAAGGCCAATGCCTTCACCGAGGTAGATAACCCTATGACAGATGGTAACATTCTTCAGGAACCACTTAACTGGTAATCAGCCATGATACGACAGGCTTTACAGTTTCTGAGCGAACATAAGGAGGTGGCTTTCGCTACGAGCGACGGTCACCTTCCTAAGCTTCGCATGTTCCAGATTATGAAGCAGGAATGTAACGTACTCTACTTCTCTACTTCAGCGGAAAAGGCTGTATATCGCGAACTCAAAGAAAATCCTAATGTAGAGATACTGGCTTATGCCGATAATGTGTCAGTACGATGCACCGGTATGGTAAACTTCAACGTGGGGGAATCCACTAAGCGATGGATTTACGAAAACAATCCTGTGCTGCCCCGCCTTTATAGTAGCTACGATAAACTTGTCTATTTCTGCATGCCTATTGCAGAAATGGACTATTACGACCTTAGACCCACGCCACCCATTCTGAAGCACTTTGACTTGATGACTGGCGATATGGGCGATGGTTTTGTGGGAGAAAGATTTGGCAGATAAATTTTATATTTATAAATTTGTAACACAATGATTTAATCTTAAAATAATAAAAGAATATGAAGACTCTATTTACAGCTGCATTGGTACTACTGGCATTGACATCATGTAATGAGACACAGAAAACCATTATGTTTGACTTGTCTCATAGTCAGTGTCGAGGCATAGAGCCTGGATTCGAGACTTATCCGAAGGTATTGCCAGCCTATCAGGAAATGGCACAGGAGTTGGGGGCTACTTTGATAGTAAACGAGGACAGCGAAATAACACCCCAGTTGCTGAAAAAGGTGGATGTGCTGGTAATGCTGTCTCCTTTAAGCAATAAGCTGCAGAAAGATTTGACGGAGGTAGAGAAGAAGGCGTTGGTAAACTATGTGAAGAAAGGCGGTTCGTTGCTGTTCTTCGTAGATGATAACCATCGTGTGGATTTAGCCCGCTATGGTGCCAACGATGTGACCCGCGCATTCGGTATTGAGTTTGGAGAAGATGTGCCATTACCTGGTAATGTGGGAGCCGTCTCTTTTAAGAATGAAATCTTTAAGGAAAGGTATGAGATTCCCTATAGCGGAGCCTGTGTGATGACTGGTGGTACTCCTGTAAGTGTTTGCATGGAAGGCGGTTGGCTACACGGAAGTTACGTTACTTTGAAGAACGGTGGTAAATTCTATGCAGGTGGCGATACAATGGTAGGGCTGTTATTAGGCTATGAGGATGGTGTTCGCAAAGTAACAAACGGAATGGAAACGCACTGGTGGGGAAAGGACAGCCGTGCTTACATGACCGATCTTTTGGAATGGGCATTAAAAGATTAAGCAAGTGTAATAGAAAAAAGATTATATCCATTATTCTGGTAGGAATCGCTGATGATATTTACAAAAAAATAAATGAAGCCCGATGAAGCGTTACTGCTCATCGGACATTCTATTGCCTGCACCTTATTAGATGCCCAGGGGCCCAAAGCCCATGCACGATGTCGTGCTCATGGCAGTCTATGCAGCCGTCAGTATTGAGATGGCGAACTGAATCACCGTCTTCCAAAATTCTTTATTCTTCATAGTTATTAGTTTTAAGGTTGATACTTGGAGCATTTTCTTCCCGAAGTAAAAGCACCCCTTTCCCGAACTAAACCACCCTTTTTCCCGAAGAAACAGTTCTGGCAGGTAGGGGTAGGTGGTTAGTTGTTGTTCTGGTGTTCGGGCGTATATTGTTATTCTTTCTGGTTCATTTTGCCGCCCAACCAGAGGACAATAGACGAAAGATTGATAAATGAGGATAGAGGGGACCTTATAGGCCCGTTAGAACATGAAGATGACGGTGGCATAGGGACGATGATTCACAATGCCATGTGTGTTTCGTACCTTGCCGTAGGCATCGTTTGTGCCGTAGAATGCTTCGGTGAGGCTATACTCAAAGCCGAAGCGCCAGTTGGGGATGTTGTAGTTCAGCATCGCAGATATTGTAAACATCTGGTCGATGTTGGTACCTGTTCCGATAAGTCCTGTAACTGGCTTAGAGGCACCGAAGTTTTTGATGTAGCCACCAAAGAATCCGCCTCGCCACTTGCGGCCATACAGCACATTCATCCAGCTTTGCCAGAAACGCAAAGGAGTATATTGCTGTTCTCCTGTTCGGGCATCTTTTGAGGTCACACCATATCCACCCAACGTGTTTGACTGAGTGAAGTTTTGGTTCAACATTGTCTTGCCGGCAAAAGTGAACAAACCCTTGCGATAGCGCCCGTAGAGCTGAAGGTTGAAGCCACTAACACGTTCATCCACTTTATAACCTTCATCCGATTCCAAACGAGGTCGTATGGAGGCAAAATGGATAACAGTACCCAAAACCGAACCTTCAGTATTGTGGATCTCTGCTTTCAGAGACATCTCGGGGATACCACTGTTACGCAGATACTCTCGGCTTCTACCATTTGGTCCTATTGAACCTCCTTGTGCTTGCCAAAGCAAGGAAAATGCTACCAGGTATTTGGCAGGATCGTTATACTGAATCTTTATTTGCGGCACACGACCAGTAGGTTGGTAGGGCGCTCCTACATTCAGGCTAACTGTTTCATTATAGAGCGAGTGTCCCAAGTCGTGTCCCAGCTGTCCCATCGAAAGCCACCAGTTACCCCATCGAAATCGCATCACCGCATTACGCAGTCGTAAGATACCCCCAGAGCCGTTCAAACTGCCCCTGAAATCTATCTCAAGGGTTCCACTGGTGCTTACCTTGCCAAATGTAGGACCCGTGATGTTTACGCCTAAGCTTGTATGGAAATTAAACAGGTTGGCAGAACTGGCTCGGTTGATATCTTTGCCCGTCTCGTCATAAACCTTGTCTAAAGGGAATAGCATTACAAAACCTTCTGACGATTCCTGTGCCTGCCGATTCTGGTAATAGAAATCATTCCTCACCTGTCCGTAGAAACTAAACCTGCTGCCCGATTCCTGGGCATAGGTCATGAGGAATGTCATGAGTGATACGAGAGTGAGAAGGTAACGATGCTTCATAATCAAAAATTTATTGCCTATGCGCCGATGGCGATTCACCCAAATAGTTTTGCACATAGCGTGAGAAATAAGCGGGAGATGAGAAGTTGAACATCTCAGAGATTTCAACAAATGATAGTGATCTGTTTTTCAGCAATCGGTTGATTTCTATAATTGTAAACCTGTTAATCCAATAGTTGGCACTGAACCCACTGGTTTTCTTTGAAACCTCTGATAAATACTTGGGAGTAACACAAAGCTTATCAGCGAAATAGCTTAGTTCCCTATGTTCTCGATACTCGCTGTTCCTGAGCATGTCGATGAAGCGCATCATGAGAGAAGACTGTTGTTCCTTGATGTCGTTATTGCCATAGATACGTACTTGGAAATTATAAAAATCCAGGAAAAAGGTTTGTACCACACTCATCATAAGATCCCTATGAAAGGCATGGTCGGTATCGGCGAGTCGCTCTTCCACTTGTTGGAAATTATGCTGGCAGATTTGTTTCTCCCGCTCGTTCAGGTGCCAGATAGGATCTACATATAACGCCAAAGTTCCTTTAATGGCATGGTTGTTACGCGGGGCGCAGGATTCCAAGAAAGGCATGGAGGTGTAAATCGCCTTCACCTTGAATCTCTCATCTGGCATTATACTTGACACCATGCTTGGCACTGTTATAATCATGCAATCGCCTTGACTGAACAATAAATCCTTTTCATTGAACTTGATTACACAGCTTCCTTCATAACCATAGAAATGGCCCACATAATTCGCCAACCGTTCCTCTAACAGTCCGTTCAGGTCGTTCTCAATGATAATATTGCTCGTATCAAAATCCATATCCTTGCGTATCACATATTCGCAAAGATATGGATTTATTTTGAATTACTGCATATTGGCACGAACAATTTCATTGATGGTAATCCGTGGATGGCGGTATCTTGCATTTGGATTCACCTCTGGCATACTCAGCTTGATGGCCTTCTGCGGACAATTATGAACGCACGACATGCACATCTCACAGTCGCCGTCGGTAGTGATGCCCTGCGCTGTAAACTTGTAGTTCTTGTGCGGACAAACCCTCGTGCAGAACCCACAACCCACACAAGCATCACGGTCAATTATGAACGCACCCCTACTGTTCATGGTCATTTTAGCATCATAGTTGTCGCCAAACCGTTCGATATGCACTTGCCTCTCTTCCTCTGTGAAAGGCTGGAACCAGTGTTTCTGCTCGTTTACGTCTGCTACTGCCTGCGCCAGTTGCTCGTCCTCGTGCTTCTCCAACTTGATTTCCTCGTCCATATCGAAGCCAACAAGGAAGTTATCTACCATATTGATAGTGGTGATGTAGTCGAACTTCACACCAGCCTTGGAGGCGATGTGGTCGAGAATCTCCACACTGTTGCACTTGCGTTTGCCAAAGGTGGCAATGGCGAACTTATAAGGAGCGTTCAATGTCGCTTTCTCTAAAAATTCACGCACGATTGTGGGTGGAGTGTGCGCATATACAGGATACACCAATCCTATTTCATCGGCATCAAACACCAGGTTGTCGCTCTTCAATACCTGTGGGATGCTGAGAGGATTGTCAGAAAATTGCTTCGCCGCATAAAGGCTGTTTCCTGTGCCGGTGAAGAAAAATACCAGTCTTTTCTTTCCACGCTCAGTTGTGCAAGCTGATAATACGTTGGTTCCTACGAATGTTGCTGTCATGGTTGCTGTCATCAATTTGATAAAATCACGCCTTTTCATATCTCTTTCTTTTTTGTCTCTGTTGCAAAGGTACGGACAAAAGAAAACACCGTACTTACGAAAAGTGCGGTGTTATTTTACAAAAAAGCGGTTTCTTACTCAACGCTTTCCCAATTACCGATATTTTGGAAAAATGAGCAGCAAAAAAGGTAATAACACATTATGGCAGAAGCTCTAACTTTGCAGTGTCAAGATGAAAAACAAAATGAAATAATAATAAATAATTAGGTAATATGAATAGAAGGAATTTTTTAAGACTGATGGGTCTCGGAGTGGCAGCAACCGCCACAGGTAACGCTTTCGCACAGTTCGATAGCATGTTTGGAACAATGGCAGGTACTTCTAAGGTACCCTATTTGAAGCTCAATAATGGTGTGGAAATGCCACAGTTGGGATTGGGAACATTCGCACAGCCTTCCAATGAGGTTTGTCGAAATTCCGTTCTTTCAGCATTGCAAGCTGGTTTCCGTCACATTGACACAGCACATGGCTACAACGATGAGCGAGGTGTGGGACAGGGCATCGTGGATAGCGGTGTGAACCGTAAGGACATTTGGCTGACCAGCAAGCTTTGGATTGGTGATTATGACAATGGCAAGACCCTTGACAGCCTGAACCGTATGCTTGACCGATTGCAGACTGACTATCTGGACTTGCTGTATATCCATCATCCTGTGGGTGAGGTGATGAATGCTTGGAAGGCGATGGAGAAAGCGGTTGAACAAGGCAAGGTCCGTGCCTTGGGTATCAGCAACTTTGATTATCCCGATAAGATTGTGCAGGACTACTTCCATGATATTTGTACCAACCAG
>Ga0265300_10004866_pt1 | contig 10533 bp, 9 predicted proteins | sample AusTroGonzalo_MG_FD_193482 | JGI IMG/M metagenome (GOLD analysis project Ga0265300, IMG submission 193482) | Bovine rumen microbial communities from tropical cattle in Woodstock, Queensland, Australia - Gonzalo_03 | ecosystem: Host-associated > Mammals > Digestive system > Stomach > Rumen ... | reverse complement strand
CATGGCTTATTTGCTGACGGGTATCTGCATGGCAACAGCAGCGGCACAAACCTGTCCTGAAAAGAAAATCACGACAGAACGACTGCCTGACCTGATTACTCCCCGCCACGGACATTCGACATTTGTAGCAGGGGGTGAGATAACGGTAGCCGGTGGTCACACCACGGGCTTCATCCCTGTAAAGACTGCCGAAAGACTGAGCAATGGAGCATGGCAGGAAATGACGATGACCTATACACACGATGAGGGATTCGCACTGCCCATGAAGTCTGGTCTGGTGCTGTTAGGTGGCGGTCATCTACAACCATTGGGCATCGGTAACCAGTTTGTGACCGAGGAATACAATCCCACAAACCATACATTCAAGAGTTACGGCTGTATGGACCGTAAGCGCTGCTGGGCACAGGGGCTGGAGATGGACAGCGGGCATGTTGTCATCAGCGGAAACTGGTATGAGGGGGACGGCATAGAGCTGTACGAAAGAAAAATCAACGCCATGCCATTGAAAGATGTACACCAGCAACGCGCCATGCCCTTCCTGTTTCGTACTGCAAAGGACGATGCCATCATTTTCAGCTCCTTTAGCGAACGGGCGAAACAGTACGACACCATCTGGATTGACCACCTGAAAGGAGCACCGACCACAGAACCGCTATTTGAGAAGTGGCAACCACTGAGCCTGGGCCACGAGCACCGCAGCATGGACAGCTTCATCGGTGATGAGGCAAAGGGCATCTATACATACCTGATGGCTGTCGAGGATACGCTAACACATCAAGCAGCCATCATGAAACTAGCCAACGGGCAGTTCTCACTTCTCAAGACTGAGACTCCTGTGCCGAGGGTGAGCCAAGGAGATACCATCTGCTGGTTTTCGCAAGTCATAGCTGACCGGCAGGCTGGACGCGCTTACCTGTTAGGATATGGTAAGCAGGAGAAACGCCTATACATATTATATATTATGTATCAAGATGCCAACGTGCCCTTGACATTAGGCTATACTGACCCCATACCCGATATGGGCTATACAACACCTGTACTGACTGCTGAAGGCAACCTTGTCATAGCTGGCGGTGTGCAGGTGCCTGTCAACAACTTCGAACCGAAAGCCACAGTAGTGCTTTTGCCAGTAGGTGACAAGGTCGATGCAGCAGGAAATCACGGAATCGGCGGCAAATGGAGATGGTGGCTCTATGCACTTCTCGCCGTCTTCGGCGTGTTTATCGGCTATAAGGGCTTTAAGCATTTCCACCACGGCAGCAACTCTTCTCACAAAGGGTCAGACTTCAAGGCGCAACCTGAAAACACCGTAACAGGAGCCGATGACAAATTGATGGGACGTATTGACGAACTGATGGAGCGTGAACAGCTATTCCTAAACCCAGAGTTGAAAGTAGGCGACGTGGCAGCAATAATGGGTGTGAACAGCCGCTACGTATCGGACAGCATCAATGCCTCACGTGACTGTTCGTTCGCACAATTCATGAACAGGCTACGTGTAGAATATGCCCAGCACATGATGCAGCAATCACCCGAGAAAAAACTATCAGAGGTCTGGGTGGCATCAGGTTTTGCCAACGAATCAACCTTCTTCCGCGCCTTTAAGAGCATAACAGGTATCACACCCAAGGAATGGATCAACAACATATCGACAACCTGAAAACACAGAAATCGACTTGCAAATACGGAAATTGCAAGTCGATTTTCTTATATTGCTAGTCCTTTTACGGCATTTCTCATTATCTTTGTCGCATCATATTTATTACTAACAAAACAAACGACAACGACTATGAAGAAACTATTATTATTAATGGTAGCCGTCTTCGCCATGAACATGACGGCAAGCGCACAGAAAATCACAGAAGAAGAGCGTAACAACGTTATCACCAATCTTATCGGACGCATGAAACCTGTGGATGGTTCTTGGCTCATCACGCCAGAGCCCATCTCGTACTACGAATTCTGGGTAGTAACGGGCAAGAAGAAGCACGACGCCCATACCAGCGTCTCGAAAGCAGCCAAAGTGACACTAGCCGATCAGCAATCATTTGTGCTAGCTCTGAATCAGGAAGCAGGCCGCCCGTACTTCTCGCTGCCCACAAGGGCTGAGATTCAGTTAGCCCACAAAAAAGTGGGCTTGCACGGCGATCTGAGCCAACTCTCGACTGCCACTGCCGGATGCTTCTGGATTAAGATCTCGAAAAAGATGTTCAAGGAACTGACGGAGTAGTTTCAGAACCACGTTTTTTCACGAATTAGAGCGCTCGGATTTGCCAATTTGCTCCGCATAGAATTAGAGAATTTAACTTAAAAAAGAATTATTATGAAAAAGATTATTTTGACATTTGTAGCACTTGTAGCTATGACGCTGACTGTACAAGCACAATTTAGAGTACGTGATTATTATGAAAACTCCAAATCAATCGAATTGAGTAATTCTGAACGTACTGTGTATATTGATGGTATTTTTAGAGAACTTTATGATGGGAAGAAAAAGATAGGTATTGTCGCCTTCGGCAAAGACAAACATGGTAATTGGTGGTGTGCCAACACAAGTAATGTACGTGTCAAATGTACATGGTGGTGGTTTATTGATGCCAAAGTAGATAAACCTGGGAATAATAGAAAAACAGAAATAATGGATCCACATGAGATTAGCAGAATGACAGACCCTAAAGGAAATCCTATGCCAAAATCAGCCCACATACCTAAAGGCCAAGCAAACTTTATTCCAGAGGTCACCCTTGTCAAATAAAAAACAACTTTGAAACGACAGAAGATCTAGCACTCTATAGACTGGCGAATTCTCGCCAGTCTATTCAACAACAGAGTCGGTCTATTTCTTGCTGACACTGGAATTTTGCAGTCATTACGAAGTGGAAGTAAAAATAATAACTTAACTGTTTATACACCACGAGCATATGAAAAAAATTATAGTGTTGATGGCAGTGCTGTTGTCGGTGACACTGATGATCTCTGCCGAGACAGGTACCATGGAACGCTTCGGCTCGAAGATGAAATACACGTTCTCCGGAGGCGTAGTGACCAGTAAGTCGAAAGCCACGATTTCCGGTACGCTGCGCGACGACATGACCGTACTCATCAAGGGTGAGGTCAAGACTGGCACGACGCTGACACTCGGATGTCAACGAGTGGCGGGTCCCAATAACAGCAAGAAGGTGAGCGTGGAATACTTCATTGAGACAACCGATGGTAAGAAGTTGCCTGTCAACAAGAAAGAGGCAGTAGGCTCGGCCAGCGTATCGCTCAAAGTACCGGCAAATGCCAAGAAGATCTATGCTTACCTGACCTATAACGCCGTCCGCACCAAGTTCAAGACCGAAATGGAGTGGAAGGTGGTCAAGGAAACAACGCCCTCGACATCTAACAGCGGCGAGACCTTCAGCAACAGCTTTCAGAACAACCAGGGCGTCAAGGTGTCCTACACCATTACCGGGGCCAGTCTTGTATCCGGTGCATCAAGCATCGACAGGATTTTCATGTCGGCCCAGCCAGGAGCCACCATCCGTGTTTCTGCCAAGACGGTATCAGGAGACGGCGGAAAGCTCAACATGTCGTGTAGCGCGACGGACGAGTCGGGTAGGTCTCTGCACAAGGAAGAACTCAAGCAGAAGACATCCGCCTCGCTGAGCTACAGCATACCAAGAAATGCCAAACGGGTTGACATCAACATGAACCACAATCTCATGCCCTATTGTAGTGTCATCATCAATGTGGTAGAAAGCCAGACAACAACCAGTACCTCGACCACTCAGCCACCCAAGAAATTCAACTGGAACGACGTGGCTGAAGACGGGGTATGTCCCACCTGCAAGAAACCTGCCGGTGCCATTACCTTCGAAAAGATAGGAGGCAACGGCAATGTGGTCGTCGGATGCAGCAAACTGGCCACGAAGAAATTCAAGAAGGCGATGGTCAACCGTCCCATCTATGCCGGCGACGGCATCGTGACCGACGAGTATTCCTTCGCAGTCATCCGCTGGGGTACCGAGGGCAAGACGGCTACCATCAAGCCAAACTCCAAAGTACTCTTCGAAGGAATGGTCAATGGCAAGGCACGCTGGCGTATCATCTATGGAAAAATAGAATAAGAGGTGCTGCGGGTTTTACACATGATAGGGAGTACACAGGGGCCGACCCTGTGTACTTTTTTCTTCTCGGTTGTTCGTACCTTTGAACTGATGGCCGAAGGTAGGCTGCACCTCGGAATTGAAAATAAATCGTAATTTTTTTTGCATTTCGCTCGGTTTGCACTACCTTTGTACCCAAATGTGCATATCAGCATCAAGATGACTACAATAGCAGACTACATCATACAACAGGAAGGCGACGCGCGGCGTTTCTCGTTCGAGGTGCTGCCGCCCCTGAAAGGCAACGGTACGGAGGGACTGTTCAGCACCATCGACAAGCTGGTGCCCTTCAACCCGGCCTTCATCAACATCACCACCCACCACTCGGAATACGTCTATCGGGAACTGGCGGACGGACAGTTTGAACGGCTACGCGTCCGTCGGCGCCCTGGCACGGTGGCCATCGCTGCCGCCATACAGCAGAAGTACAACATCCCCGTGGAGCCGCACGTCATCTGCAGCGGCAAGACCGTCGAGGAGATTGAGTACGAGCTGCTGGACCTGCAGTTCCTGGGCATCCGCAACCTGATGCTGCTGCGCGGCGACAAGGCCAAGGAGGACAGCCGGTTCACCCCGACGCCCGGCGGTCATGCCCACACGACGGACCTCATCCGACAGGTGCAGCGTTTCAACGAGGGATTCTTCGCCGACGGCACGCCCATCAAGCACCCCGGCACGAAGTTCGACTTCGGCGTGGCCTGCTATCCTGAGAAGCATGAGGAGGCACCCAACCTGGAGATGGACATGCAGTACCTGAAAGAGAAACAGGACCTGGGAGCGCAGTATGCGGTGACACAGCTGTTCTACGACAACGAGAAGTACTTCACGTTTGTGGAGAAGGCACGGGCGATGGGCATCACCATTCCCATCATCCCCGGCATCAAGCCGTTTGCCAAGCTGAGCCAGCTGACGGTGGTGCCCAAGACGTTCCACTGCGACATTCCCGAGGCGCTGGCCAAGGAAATCGTGAAGTGCAAGACGGACGACGAGGCACGCCAGCTGGGCATTGAGTGGACCACGTCACAATGCCGTGAGCTGTATGCACACGGTGTGAAGAACATCCACTTCTACACGGTGTCGGCCGTGGAGAGCGTGGCAGAGATTGCAAGAAGGCTTCAGCAATGACGTTCGACGAGGTAATAGGACAGAAGGACGTGCAGCAACGGCTGCTGCAGCTGGTGGACGAAGGACGTCTGCCACACGCCTTGATGCTCTGCGGACCGGCAGGCAGCGGCAAGCTGGCACTGGCCGTAGCCTTCGGATGCTACCTGTTAAGACCTCGGACGACGGGCATGTTCGGCGAGACGGTCGTCGGCGAGGAGTCGTCCATGCTGAAGAACCTGCAGCACCCGGACCTGCACTTCACCTACCCGACCATCAAGCTGCCGTCGATGGGCAGCGACCACAAGCCCGTGAGCCTCGACTTTGCACGGGAATGGCACGAGCTCATCATGCAAGGCCCCTACTTCACGATGGATGAATGGATGCGTGCCATGGGCGGCGAGAACCAGCAGGCCATCATCACGGCCGGCGAGAGCGACGCGTTGGTACACGCCCTGTCACTGAAGTCGAGCCAGGGCGGCTACAAGGTGAGCATCATCTGGCTGCCAGAGCGCATGAACATAGAATGTGCCAACAAACTGCTGAAGCTCATCGAGGAACCGCCGCAGCAGACCGTCTTCCTGATGGTGTGTCAGGAGCCGGACAAACTGCTGGAGACCATCCGCAGCCGTGTGCAGCGCATCGACGTCAGGAAGATTGACGACGAGAGCATCAGAGAGGCACTCATGGAACGCCGCGGACTGAGCGAGGCCAACGCCACCAGCATAGCGCGACGCGCCAACGGCAACTGGCTGAAGGCTCTGGAGGAGATTGAGGCCGGCAGCGAGAAGGAGCAGTTCTTCGACCTGTTCAAGATGCTGATGCGACTGGCCTACCAGCGCCGCGTGAACGACCTGAAGCGGTGGAGCGAGACGATGGCCGGCATGGGACGTGAGAAGCAGAAGCGCTTCCTGGAGTACTTCCTGCAGCTGGTGCGCGAGAACTTCATGTACAACTTCCAGCGCGAGGAGCTGTGCTACATGACGCAGCAGGAGGAGGAGTTTGCCACCAAGTTTGCGCGTTTCATCAACGAGGCGAACGTCATCCCCATCAACGAGCTGGCCAACCGTGCCCTGCGCGACATCGGCCAGAATGCCAACGCGAAGATCGTGTTCTTCGACTTCGCCCTGCAGATGATTATGCTACTGATTACTAAAGCCCCCTAAGTTAGGGGGCGACAGGGGTCTGAACAGGCGCAGGCTCCTAATACAATATTCTATAAACAATAATTAAGTCTGATTCCGCTTGTTCAGACCCCCACCCCCCTAACTTAGGGGGTTCGAATATATGGATAAAAACAAAGAATATGACATCATGACAGGATGCGACCGAGGGCTGTGCAAAGCCGCCATCGGCCGACAGGACCGTCAGCTGAATACATACGACTGGTTGGCAGACGTACCAGGAAACGCGGAATCGACGGACCTGGTGGAGGTGCAGTTCAAGCATACCCGCAAGGGCTACTACCACAACGTGAACAACCTGCCGCTGAAGAAGGGTGACATCGTAGCCGTAGAAGCCAACCCTGGCCACGACATCGGCGTGGTGACGCTGACCGGACGACTGGTGAAGCTGCAGCTGAAGAAGGCCAACCTGAAGAGTGCCGACGACATCAAGCGCATCTACCGCATTGCCCGCCAGCTCGACATGGACAAGTACCGTGAGGCGAAGGCCCGCGAGCACGACACCATGATTGAGAGCCGCGAGATAGCCAAGGGTCTGGGCCTGCAGATGAAAATCGGCGACGTGGAGTACCAGGGCGACGGCAACAAGGCCATCTTCTACTACATCGCCGACGAGCGCGTGGACTTCCGCCAGCTCATCAAGGACCTGGCAGCCGCCTTCCATGTGCGCATCGAGATGAAGCAGATCGGTGCCCGTCAGGAAGCAGGACGCATCGGCGGTACGGGCCCCTGCGGACGTGAGCTCTGCTGTGCCACGTGGATGAAGAACTTCGTCAGCGTAAGCACGGGTGCCGCCCGCTATCAGGACATCTCGCTCAACCCGCAGAAGCTGGCCGGCATGTGCGCCAAGCTGAAGTGCTGCCTGAACTACGAGGTGGACGACTACATGGAGGCTGGCAAGAAACTGCCCAGCAAGGAGGTGATTCTGCAGACGCAGGATTCGGACTACTATTTCTTCAAGAGCGACATCCTGGCCGGCATGGTGACCTACTCTACCGACAAGAACATTGCCGCCAACCTGGAGGTCATCACGGCAGAACGCGCCAGGGCCGTCATTGAGCTGAACCGCCAAGGCGAGAAGCCCGAGTCACTACAGGAGGACGGACAGGTACAGGAGACGAACGGCCCCATCGACCTGGCCACACAGGAGAGCATCAACCGCTTCGACAAGTCCAAGAAGAAAAAGCGCAAGCCGAAGAACCGAGGAGAAAGGAAGGAAGAAAGAGCAGAAAAACGCGAAGAGAGAGGAGAGAAGAGAGAGGAAAGAGGAGAGAGGCGTGATGATAGACGTGAAAGAAGAGATGCTTCTCCAAGAAAAGGTCGGAACGACTTCAAGAAAAAGGATGCAAAAGAGTAGAATACTGATACTTTGTTTCATTACGGTCGCACTGGTCTGTGGGTCATGCGACCGTAATACCATTTATAACCACTATGAGTCCACCCCTATTGAAGGATGGGAACGTAGTGACACGCTGCATTTTGAGCCCATCATCGTCAAGGCCTCTACGAACTACAAGGAAGAGATTGGCCTGCGCATCAACGACGACTTCCCCTTCCAGAGCCTCTTCCTGGTCGTGGAACAGGTCGTCACCCCACGACACCAGATACGCATCGACACGCTTAGCTGTAGGCTCATCGACAAGAACGGCGCCGTAAAAGGACGCGGACTCAGCTACTACCAGTACAACTTCCACCTGACCACGCTCCCGTTGAATGCGGGCGACACGCTCAGCGTACACGTACGCCACCACATGAAACGCGAAATCCTGCCTGGCATTGCCAACATCGGCATCAAGCTGTCAAAACAGTAGCAGCAAGAAGGACAAGGGGACACTGGTAACCTTATGAACGGACAAGGTTACGGCCAGCATCTATTCGCAGGAAGATAAACAGCAGGAAGGTGAATCCCCACAGCGAGGAGCCACCGTAGCTGAAGAACGGCAAAGGAATACCGATAACAGGCGTCAGACCAAGCACCATTCCCACATTGATGAAGACGTGGAACAGGAAGATGGAGGCCACACTGTATCCATAGACCCGCCCGAAACGGAACGGCTGCCGCTCGGCCAAGACAATCAAACGCAAAATCAAGGCCAGGAACAACAACAGCACACTGGCAGAACCTACAAAGCCCTCTTCTTCGCCTACCGTACAGAAGATGAAGTCGGTGTCCTGCTCAGGCACATACTTCAGCTTGGTCTGCGTACCATTCAGGAATCCCTTTCCCTCCAGTCCGCCCGAACCGATGGCTATCTCACTCTGATGGACGTTATAGCCGGCACCCTTCAGGTCTTCCTCCAGTCCCAGAAGCACATTGATACGTGTGCGCTGGTGGGGCTCCATGACATGGTTCAGGACATAGTCGGCAGAATAGAAGAACGCCATGGAACCCACGGCAAAGAGGACAATGAAGTAATAGTCGCGGATGCGGGAGCCGATGGCCTGCCACAGCAGGTAGCCTATCATCAGCACCGTCAGCACAATCTGCACCCATACCACATCGAAGGGAATCCAACAGACTGACACCAGGACCGACAACAGCGTAATACCAAGACAGCTCGACATGAGAATCAGCATCAGGCTGCGGTTCTTGCAGTATATCTGGACCATGCTGGCCGTAAACACCTGAATCATCAGGAGCACGGAGAACTTGCCGATGGACGTCGGCGTGCCGAAGAGCAAGCTGTTCTCGAAACGGATGCCCACGACAAAGTATATGACGGCAGCCACGCCCGTGAACAATATCGAGCCGGGCATTCCCTCACGATAGAACATCAGGAAGAACGCCAGATAGACCAGGGCCGAGCCCGTCTCGCGCTGCAGCACAATGAAGCACATCGGCACAAGGATGATGGCCAACGTCCCTGCAAAATGCTTCCAGTTGCGGATATTGTAGCTATACACGCTCATGAACTTCGCCAAGGCCAGCGCCGTCGCAAACTTCGCAAACTCAGCCGGTTGCAGACGCAACGGTCCCAAGACGAGCCACGATCGGGAGCCCTTGATGGAATGCGGATTGAAAATCGTGGCAAAGAGCAGGATGAGCAACAGCCCATAGATGACAAACGAGAAGGTGTCATAGAAACGGTCGTCGAGCATCAGGATGGTGAATCCCAACATGATAGAGGTACCGATCCAGACAATCTGCATACCTGAACGGGTACTCAGGCTGAAGATATCGGTATCGCCATAGGTATAGCTTGCGCCGCAGACGCTCACCCATCCGAACGTCAGCAGTGCCAGATAAATGCCTATCGTCCACCAGTCCAGCGAACGCAGCACGCTGTTGCTTTTACCTTTCGACGGAACCATACGCTATTCGTTTATGTTGTATCTCGGAAGCGCGATGCTCTGATGCCTCCGAGAGCTTACCCTTGATATACTGTTCCATGATCAGACCGCCGATGGGCACACCGTACGTGGCACCCCATCCGCCATTCTCCACATAGACGGCAACGGCAATCTGCGGATTCTCCATCGGCGCAAAGCCCATGAAGACGGAGTGGTCGTGACCGCGGTTCTGGGCCGTACCCGTCTTACCACAAGCCACGAAGTCATAGTGTGCCAGAGCCTTACACGTTCCGCCCATGGCCGATGCGCGCATACCCTTGACCACCCAGTCGTACGAGTCCCTGCTGGCCATCGTGTAACGACGTTTCGTATAGGCAGAGTCCAGAGCCTCTCCCTCCACCTTCTTCACGATGTGCGGCGTGATGAAGTAGCCTCGGTTGGCAATCGTGGCACCCAGGTTGGCGATTTGCAACGGTGTGGCACCCACCTCACCCTGTCCGATGGCAATGGAGATAATCGTCAGACCGCTCCACGAGCCCTTGTATGCCTTGTCATAGAACTCGGCATTCGGTATCATGCCGCGCTTCTCGCCTGGCAGGTCCACACCGACAGGATAGCCGAAGCCCATGCTGACCATGTAGTCACGCCAGCGGTTCATGGCCTCCTGCACCGACTTGTACTTGTGGCGATTGCCGATCATGTAGTATAGTCCCCAGCAGAAATAGCCGTTACACGACGTGGAAAGGGCAGGAACCAGCGGCAGCGGTGCTGCATGGCCGTGACAACCCACATGCAGGCCTTTGAAG
>Ga0265300_10004865_pt1 | contig 10533 bp, 10 predicted proteins | sample AusTroGonzalo_MG_FD_193482 | JGI IMG/M metagenome (GOLD analysis project Ga0265300, IMG submission 193482) | Bovine rumen microbial communities from tropical cattle in Woodstock, Queensland, Australia - Gonzalo_03 | ecosystem: Host-associated > Mammals > Digestive system > Stomach > Rumen ... | reverse complement strand
TGAATCGGATATTCTATCCCCTTATGTATTGTTTCCTGTTTTGGATAAAGAAGATGTTAAGCTTTTATGCGAAGCTAAATTCACTTTGACTATATCTTACCCGAAAGAAACGGAAAATGTAAAAGATATGGAAAAAGAGGTGATGGGGGCGTTAGGATTGTGGACTTTGTTTGGAGGAGTTGGTGGCCGTACTCGACGTGGCTGCGGCTCGGTCTATTCAGAAAAATTGCTTAAGGAACTCAATATTGATTCTATCGGCAAACTTAAAGAATTTATATGCGATTCCGGCTGCGGGGATCCGAAACCTCTTGAATATGCAAGAATAAAGGGAGCTACGCTTTATCATTCCAAGGCTACGGCATCCATTAGGGATTTACAGCAAAAATATGGTGCGTATCGTCAAGATAGAACCCCTGCCAAACCTGGGGAAAACCATCCGGGTCGTTCCTATTGGCCTGAACCGGATGCAATTCGCAGGATAAAGGGACTTTGTGCGGAACTTCATGAACCTGTACATCCTGATGGAGTCTGGTTCCCTCGTGCATTATTCGGTTTGCCTATAATGACCCATTACAATACTCAAAACAATGGCAGAGGAGATCCGTCTGGGACTATAAAGTTAGAACCCGTCGATGCCAGCGGGAAACCTCAGCAGCGTTGGCCTTCGCCTTACTTTATAAAGCAGATTAAGTTGGGAACGAACGTTTATAACATTATGCTTGTGATGAATCAGAGTTTCCCTAAGGGGCTTGTGCTTGATGGTCGTCCGGTTCCAGCAGGAGGACTGCCGTCTGATTCAAGAGGAAAAATAATGAATACCAAGCATCCCTTGGACGGGCGCTCTATTGAAAAGGCTCTTGCCGATGCCTTAGGCTTGAAGGAGGCTTAATGAAGTATTTAATTGAAGTTGCCGTTGGACCTGTTCAGGAATTTATTGCGTCGGCACGCAAGCTGCGTGACTTGTGGTTCGGTTCTACTTTGTTGTCGGAACTTTCGAAGTGCGTTGCAAAATCCATGTGCGAACAGGGATGCACGTTGATTTTCCCGGCTCCGCAGAGTGATGCTGATTTGGTTTTAGGCTCTCCGTTGGTTGTTGCGAACAAGATTCTTGCCGAGTATGAAGGCGACAATCCTCGCGCTATCGTAGAAAATGCTAAGGTCTCATGGAAGTCTTTCTTGAAAGTCCGTGCCGAAGAAACTTTAGATGCTATCAAATCTAATTCCCGTTATAGAACGATGAACGTGAAAGAAGATTTGTTCCGAAAGCAGATTGATGACTTTGGCGAGTTCTTTGCCGCATGGGTTCCCGTACAAGACGACTACGGAATGACTCGTCACGAAGTCGAAAAGTTGCTTGCGGGCCGCAAAAATTTGCGTGAGTTTAATGCTCCCTGTTGGAATGGTTTTGGAATTCCCAAAAATAGTCTAGACGGTTTGCGTGAAACGGTTATCGGTAATGAAAAAGCTTGTATTGCAGGTCTCCTTAAACGCAACGAAAAATTGGATGCGATTGGTTTGGTAAAACGATTTTGGCCAATGAAGAACAAGAGGCACGTGAAAAAATTTGATGACCTTGCCGACATTTCCAGTGCATCTTGGCGTAAAAGAATTGGGCGAAATCTTGAAGCGCAAAAGTTGTTAGAGGAATTTGAAACACTGTTTGAAGATTGCAGAAATTTTCCGACAGATGCAATATACGAAGAATCTGATTCTCAGCAAACTTGGCTGGAATATGGCTGCAACGATTCTGTGAAAGCTGTAAAATTGCTTCGTTCCTTGCGCAGCAAGGGTATGGCGGGTGCTCCACAAAAGTATGCTTGCGTTTTGCTTGCTGATGGCGACAACATGGGTGCCGCTATAGACAAGATAAAGTGCAAAGAAGGATTCCAGTCGTTCACGCAGGAACTGTCGTCTTTCGCTTCGGATGTGAGCCGCATTGTCGATGAAAATGATGGAGCCTTAATTTATGCAGGCGGCGATGATGTGATGGCGTTTGTCCCTATCGAAACTGCGCTGAAATGTGCGGACGCTTTACGCATTGCATTTGTCAAAACGATGCAGGGCGTCTGCGAAAGGCTTGACATTGCGGAGGTTCCGACACTTAGCGTTGGTATGGCGATTGTTCACCATTCAGAACCGTTAAGCAATGCTTTAGATGTCGCCCGTCAAACTGAAAAAATTGCGAAGAACGAATCGGGCAAGAATGCCTTTGCAATAATCCAGAACAAACGTTCCGGCGCACCTATCGCATGCTGTGGCAAATGGGAAAAGCAAGGTAATTTGTTGGGGATTGCGGAACGGGTTCAGAATATTATCAACAACTACATTTCTGATGACGATGGCTCGACATTGTCATCCCGTTTGGGCTACCAGTTGCGTGAAGTGCGAGACGCTGCTGGCGACAAACTCGAATACGAACTTTCTGACGGCAAATTGTCTCCGAAAAACGCACAATCCGCTCTGGTGATGCGAATTTTCAACCAAAAGAACAATGCAACTCCCGAGAAAATGATTGAGTTGCTTGCCGGGAGAACTTCCGTGAGAAAGTTGTCCGACGAACTTGTAATAGCCCGTCAGTTGGCTGGCGCAAACAAGGAAATTTAGGGGGATTCTGATGAGATATTCTGTACAAACTCGTGACTATTTGATTCTCCGCGATGGAAAACCTTTTGGTGATGAAAAGAACTTTGGTGGATCCTCGTATAGCTCGATTATGCCGCAGACTCTTGCCGGTATGGTGCGAACGGCTGTAGGCTTTTCGAGAGATGCAAATTATTTTTCTACAGAAGAAAACATTCGCAATATTTTGGATGTCGAAATACAAAAGATACTGTATGCAGCAACACGAAACGGCAAACGCGATTTTCTAGTTCCGCCGCCCGCCGATGTTGTTTTTACAAAGACTGGTCATAAAATAAAGACGAATGTATTGACTTTTGCGGAAATGCCCGAAAACTGCGGTACCGATATACGCAATCGCGATTGGCTCGTCCCGACATTGGACTGCTCCGAAAAACCTGCAAAGGATGTTCCGAGTCGTTGGTTTTGGGATACTTTTACCCAGTATATGAACGGACGGTTAAGCGAGGGTTCTGTTTTTTCGCTAGACGATCTCGGTATTGCCTCGTTCATTACGGATACGCAGATTCACAATGGACTGAATCCCGAAACGCGCTCTACTCAAGAAGGCCGTTTGTTTGCAAATAAACAACTGTATATGGCTGCAAAGAATTGCTCTGACGGCTCGTTGATTCCTGTTGAATTGAGTTTCGATGTTTCGGAACCGCTGCCTACTGGTGATACGTATCTGGGCGGCGAACGCAGGACGGTTGATGTTCGTGAATCGAAAGCGGAATTCCCGGCATGCCCAGCTATTTTTGACAATCAGCGTTACTTGAAGCTGGTCTTGTTGACTCATGGCAGTTTTGGCGGTTGGTGTCCGAGTTGGCTGCAACCCGACATGAACGCCGATGGAATTGAATTCGTCTGTATTCCGGGAACTGAATATAAGGTTCGCTTGCGTTCGGCTTGTGTCAGTGGTTGGGATGGCGTGAGCGGCTGGGATTATGCAAGCAAGTTGCGGGATGGTAAAAAAGGAAAACCCAAACCCCTTGCGAAACTTGTACGTCCGGGTTCTGTGTATCTGTTGGAAATTCAAAATCCTGCACAATCCAGTGATATCGCCAAATTGCTATGGGGAAATTCCATTTGCGATGGTCAGTCAAAAAAAGATGGTTTCGGCCTTGTCGCATTGGGCCTTGCCTCAAACCAGGTAAAAGTTTAAAACAAAAAGGAAACGATATGAAAAACATGCTTTTCTCCATTCGCACGCTGTCATCGGTCCATTGCGGCGTAGGTCAGGGAACAAACGATATTGACTTGCCCACGGCTCGCCATGCTGTTTCGGGTCATCCGTTGATTCCCGGTTCTTCCCTAAAAGGCGTGCTCAAGGATGAATTCCTTAATGGAAAGTACTACAAAAAGGAAACTGAAAATAAAGTTCGAGCCTTGTTCGGTGGCGAACCGACCGATTCCGATTCATACGCTTCTGCAATTTCGGTCGGCGATGCTAATTTGATTGCGTTGCCTGCGCGCTCCAGTTTCGGAACGTTTGCATACTTGACATCGACTTATACCTTGCAAGTGTTTAAGGATCTGTGCATGCGTATGGGCAAAACGGATTGCCCGGAGATTCCCGTTTTTGGTCAGATCGATCCGCACAATGGTAACTATAAAGTTGCGGTAACGACGGATTCGGTTCTTTGTGCGCCCAACACAAAAAACGTTTATCTCGAAGAACTTGATCTTGTATGTGATGATTCTAAGAAGGAAACTTGCAACAAGTGGGCGGACTTGCTCGCCACACATTTCTTTGATGACGAAGAAGGCCAGACTTTGTTCAAGAAGCGTTTCGCTATTGTCGATGACAACGCCCTGAATTTTTTGACGGAAACGGCCTTGCCTGTCGATGCGCATATTGCTATCGACGATAAAACGGGTTGTGTAAAAGATGGTGCTCTTTGGTACGAAGAAACTATGTCTTCCGAAACGTTGCTTGCGGGAATAGTTTCTGTTGATCGCTCGTTCAACCCAAATCTTGCCGCTCTTGCAGATGATTTGGCCGCGCTAATCTCTGACCAAAAATCGTTGTATATCCAAATCGGTGGCAAGGCTACAACAGGCAAGGGCTTTGTTGTAATGCACGTGGATGCGTAGGGAGGTTTTATGGCAGTAGGAACAACCAGCCAAAAATATTCGCAAATCGTTTTTGCTCGTATTCAGAAAAATATTGAAAGAGAAAACGATATCAACGTGTTGCGCCGATACAAGAGTCTGTGCAAACGTTCGGGCGGCATTCTCCGCACAGTGGGACTTGTCCAGTACTTGGCATTCTTGAAAGCGAAAAGTAAAAAATATGAATATTATAAAATGCTCCTGAATGACCTGACAGCCGAATCAGGCAACGGCGACAATGCGGATGCCTTTTTGCAAAAGGTTTATAAGATGTCGTTGAGCGACTATATGCAGCTCACGCGAACTGTATTGCTTCTTTTGCAGTGGCATAAACGTGTTTCGGACATCCTTATAGATGGAACTTGTGAATCTGGTGAGGATGATCAATGACAATAAGGGCTATTAGAGATGTACACGAAACGATTGCAAGCGAGAAGACTTTGGGAGGCGATAACCTCGGACTTGCTTTTGATCGTCTCGTTTCGGAATTTGATGATCCGAGTGCAAAGGAACATTGCATTAAGGATAAAGTTCTTGAAATTTTTTCGGGATATAGCGTTGTTAAACATCAAAAATTAAAAGAAAGCTATATTTACGCCTTTAACAAATGGAAAGAAGCTGTATGTAGCCAAGAACAAACCCTTGCATTCGATATTGTAGGCTTGTCTAAAATAATTCTGGGCTCGGGAAACGCCTCTGCTTTGGAAGTTGGCGTTCACCTCAATAGACCTTGGGGCGTTCCCTATATAAGTGGGTCTGCAATCAAGGGTGTATTGGCTAGTTTTTTGCGTAAAACAGAAACACTAACTGCGGACAACCTGGAATATGTAAATGTCTTTGGTGGCAATTATAATCAGAAAAAGTATTCTGGTTCCGTAGTTTTTAATGATGCGTGGCTTTACCCAGATAACGAAAATTGGTTTGAAAGAGATATTATCAATCCTCATTACCAGAAATATTATAGCGGAACGCGATTCCCTGACGGCATGGAAAATCCTATTCCGGTTCAGACTTTGACACTAAAGAAAGGGTTGAGTTTCTTTGTGTCGATGCAGGGGCCTGAAGAATTGCTGCAATACCTCAAGAATGTTTTGCAGAAAGCTTTTGAGGACAATGGCATCGGTGCGAAAACTGCTGTCGGTTATGGGCGTTTCAAGGTTGTTGCCTCGGAGGAAGAACGCAAGTCGGTTGAACGCGAAGTGAGCAGGCCCGTCGTTGCGCAATATACGGCTCCTGTAGCAGTAAGGCCGCAGACTGGATATACGCCAAAGCCTGGTAATGGTTATGGTGCAAGAAATGGATTTAATAAACCAAGTGATAAGAAAAAAGCGACCGGTCCAAACGCTGCTCAAATAAAAGCCATGCTGAAAAATGCAAAACGTTAGATATTTATGCCTCATTTGTTCAATATAACGAATCATACGATTACCGATGAACAGAGAGCGGATGCTTTAGCTACGCTTGGCATTGGCGAAGTTGTCGAGATGCCGGTGGATATTGCTCGCTGTTGGGCGTCTGTTCCGCCGGAGATTGATTCTGTGACGGAGTATGTGCATCCTGTTGTCGATTGGCTTGAATGTCATGCGAAAAAAGATGATATCGTGTGGGTCCAGGGTGAATGGGGTGCAGTAATGACTGTTTTGGCATGGTGTGAGACTTGTAAAATTCGTGCGGTCTATGCGACGACAAAACGAGCCGCGACCGAAATTCGTTCCTCTGAGGGCGTGAGTATAACGCATGTGTTCAAGCACGTACGTTTTCGCGATTTCCCGAAATTAGGCGGAACCCGATGACGTATTTTTTTTGAAATTGCCTTTTTTGACGAAAAATGCGTATATTTACAATGTTCGGCCCGTGAGGTTGGACTGCAAATTGACATGATTGCATATAACATTCGTGTTTCATTGCCGAAATTGAGCTGAAAACGACAATTTTGGCCACTTTTCAGGGTTTTGTAAACAAAAATTCAAAGTCTAAAAGGTGCTTTTCTGGGCAGTTGTTTAAAAAGGCCTTCTGGAATCCTTTATTTATGCGGGTTCCAGAGGGGTACTCCCTGAAAGGTGCTACTCTCGCAAGAGAGATTAAGACTCTTGAAGTTTTCGATCTTTACAGTTGCATTGAGTTTACCCCTGAAAGGTGCTACTCTCGCAAGAGAGATTAAGACTCACGGTCGCATCCGTTGAAAGCAATGAAAAAACTCGTACCCTGAAAGGTGCTACTCTCGCAAGAGAGATTAAGACGGCCCGACAAGGGCCTTGGAAATTTCATTATTTCCCTGAAAGGTGCTTCTCTCGCAAGAGAGATTAAGACTAGTCGCGAACGACTAAAACCTCTTTGAATCCAAGCCCTGAAAGGTGCTACTCTCGCAAGAGAGATTAAGACTCGTTGGGACTGATTACCGTCTGTACACACTTAACACGGACCCTGAAAGGTGCTTCTCTCGCAAGAGAGATTGCAGCCTTGCGGCTCCCAAGTGTGCGGCTCAGATATGGACAAACAAGTTTGTCCGCATCATTCGCCTTGAACACTTGTAAGACATGGGAAAGCAAATGTCGAACAACGTCATTCCGGCCCCCGAGCCGGAATCTTCAACTCTCGCAAGAGAGATTAAGACACGATGTCCGCGGCGTTGACCCACTGGTTAATGATCACACCCTGAAAGGTGCTACTCTCGCAAGGGCGTTTGTTTTTTTCAAAATCCTCTTTACAATTCATCACGAATGTTCGATATATAAGACAGAACGCATGTTCTAATCTCCGTTGGTGTTGTTGCGGCTCCGGTGAAATATCCGGGGCCGTTTTTTTTTGGATTTTTGATTAACGCGGTGGGTCTATTATCTTTACAAATGTTTTACATTTTCGCCCTTGCCAAAAACGGCGTGTAAGCTACAGTGATAAATTCGCTACGCTCATTTATCAAATGCTAGGCTCAGCAATATCAAAGCAAGCTTTGCTGCTGCATTCGCCTTACGCATTTGTCCTCTTGCGGTTCCCAGTAGTGCGGACTCCAAGATGCATTTGACGATTGTCAAATGTTTTTTTGTTTCTAGAAGTTCTGCGCAATATGGAAAACGCGAAAATCATAATTCCCGAATGCCTCAGAGGGGCGAAGTACTTGCATCCGGGCTACGGTCCTGCCTTCCGCAAGATGCTTGAACAGCCGGAAGTCATGGCGGACTTTATCAACAGCATTCTTCATTTGGACGGGAAGCGTAAAGTGGTTGATCTCGCGACTGCCTTTGAACAGCCCATCGACGTGTTTTACCCTGAAAACAAGACGTTTTTCTTTGATGCCCACGTTTCTACGGCGGACCGCCGTTATACGGATCTTGAACTGCGACGCGCTCGGCATGCGTTTTTTGTCGAAAGGACTCTTATCTACAATGCGTATCATGTTATTCATAGCAAACGTATTTTTGAAATCGCCCGCGAAAAGGAGAAACTCAAGGACAATGCGGTTTTCCGCCGCCGTTACGAACTCCCAGAACTGATGTCCGTGTGGATTTGCAACTTTACGCCGCGTCCGGATGGCCCCGAACATGACGATTACCGCGATTACTGGGCCGTTTATAGTGGCAACGACTTGAAGAAAAAGGTGGCCCTACCTGTTTCTGAAAAAATAAAGTATCTTATTATAGACTTGCCGAAGTTCGTCAAGGAGCACCCGGCTATCGATACGCGAGAATCCTTTTGGCTTCATCTGATAGCGCTTGGAGTTCCGGCGATGCCGCAGACCGATGACCCGATTTTTAGTAAGGCCATCAACAATTTGCTGGTCGTGAACGCAAGTCAGGACCTTTTGAACAGGCAGGCGGAAATGATGACATTCAACTATTCACACGAAATGGATGACTACGAGGCGATGCTTATTGACGCAAAAAACGATGCTCGCACTGCAGTTCGTGAAGAGGTTCGCACAGAAGACTTCAAGGTATTCGAGTCGCTTGGAGTTTCCAGAGAAATATTGGAAAAAGCCCGTCGCATTGTAGAAAAATAAAGATTTTTTGTTGGCCGTGAACGCAAGTCAAGAACTCTTGAACAGGCAGGCGGAAATGATGACATTCAACTACTCGCACGAAATGGATGATATTGAAGCGATGCTCATCGATGCAAGGAACGATGGTCGAGAACTGGGGCATGATGATGTCTTCGGTGTTCTGCGTGATGTAGGTGTTTCTGCCAATCAAATTGCTGAAGTTCAGACGAGGTTGGCAGCGCTCAAAAGTCAAGAAGCGAATTGTAAGTAGTTTTTTCCCATCAACAATTTGCTGGTCGTGAACGCAAGTCAGGACCTTTTGAACAGGCAGGCGGAAATGATGACATTCAACTATTCACACGAAATGGATGATATTGAAGCAATGCTCATCGATGCAAAGAATGATGGCCTTGAACAGGGTCGTGAGCTGGAACGTGCGGAAAATTTCAAGGTATTCGAGTCGCTTGGAGTTTCTAAAGAAATTCTGGAAAAGGCAAGGCGCATTGTAGAAAAGCGGAATGAATAATGTGAGTATTCTGTGTAAAAAGATCACTTGTCCTCGCACTTGTTGCGGGGGCTTCTTTTTTCTATCTTTGCCCCCGGTAAAAAACTATGGGTAATTTACGCGCTATTCTTATGCCCATTGCAATTATTGCGGGCATTTTAATTCCTCAGGCGCATTTCTTGGCGCCGCTCTTGCCGATTACCATCGGCATCATGATGTTCCTCACGTTCGTGACGAAGATTCCGCCGCAGACGCACGGTTACACGTTCAAGATTGAAATGCGTGCTCTCGTCGCGAGTCTCGTGATTATCGCAGCGCTTTGGGGCGTTGTCGAGCTGTTCCATTTGCCGCGTGAAGTGCTTCTTGGCGGCGCGATTATTGCGCTTTGCCCTCCCGCAAACGCCGCCCCGGCCATGGCGAAGATGCTGGGTGGCAGTGCTTCGCTTGCGTTAAAGATTTTCCTTAGCGGGAACTTGATTGCATGCTTCAGCATCCCGATTGTCTTTGGCTATTTGACGGGCACCGAGGCGAACCTCTCCGATATTGCGTGGAAAATTTTCAACACGATTCAGCCGATTATCAGCATTCCGCTTGCGTTTGCGTTTGGACTCCGCAACTTTTACCCGGAACTTGCTGACCGCGCCGCAAAATACCAGAAATACACGATGTTCGTCTGGACGTTCTCCGTGTTCATCATCTTGGCAAAGGCGAGTTACGACATCCGCGAAATGGGTTTTGCCGACTTGTGGAACAGCGGCAAGCTCCCGCTGATGGCTGCTGTCTCGCTGGTGCTTTGCATTCTGCAATTCTCGCTTGGCTGGTTCTGTGAACGCGGGCGTCGCCCGATTGAAGGCTCGCAGAGCATGGGACAAAAAAACACGACGCTTGTCATTTGGGTTTCGAGCCTTTATGCTGGCCCGGTCGTGGCGCTCGCGCCTACTTGCTACGTTGTCTGGCAGAACCTTGTCCTCAGCTACATGACCGCGAAGATAAAACCGGCCCAAAAAGCTGAATGAGCGTTGATTTTTGATCGAAATTTTAGACAATTTTAAAGTTTGTACCTATAAATTGTTGTTTTATGCATTTTTATAGGTACAAAAAGGTTCAAAACGGGGTGTTTTCTATTTTGTAAAGCGGATTCTATGGATTTATGTACCTATAAACAACGTGAAAAATCGTTTTTATAGGTATTTTTGTACTTAGCTTGTACGCAAAAATGAAAAAGTGTACCTATAAAAGTGCTGATTTTTTAATTTTATAGGTACGAAATTAAAAAAGTGTTGGTCGCGACCCAAAAGCGACAACATCGCGACCTCGC
>Ga0265300_10004859_pt1 | contig 10545 bp, 9 predicted proteins | sample AusTroGonzalo_MG_FD_193482 | JGI IMG/M metagenome (GOLD analysis project Ga0265300, IMG submission 193482) | Bovine rumen microbial communities from tropical cattle in Woodstock, Queensland, Australia - Gonzalo_03 | ecosystem: Host-associated > Mammals > Digestive system > Stomach > Rumen ... | reverse complement strand
CAAATACAACGACGTGGCGCTGCTGATTGGCTACAACTCTGACGAAGGGGACAGCTTCGGTTTCACCGAGGACCCTGCAGAGCACGTCGCCTCTGTCCGCGAGCGCTATGAAGACTATGCTGACAAACTGTTGGCTGTCTACCCGCTGGTGGACGGTAAGGTTGCCAAGAAGACCCGCGACCTGGGACGTGACGCAGCTTTCGGCTGGGGTACTTGGACCTGGGGCCGCCTTCAGAATGAGACCGGAAAGAAGCCGGTATACATGTATTATTTCGACCAGGATCCGATGTATCCCGAAGGAGACCGCCGCTTCGGCCACCGCTCTCCTCACGGACAAGATGTCGACTTCGTCTTCCAGAGCCTGCGTCCGAACAGCAGTGCAAACCCGACCGACCAGGCCCTTGCGAAGTATATGCTGAAATACTGGACCAACTTCGCCAAGTATTGCGATCCGAACGGCAGGGGTGACGACCCCGACCTGCCCGTATGGCCGCTCTTCAAGAACGATAACTCACAGGTAATGGTACTCACCGGCGCCGGCCCTCACCCTGCCGCAGTCGACGCCGAAGACGCCATGTGGGTCCTCGACGAATACTTCGCCTGGAGAAGGTCGCAGGAATAACAGGAGCTTTGCCACGGTATGAACGCTTTGTATGATTCGTTCATACCGTGTCCAAGTTTTCGATGAAAACGCCGGTTTTGTGGACACAATATGAATGATTCAACTGTTTCGTTCATACCGTGTCCATGACGGAGGTCAGAGGATTCCCATCTCCGTCGCCTTGTGGATCATGTCGGTGACATTGCGTACGTCCATCTTGGCATAGATGCGCTGGCGGTGGGTGTTGACCGTATGCACGCTAAGGAAGGTGCGTTCTGCAATCTGTGCGGCGGTGAGGCCTTCCGCGCTGAGGCGGATAATTTGAAGCTCGCGCTTTGACAGGCCGATGTCAGCAATCTTCTTGCTTCGCTCCACAAGGATGTCGCCCACATATTCCGCCACATCTGAGTTGATGTTCTCGGCATTGCGCGCAAGCTCCTGACATTTCCTGCGGATTTCTTCGGCAGGAAGTGTCGCTGCCTGTGCGGAGAGTTCGGCCATTTCGCCAGCCATCGCGTTGGCAGGGTTCTTCAGATCTTTGGAAAGGAATTCGATTATCTGCTCTTTGGAGTCGCTGATGCGCTGCAACTCGGCGTTGCGACGGCGCACTTTGCGAAGGTAGATGACCGTTTGGGCAATGATGGCCGCTGCCAGCAGCAGTGCGAGGGTGAGTACGATAATCTGGTAGCGGTTGCGCTCCAGTTGCCGCTCTTTCTCCTGCACATTGAAGCGGGTCTCCATTTCCTGCAGGGTCTCGTCCTGCTTCTGCTGGATATAGTTCTGAGTCTGGTAGACGTAGTCGTCGTGCGTGTCAAGGGCATCTTCGAACCGGCCCACGCGGGTGTAAAGCCGCACCAGACGGTCGTCGAGGCTGGAAGCGGTGAGGTAATCTGATTCCTTCAGGCCGGCGCGAACCTGCTCGAAGTATTTGATGGCCTCTTCATTGCGGCCGCCCTGCTGGAACCAGCGCGAGCGGAACATTATGCCGTTGCGGCGAAGGCGCGGAATGTCGTAGGTGTCCGCGAGTGCCTGGCCTTTGTCGAGATATTCCCCGGCAGTGCGGTAAATCTCAGGATCGATAGGGTTGCTCCAGCGGTTCTTGTTGATGTAGAGTGAGCCGATGACATAGCAAGCCTCAGCCTGCTGCTCCACTGCATCCACCTCCTCAGCCAGAGCAAGAGCTTCTTTGGCATATTCCAGTCCCTCGTCGTTCCGCCCGGTCTCCGGTGAAATCTCCGCGTAAGAACAGAGCTTCGCCTTTGAGATTAGAATGCCTGCAAGATCTTCTTTCAGTCCGTTATCCCTCGCAATAGCTTCCGCCTCCACTGCCTTCTCCCAAGCATCCGCATCGCGGCTTGCCATGATGTCGATGCCCACGATTGTCGAAAGCGCCTTCACCTTCAACTGCGGATCTTCGCCCGCCAGCTCCAGCGCCGTCAAGGCCTTCTCCATCGCAGCGTCGAAGTTCTGGTTGCTGACATCTCCGGAAGCAGCATCAATCAAAGCCTGTATTTCCGCTTCGGACGAAACGCCTTTTGCATCCCCGTCACAAGAAGCGATGCCAAAACACAGGCAAAAAAACAATATTGAAATCAAAGCTTTTTTCATGGCCGATAATAGACACAAACATAGCGAAAACAGATGAATGTTGAAAAAAAGTCGTTTTTAGCTAATGAAATAGGCTCAGATTACTGAAAAATAACTAATCCCGAGAGTCTGCTATTCCGGAAATTTGAGGTAAACAAAAACAAGCAATAATGAACACACAAAAGCAATCTTATGAGAGTCCTCAGACCATGGTGTTTGAGGTTCGCTATGAAAGCATCCTTTGCGAAAGTCAATACATGATGTTCGGCATCTATGACGCATCGGGTAAAATTGATGATAATAGTGTAGTAGATGGAGGAAGTTTCTGATGAAAACGACGAGAATAATCGCAGCCGTCTTGTTGCTAAGCGCAATGGCCTCCTGCCAGAAAGCAGATAGTTTATTGATAGAGAATACACCTGTTGAAAGAGAAGTCGGTCCCCATACAGTATCAATCCTCGCCAGTTTCTCCAGCGCGACAAAAACCCAGATAAATCAAGATTCGGAAGGGCACTTCAAAGGTTTGTGGGAAGTTGGTGATGTACTGTACGTGAAGGAGTTTGTAACAGGCATTTCCAGCGACCCGGGGCTTTACGATATTGAAAGTGCTTCTAGTTTTGTGGCCACCGATCCTCTTGCTGCAGGCGGCGAGACCGCAACGTTCACGGCCACTTTCGAACCGTATTACTGGGAGAGTACCCTCACTGCGGAGGAACTGGCCACTTATACTTTTACTTATAAGTACTTGGCATGCTCCTACAATCCATATTACATGAGAGGCTCAAATGACGACTGTATTCCGCTATTGATAGACCCCAACCAGGAGGTCTACGCAGGCGGATACAGTACGTCCGACGATATGCTGGTTTCCAAGTTTGCCAAGTACAACTCACGTCCTTTAAACATTTCTTTCAATTTCGCACGTCTTGGAACAGTGGTGAAGATTACCCTGAAGGGGCTTCAGACAGGCGACGTGGTTAAGTCCGGCACATGGTTCACCGGTGACCATCTTATGGCTGCTTGCAGACTTGAAGATATTGTGTCTTATTACCCGGAAACCGGCAAATACATCTATGAGATTCCGGCGTTTATGGAAGGAACTCTGGATGATTGCTATCATATTAGTTTCTCCTGCACGGATGCTGCGCGTCCCATCGTTGCCGATTCAAAAGGCGAGGCTGTTCTGTACCTGCGTGTGCTCCCGGGAGTGTGTGACGACTGGTTCGGCATCATTTGCACCGTTGACCGTGGCGGCAGCGAATTGCAATACTCTAAGTTTGCAGACCTTGCCTCAGCGAGCCGCAGCCTGACATTCAAGGATGGTGGACTCACGCTGTTCTCCGTAGATATGAAACCCGCCGTCGTCGGCCTCCCGGAGCCGATCATGTACATTTCCCCCAAGCCCCGTACAGGATTTACCGCCATGTGGCCTGCCGATGCCCACGCCACAGGATATGAGTGTTATTATCAGCGTTACGGAGATTATTGGGATGACGAAAAAGGTGATGTACCCTATGACAAAGTGGCTCTGACTCCCGTTGCCGGAACAGGCGAGATGGACGGAATGTATTATGTGGAAGGGCCTTCCGGTCTGGAGGCGGACAAATATTATCTTTATGTCAAGGCGATTCCTGACGCAAACAGCGGTCTGACTGACTTCGGTTTTGCTCAAAAGATTATGTATATCGGAATCACAAATTCTATGACTTGGCCCGATGTGGATTCATACGGCGGCACGACGTCTCTTGACAAGAGTATGGATCCCATCTGGAAAGTCACAGAGTACGGAGAGGAATTCTTCCCCTGGTATTTTGATGTGAGCAACCTCAAAACGAACTGGGGATATCTATATTCGGCCGACAACAGCACTGAGTGGACGCTTTCTACCAAAACCGATCCCAGTTTCCAACATGACGGTGAGATTCATCACATCACGCTGAAGATGTCGAAATCGGCCACCAACACAACCAAGGTATATGCCATAGCCACGAACGGCACTTCAACGCTGATTCCCCAGCCGGAACCCGGTTCGTGGACTGAATCAGAGAAATACTATGATTATGATTTCACAGGTGGTTCCTACAACGGCTTCCGCATAGAAAGCGGCGGTCCCTTGTATGTGACCATGCTGCGCGTCTATTACTACCCTCCTACAGGGGACTAATAAGCAGATTCGATGTCGGTATTAGTCGGCTCCGACATTTGACCCTTTGGGGAGGGCTTTTTCGAAGGTGTAGGTGACGGTCCGTTTCAGGAGGGTTTCTTCCTGGCTGATGACAAGTTTGGTGTCTGTCAGTTCCAGAACGTTAAAGGTTCCGGTAAGGACCATGTTGTATGTCAGAAGTTCGTCAGACAGCCAGAGGACTTTCTTGAAAGAGATCTTCCTCTGGTCGGCGTTGAAAGAGAAAGTGGAGCCGTCGACATCGACGTCGTCAAGGTCAAGGTCGGAGAGACTGCCTTTCTTGGCTATAGCATGGGGAACGGGAAATTCCGACAATACAAGGTAGAAATGAACCTTCGTGTAGTCGTAGTCGTTGGTTTTGATGCCATCGTCGGTCTGGACAGCTTCGGTCTTTTTGTTCAGCCTCCAGATGTTGTAAATGTTTCCGGTAATGTCCCCGGTGTGGGGAAGATCCATTCCTTCGCAAGAAGTAAGGAGGGTAATACAAGCTATGGCTGCAAGATAAAAGATTTTTTTCATGGCATTCACTCTTGATTATTGTCGGATTTATGCTGCAAATTTTATTCCAGGCCTGTGCGGTTGAGGAGGTAGGCGTGGAGTTGGAGGTAGGCGTCTTTGCGGCGGTAGGCGTAGTTGTAGAGGAGGGGCTCCTTGGCGGAGCCGAGCCAAGAGTTCTTGTCGCTGACACCCCAGAAGGTGATGCCGCCGCGCTGCGCTTCGGGAACGATTTTGAGATACTGGTCGAAGATGTAGACTATGGTTTCTCCCTGGTTGGTGACGCCCTTGGTGACGTCAAGCTCTGAGATGCGCACCTTCTTTCCGGTCCTTACCATCCTTTCGAGCATTGAACGGACATTGTCTCTGTTCACATCGGCGCTGATGTGCATCTGGCTGCCGACGCCGGAGACATCGGGGTTGCCTTCAGCATAGCTGCAAATTGCCTCAAGTTTCTGATTCGACCATTCAAGGTTATAGTCGTTGATGTAGAGGTCGGCGGTCTTGCCTTCGCGCTCCAGCGCCTGACGTGCGTTGCGGAAGGCTATGTCCACGAACTCCTTCATGCCCCCGGAGTAGTAGTCACCCCAGATGAACTGGTGGTAACCGTCAGTACCGGTGTTGGCGCTGTTCCGCCAATCGCCAGAGTCTGTGAACACCTCGTTCACCACGTCCCAGCCATAAACGTCGAAATGCTTCACCATAGCATCGACCCAATCCTTGTGGGCCTTGCGGACAAGTTCTGCGGCAGTCTTTTCATCAGCAGCGCCTGAAATGAGAGGTTTGAGATAATCGCACTGCTGCTGAGAATGCCAGCCGAGCGTGTGGCCGAACAGCTTCAGCCCGCAGTCCTTCGTCCAGCCGACCATCTCGTCTGCCCTCGAGCAGTTGAAAGCGCCGCTGGCAGTGACGATGTTGTCGTGCTTCATCTCATTTCCGAAGGTTACGGCTTCGAAATCGCGTTGGAGTACAACCTTCAGCGAATCATCCCCAAATTCCCCGTGGGTAAACTCGGCTCCTATCATCAGGCCACATGCCCTTGCCAGATCCTTCAGGCCATATCTGAAGATAGCTGCCGGCGTGTCGTCGTCAGAAGTGTAAGGTTCGGGTTCTGGGACAGGTTCTTTGCCGCAAGAGCAAAGAAGTGCTGCGGCGAGCAAAATGGCAATAGTGAGTGTCAGGTGGTGTTTGGTATTCATTTTAGCAAATTATTCTACCGGGTAGAAAAAGCGGAAGTCCCATTTGCAGTTGTCGTTGTGAAAATCGAAGGGGGCGAGTGTGGGGGAGCTGTCACCGAGGGATACCAGAGCGTAGGGCTCAGAGTGGCCGGGAATGGACTTAGGCATGATGCGGAAAGTGCCGTCGGTCAGCTGGTCGATGCGCCACAGCTGCTCGTCAGCGCCGGTGAAAGCGGGAACTGTCTCGACCTCGGCCTTTGAATTGGCAGCGAGGGCACGCTCGGTGCCAGCTATGATGATTTTGTAGTAGGGGCCTCCGAGATAGCCGCCGGCCTCAGGCACGGGGATGATGCTCCACCTCTGCCAGGGTCGGGCCATGTAGTATCCGTTCCTTGCGCGGATGACACCTTCCGGCCATGTGCTGATGACATCTTCGAGCTTCTGAGCTTCGATGGCTGCGACAGGCTGGGCATCGCCACCCCTGCCGAAACCGCGATTGGCTCCCTGAGCGCGGATGAAGTCAACCTCCAGCTCGAGAGCATAGCCGCTGCGGACAGATTGGATTGCGTAGGTGCCCTCGCGGAAGGCTTCGCCGGCAACAGGCCAGCCATCCTTCCAAAGCAGCGGACGGATACCGAGCACGCTCCTTCCACCCTGGTCCATGTCAGCCTCCCAGTGGAAAGACATCTTCTCGACGCCCTCTTCCTCGATGAAGCGGCCGAAGTGGCCGGGGCCTACAAGACGCCCTTCAGTTGTGATGACAGACTTGCCGCCACCCTGGATCATCGAGCGGCCGACATTGTCTATGAAGGGGCCGTTGACGCTGCGTGAGCGGCCGACCACTATGTTGTAAGTGGAGTTGACACCGTCGCAGCAGGTGCCGTGGGTGCCGAGCAGGTAGTACCAGCCGTCGCGGTACATCATTGTCGAAGCCTCCATGTTCCTGCCAATGTCGATGGCCTCGTTGCCCTCAACGCGCATGCCTGTGACAGGGTCGAGCTCGACCTGGCGGATATGCCCGAAATAAGTGCCGTATGTACACCACAGCCTTCCGGTAGTCGGGTCAAGAAGGAGACCGGGGTCGATGGCGTTGCAGTCCTCGTCGACGAGCGATTCGGCCACCAGCACCGCTTGGGTGTAACGGAAGTCCGGAGAGTCCGGGTCCAGCGTCTTGTTCCACATCGTCATGATCTGGCTGGCGTGGCCGCCACCCATACCACCTCCGGTAGTGCCGTAGACAACAAGGTATTTGTTGCCAATCTTGATTGCATCGGGAGCCGCACCACCGCCGGACCTTACGGCTCCACTGTGCCAGCTCCAGCCGTCCTCGGAGATGAGGCCGCCGCTTCCGGTTCCGAAAGTATAGTATTTGCCGTCACATTCCACGATGGTTGACGGGTCATGGATGAAGGGAGCGCCAGTCTGGGCAAATGATAAAACGCCCGACAGGAGCATCGCTGCTATGATAGTAAGTCTTTTCATGATTGTCAGGGTTTATCAGTTGCACGTAATGGTATAGTTCGTTACAGGCTTGCCGTAGTCGTCGATGAATCGGACACAGATTTCGCTCATGCCCGGGCCGTTCATGGTAGCTCCGCGGAGGATATTGCGGCCCTTCTTCAGGGTGATGCGCTCCGACACCGCACTGTCGACACCCATGTGACGGTCGCCGGACAGCAGGAGCAGCTCCTGGCCGTTGACCCACCACATCGCAGCCTTGTTGGAGCCGACGGAGAGCCGGACATTCTCAATATCTTCTTCGCAGTTGATGACGGTCACGGTCCAGAAGATGACGCCGTAGCGGTCCTTTCCAAGGCCAGTGGCGAAGCGGAAAAGCTTGATGAAGAAATGGTCGCTGTCGAGAGCGTGCCAGGTGAGAGTGGCATCGACGTATTTCGGCCCGTCCTGCTGATTGCCGGCAGGCCGCCTTGCGGTGAGGTCCACCGGGGGTTGATATTCCATCCTGACTTTGACTTTGTCACCGTCCTTCGGAATGACGGTCAGCTGGTTCGGGAAATACTCGACGCTCAGGTTCTCGCGGGTGTAGGAATCCGTGAACACCCTGTTGGTCGAATTGGGCTTGCTGATGGGCTCGAGAATCATCCAGCGGCGGATAAACCCTTCTGCGTCGGGAGTTACAGAAGGAGTGGTGACGGGCGTGAAATAGCCTTTCAAGGCTTCGGCCACATCAATCTTCGCGTTTTTCTTCTGTGCCGCTGCGGAAAAAGCGACAAGGGCAGACAGAAACAGCGACAGAAAGATTTTGATGGAATATTTCATACTGTCGGGATTAACGGGTGAGCAGTCAAACAAATTTAGCAATAAAAAACAAAACGGCAGGGCTTTGAAGCTCTGCCGTTGAATGTTTATGAATAGCTTAAGTCAGCTCAAACTATGCACTAATACTCTTCCTCGTTAAAAAAGAAATCGTCCTTGGTGGGATAGTCAGGCCAGATGTCTTCGATAGAGTCGTAAACTTCTCCGTCGTCCTCGAGGTCTGAGAGGTTCTCAATTACTTCAAGAGGTGCTCCTGAGCGTGTGGCGTAATCGATCAATTCGTCTTTGGTTGCAGGCCACGGTGCATCTTCAAGTTTAGAAGCAAGTTCAAGTGTCCAATACATTTCTTATAGGATTTAGTTGTTGTGGTTTCTCAAAAGGGCTGCAAAAATATATCAAATTCTATAATACGCAATAAAAAAAGTGAAAAATATTAAGGCAACCACTTATCTTCTTCGCAACCATCTGAAACACAGAGGAATCGGGCAAGCACAAAAAGGTAGTCAGAAAGCCTGTTGAGGTATATCTGAGCCTGGCGGTCGACATCCCTCAGCTCACCGATGGCGATGACGCTCCGCTCGCAGCGGCGGCAGACCGTGCGGGCCACATGGCACTCCGCTGCCTCGAACGGCCCGGCAGGGAGGAGGAAGGTTTTCTGCGGCGGAAGCTCGGCAGTCATGCGGTCGATCTCCCCTTCGAGGAAGGTGACTTCAGCATCGTCCAGAGCCTTTAGTTTCGGGCAGAACTTTTCGGTGGCCAGATGGGCCGAAACGTTCATAAGATTAACCTGGATGCGGCGCAGAGGAATGTCGGGCGACACCTTGCTGCGAAGTATGCCGAGATGGCTGATTAGCTCGTCGATGTCGCCGTAAGCCATCACCCTGGCGCTGGCCTTGCTGACTCTGGACCCGTCTGCGAGACTGGTGGTCCCTTTGTCTCCTGTCTTTGTGTAAATACCCATGTCGAACTGTTTTGTCGTAATACTAAAATAGTGAATTGTTCAGACAATCGAAAAATATTTGTAATTTCGCAATACTATGGCTTACAAAAAAACAGAAGAGTACGATCCGCAAGTAACGGGAGAGCTCGCAAAGCATTATTACGAGATACTCCGACTGCTGGGCGAGGATCCTGACCGTGAAGGGCTGCTGAAAACCCCGGACAGGGTGGCCAAAGCCATGCAGTTCCTTACCAAAGGATACAATGAAGACCCTGCCGAGATCCTGCGCTCCGCCCTGTTCAAGGAGGAGTACAAGCAGATGGTTGTCGTCAAGGACATCGAGCTGTACTCCATCTGCGAGCACCATATCCTTCCGTTCTACGGCAAATGCCATGTGGCATACATCCCCAACGGCTATATCACCGGTCTTAGCAAAGTGGCCCGCGTAGTGGAGACCTTCGCCCGCCGGCTGCAGGTGCAGGAGCGCCTGACAGTGCAGATCAGGGATTGCATCCAAGAGACCCTCCAGCCGCTCGGAGTGGCTGTGGTGATAGAGGCTGCCCACATGTGCATGCAGATCCGCGGTGTCCAGAAGCAACATTCCGTGACTACCACATCGGCCTTCACGGGCATATTCCTGAAATCTGAAAAGACAAGGGCGGAATTTCTGACCCTTATAGGCAAATAGGCTATGAACATCACAATTGCAGGAGCTGGAGAAGTAGGCTGCCATCTGGCAAAGATGCTGGCCGGAGAGAACCATAACCTGACGATAATCGACAGCGACCAGGACCGTCTCACCACAATCAGCGACGAGGCGGATGTCGTGACAGTCCTTGGCAATCCCACTTCCATCGAAACCCTAGAAAGGGCGGGAGTGAAGACTGCAGACCTTTTCGTGTCGGTGTTCCCTGACTCTGACCAGTACGTGAACATAGTCGCCGCTTTGCTGGCAAAACAGATGGGAGCCGCGAAAGTCACGGCCCGCATCAACAATGCCGAATACCTCAGCCATGAGAACAAGCTTCTCTTCACCGAGCTTGGAATAGACCTTCTTTTCTATCCCGAGAAGATTGCTGCTACCGAAATACTCGAACTTATCAAGCAGGCCGAAACTTCCGAGTTCGCAGAGTTCGCGCACGGCAAGCTGCAGCTCATCGTCTTCAGGCTTGAGGAATACGCTCCGCTGATCGACAAGACTATCCTTGAATATATCACAGACAAGGACTATCCGCCTTTCAGGATAGTGGCGGTATCGAGGGGAGACCAGACCCTTATCCCCAAC
>Ga0265300_10004857_pt1 | contig 10545 bp, 9 predicted proteins | sample AusTroGonzalo_MG_FD_193482 | JGI IMG/M metagenome (GOLD analysis project Ga0265300, IMG submission 193482) | Bovine rumen microbial communities from tropical cattle in Woodstock, Queensland, Australia - Gonzalo_03 | ecosystem: Host-associated > Mammals > Digestive system > Stomach > Rumen ... | reverse complement strand
CTTTCTAAGCAATCATCAAAACAAATATAAACATATTACAAAACTATGGGATTAATTGAACAAATTATTGCGCGTGCTAAGAGTAACAAGCAGCGCATCGTGCTCCCCGAAGCTGAGGAGGAGCGCACCCTGACAGCCGCCGACCGTGTGCTGGCTGACGACATTGCAGACCTTATTCTGATTGGTAACCCTGAGAAGGTGCATGCCTTGGCTGCTGAGAAGGGACTGAAAAACATTGACAAGGCCACACTTATTGACCCGCTGAACTACGAGAAGAGCGAGGAGATGGCCCAGTTGCTGCAGAAGCTGCGCGAGAAGAAGGGTATGACCATCGAGAAGGCTCGCGAGCTGGTGAAAGATCCCCTCTATCTGGGTTGTATGATTATCAAGACCGAGGGTGCCGATGGCCAGATCTCTGGTGCACTGTCAACCACTGGCGAGACCCTGCGTCCTGCCCTGCAGATTATCAAGTGTGCCCCTGGCATCACCTGTGTGAGCGGTGCCATGCTGATGATTACCGATAAGCCCGAGTATGGTGAGAATGGTGTGCTCGTCTTTGGTGATGTGGCCGTAACGCCTATGCCCGATGCCAACCAGCTGAGTCAGATTGCTGTATGCACAGCCCAGACCGCTAAGAGCGTGGCAGGCTTCGCTGATCCCCGCGTGGCTATGCTGAGCTTCTCTACCAAGGGTTCTGCTTCTCACGAGGTTGTTGACAAGGTTGTTGAGGCTACGAAGCTGGCTAAGGAACTCGATCCCAGTCTGAAGATTGACGGTGAGCTGCAGGCCGACGCCGCCCTTGTTCCCTCTGTAGGTTCAAAGAAGGCTCCTGGTTCTGAGATTGCCGGTAAGGCTAATGTGCTGGTGATGCCTTGTCTCGAGGTTGGTAACATCGCCTATAAGCTGGTGCAGCGTCTGGCTGGTGCTACTGCCATCGGTCCTATCCTGCAGGGTATCGCTCGTCCTGTCAATGACCTCTCTCGCGGTTGCTCTGTCGAGGATATCTACTATCTCGTCGCCATCACTGCTTGTCAGGCAATGGACGCAAAAAAATAGGGCCCACCCCCATCCCCTCCCCAAGGGAGGGGTGTCTATATAGACAATGTGATGGTTAAAGCAGAAGAGAATAATTACAACAAGAATATTAACAAAAAAAAATTGGAGCACCCTAAAACATCCCTCCCTTGGGGAGGGCTTGGGTGGGCTTATTATGAAGATATTAGTATTAAACTGTGGCAGCAGTTCTATTAAATATGCATTATATAACATGGATGATAAATCCGTGATGACCAGTGGTGGTGCTGAGCGCGTAGGCTTGGACAATGCTTTCGTGAAGGTGAAGCTGGCCAATGGTGAGAAGAAGCAGATTATGCACGATATTCCTGAGCATACCGAGGGCGTGAAGTTTATCTTCTCTCTGCTGACAGACCCAGAGATTGGTGTGATCAAAGACCTGAAGGAGATTGACGCCGTAGGTCACCGTATGGTGCATGGCGGCGAGAAGTTCAACAAGTCTGTAGTGCTGACCGACGAGGTGCTGAAGGCCTTCGAGGAGTGCTCAGACCTGGCTCCGCTGCACAACCCTGCCAACCTGAAGGGTGTGAACGCCGTGAAGGAGCTGATGCCTGGTCTGCCTCAGGTGGGCGTGTTCGATACCGCCTTCCATCAGACCATGCCCGCCAAGGCTTATATGTATGCCATCCCCTACGAGCTCTATGAGAAGTATGGCGTGCGTCGCTATGGCTTCCATGGCACCTCTCACCGTTATGTCTCAGCTCGTGCCTTAGAGTTCCTTGGTCTTTCGGCCCAAGGTACCAAGATGATTACCTGTCATATTGGTAATGGTGGATCTATCGCTGCTGTGCTCGATGGCAAGTGCGTGGATACCTCTATGGGTCTCACCCCGCTGGAGGGCCTGGTGATGGGTACCCGTTCTGGTGATATCGACGGTGGTGCCGTGACCTTCCTTGAGAAGAAGCTGGGTCTGGATGCCGACGGTATGAGCAACCTGCTCAATAAGAAGAGTGGTGTGGCTGGTATCACTGGCGGCTCGAGCGATATGCGTGATGTGGAGAATGCTGCCAAGTCGGGCGACAAGCGTGCTACACTGGCTCAGGAGATGTATTTCTATCGCATCAAGAAGTATATCGGTGCCTATGCTGCCGCTATGGGTGGCGTGGACGTGATTGTCTTCACCGCAGGCGTTGGTGAGAACCAGATTGGCATGCGCTCTGAGGTCTGCAAGGGTCTGGAGTTCCTGGGCGTGAAGTTCGACGACCAGAAGAACCAGGTGCGTGGCGAAGAGGCTGTTATCTCTGCCGATGACTCAAAGGTGAAGGTAGTGGTGATTCCTACCGACGAGGAGCTGATGATTGCCACTGATACGATGAACCTGCTATGACACAGGAAGAACGTAACAAGATAGAGGGAAGGATCGTAGACGTGCTTAAGACCGTCTACGATCCTGAGATCCCTGTCAATATCTATGACTTGGGCATGATCTACAGGATTGAGGTGCTCGACGATGAGAGCGTAGAGCTGGATATGACGTTTACGGCTCCCAACTGTCCTGCCGCCGATTTCATCCTCGAGGATGTACGCACCAAGGTTGAGAGTGTTGAGGGTGTCCGCACCGCCAATGTCAACCTGGTGTTCGAGCCTGCCTGGGACCAGTCCATGATGAGTGAAGAAGCCAGAGTGGAACTGGGCTTCGACTAAACTGAAACTGATTAGGAATGAAGAATATCTATTTTCTGTCTGATGCTCACCTCGGTTCGTGGGCCATTGACCACAAGCGTATGCAGGAACGTAGGCTGGTACGGTTCCTCGATAGTATCAAGGACAAGGCAGCTGCCGTCTATCTGCTGGGCGATATGTTCGACTTCTGGTACGAATACCGCTATGTGGTGCCTAAGGGCTTCACCCGTTTCCTCGGTAAGATTTCCGAGTTGACTGATATGGGTGTCGAGGTGCACTATTTCACAGGCAACCACGACATCTGGGCCTACGACTACCTGGAGCGCGAGTGTGGTGTCATCCTCCACAAGCAGCCACAGACCGTAGAGCTCTATGGAAAGGTATTCTATCTGGCACATGGCGACGGCCTGGGCGACCCCAGCAAGTCGTTCAAGGTCATTCGCTCTATCTTCCATAACCGCCTTTGCCAACATCTTTTCTCTTCCCTTCATCCCCGTTGGGGACTGTGGTTCGGACTCTCCTGGGCCAAGCACTCGCGGATGAAACACGAGGCTGATGGCGTTCCTCCTTTCATGGGCGAGGAGCGTGAACACCTGATTCTCTATACCAAGAAATACATCCAGTATCACTCTAATGTCGATGTCTTTATCTATGGACACCGTCATATCGAGGTCGACCTGCAGCTCACCAAGAAGGCGCGAGTCATCATCCTTGGCGACTGGATATCCCAGTTCTCTTATGTGGTCTGGGACGGCGACCATCTTCTCATGCAGCAGTACATCGAGGGCGAAAGTAAGCTGTGAGAAGCCATAGTTTGAAAATAATTTTGTATATTTGCACCCAGATAAGAAACAATACGTTATGAAAATATTGAAACAATGGCTGCCTGACGTACTGGCAGTAGCGTTCTTTGCGATTCTGGCCTTTGCCTATTTCTATCCCGCCGACGTGCAGAACCGTGTGTTGAACCAAGGTGACATCTCGGCAGGTGTGGGTATGGGCGAGGAAGCCTCGCAGTATAGTCAGCGTACTGGTGAGCGCACCCGATGGACCAACTCGCTGTTCTCGGGCATGCCCACCTATCAGATAGCACCATCGTACGACAGCGCCACCACGTTGTCGGCTATTGAGAAAGCATATCACCTGTGGCTGCCCGACAACGTGTGGTATCTGTTTGTCTATCTGCTGGGTTTCTATATCCTGCTGCGTGCCTTCGACTTCCGTCAGCATCTGGCTGCCTTAGGCTCTGTGCTTTGGGCGTTCAGCACCTATTTCCTGATTATCATTGCTGCTGGTCACCTGTGGAAGGTGATGGCGTTGGCCTATCTGCCACCCATGATTGGCGGTATCGTGCTGGCCTATAGGGGTAAATACCTGTGGGCGCTCATTGTGACGGCGCTCTTCGCCGCCCTTGAGGTGCACGCCAACCACGTGCAGATGACCTATTACTATCTGTTTGTCATCCTGCTGATGATTGTGGCCTTCCTTGTTGAGGCTATCCTCAAGAAGGAATATATGCGTTTCCTGAAGGCTACGGGCGTATGTATTCTTGGCGGACTGATGGGCGTGATGGTCAACATTTCGAACCTCTATCACACCTGGGAATACTCGAAGGAGACCATGCGTGGCAAGAGCGAGCTGGTGAAAAAAGATGCTGCCAACCAGACCGACGGCGGCTTGGAACGCTCGTATATCACCGACTATAGCTACGGCATCGGCGAGACGTGGTCGCTGCTGGTGCCCAACGTGAAGGGTGGTACCTCGATGCATCTCCTCTTTGACGATGAGAATGCCCGTGAGGCTATTAAGAATATGAGTGTGAGTGTGGGTGAGGGTCAGGTGATGCCTGCCCAGCAGGTGTTTGACTACCTGCGCCAGAACGGCCTTTACTTCACGCAATATTGGAACGACAATATGGAGGAGGGCGCCAACGGTACCATGGGTCCTGTCTATGTGGGTGCCTTTGTGCTGATGCTCTTTGTGCTCTGTATGCTGGTATGCTATCGTAAGCCGCTGACGTGGGGCTTGCTGGCTGCCACGATCCTCAGCATCATGCTGGCGTGGGGTAAGAACTTCATGGGTCTGACCGACTTCTTCATCGACTATGTGCCTATGTACGCTAAATTCAGGGCTGTGGAGAGCATCTTGGTCATTGCCGAGTTCACCATTCCCCTTATGGCGATGATGGCCATCAAGGAACTGGTAGAGCGTCGCAACAACCCCAAACCCTCAAAGCTCAAACCTCAAACCGCCATCCTTATCGCCTTCGCGTTGACCGGCGGTATTGCTTTGCTGTTTGCCTTGATGCCTACCACGTTCTTCGATTTCTATACAAATGCCGAGAATACGCTGTTCCATCAGATACTGCCACCACCGGCTGATGCCGACGCGCTGTTGGAGGCGCTGAGCAAAGCCCGTCAGGCCCTGTTCACAGCCGACTGCTGGCGTTCGTTCATCATCATCGTCATTGGCACGCTGATATTGCTGCTCTATCAGGCCAAGAAACTGAAGACGTGGATGATGGCCTTCGGTCTGCTGGCACTCTGCTTGGTGGACCTGTGGTCGGTGAACCGCCGCTACCTGAACCCCAACGACAACAACCAGTTTGTGAAGAAGGTGGAGTTGCAGCAGATTCGTCCGATGACAGAGGCAGACCGTCGTATCAAAGACGATCCCACGCTCTACTATCGTGTGCTGAATCTGGCCGGCAACCTGTTTAATGAGAACGAGACCTCATACTATCATAAGAGCATCGGCGGCTATCACCCCGCCAAGCTGCGCCGATATCAGGAGCTGATAGAGCGCTATATCAGTCGCCAGACCGACGATGTGCGCCAGTCTATCCAGAACTTCTACGGTGACCTCACCCAGGTGAATGGCGACAGTATCTGGAACGTGCTCAACATGCTCAACGCTAAGTATTTCCTGCTGGCATCGCAGAACCTTGATGTGCAGAACCCCTACGCCTACGGCAATGCGTGGTTGGTGGACCAGGTGAAGTATGTGGATAATGCCAATCAGGAGCTTGACGCGCTGGGACAGATGAACCTGCGCCACGAGGCTGTGGCCGACAAGCAGTTCCAGCAGGTGCTGGGCGAGACGGTTGCGCAGGATTCACTCTCAACTGTGGAGCTGACGGCCTATGAGCCTAACCAGCTGACCTATACTGTGAATAGCAGCAAGGGCGGCGTACTGGTATTCTCTGAGATTTATTATCCTGGCTGGACGGCTTCTGTCGATGGTCAGGAGGTAGAAGTGGGGCGTGTGAACTATGTGTTGCGTGCCATCCATATCAGTGGTGGTAAGCACCAGGTGGTGCTCAGCTTCTTCCCGAAGTCGGTCAACACCACGGAGACACTCGCCTATATATCACTCGTCATCCTGTTGCTGCTGGTGGTGGCAGGAGTAGTCTTAAGGATTTTTAGAAAGAAACATCAATCGTGAAAGCTATGAAGAAAAGTTTTATTTGGGTGCTTGGTTTGCTGCTCGTGGTGAGTGCTTGTACCAGTAATGCTGCTGGCGGCGCTTATGTGGGCGGTCAGTTTGGACATGTCATCGGCTCGGCCATAGGCGGTATTGCAGGTGGTTGGCGCGGACACCATACGGGCGCACTCATCGGTACGGTGGGTGGCGTAGTGGCTGGAGCTGCCATTGGCGCTGCCATCGACAATGCCCAGGAGAAGAAATACGAGGAGAGATCCCGTGCTCGCGAGAACGAGCGTTATCAGTCTGATGACAGCGGTTTCGACCCAGAAGGACGTGGCGACGACCGTATCATGATTGAGCCAGAAGAGGCTCCGCTCAATATTCGCAATGCCATGATTACTGAGATGCAGCACGACGGCGTGCTGACGCGTGGCGAAGAGTGCACAGTGATGTTCGAGATTATGAACACCTCTGACCATCCTATTTATGACATACAGCCGTTTGTGGAGGATGCTACCGGCAACAAGCACATTAACATATCGCCCAACCTGCGTGTCGAGAGTATCGGACCGCGTCAGGGCATACGTTATACGGCCACCATATTGGCTGACAAACGACTGAAAGATGGTGAGATTCTTGTGCGCATCGGCGTGGTGCAGGCAGGACGTGAGGTGAAGTCGCAGACTCGCGAGTTCAGCGTGCCTACCGCAAAGAATGCTCGCTGATAGGCTTCCAGGGGAATACCTCGTTCTCAACGATATCGCTAATCATGGGAATTACGAGGTCGTAGTCTTTCTTCATGGGAATCTGGAAGTGCACCAGGGGTTCTACCGTGACGGTGGCGATGCCTTGCGACAAGATGCCAAGGTCTCTGGCGGCTCCCCACGATAAATCGATGATACGTCCTCGGACATAAGGTCCGCGGTCATTCACCTTCACTACAACAACCCGGCCATTGGCTGGGTTTGTTACTTGTAAGAGGGTGCCGAAGGGATAGGTGCGGTGGGCGCAGGTCAGGCTGTCGTGATGCAGCCGGTCGCCGTTAGACGTCTTACGGCCCGTCCACTTCTTAGTATAGTACGATGCCTTTCCTGTTTGAACGTGTTGCGCGTTCAAACAAAAGGAATGAGGAATGAGAAATGATAAATGCAATAGTACCGCAACGGCAAACAGCCTGACAACCTTGGTATGTTGTCTTAGATATGCGGCAACCCCATTCTTTATTCTTTCATTTTCACTTCTCATTCCTCAAGAATATTAATTACTAATTACTAATTATTAATTACTAATTAAACGATGCCCTGTGCTAACATTGTATATAGACCTTGGCTTTGCCGAGCTCTATACAATGCCTTTATCCGACATTTTATAGACCTTGGCTTTGCCGAGCTCTATACAATGCCTTTATCCGACATTTTATAGACCTTGGCTTTGCCGAGCTCTATACAATGCCTTGTGCCAGCATTGCCTTAGCTACCTTCATGAAGCCAGCCACGTTGGCACCTTTCACGTAGTTGATATAGCCGCTGGGCTCCTTGCCGTACTTGACGCACTGCTCATGAATGCCCTGCATGATATGGTGCAACTTCTGGTCTACCTCCTCGCCAGTCCACGAGATACGCATGGAGTTCTGTGTCATCTCCAGACCACTGGTAGCCACACCGCCAGCATTCACAGCCTTGCCTGGGGCAAACAGCTGACCGGCAGCAATGAACTTGTTAACAGCCTCGGCCGTGCAGCCCATGTTCGACACCTCGGCCACGCATAGCGGCTTCTGAGCCAGGATCATGTCGGCATCATCGCCATTGAGCTCGTTCTGGGTGGCGCAGGGCAGATAGATGTCGGCCTTCTGCTCCCACGGCTTCTTACCCTCGAAGAACTGAGCACCGTCGAACTCTTCGGCATAAGGTTCACAGATGTCGTTGCCGCTGGCACGCAGCTCCAGCAGGTATTCAATCTTCTCGGCATCCAAGCCTGCAGGGTCGTAGATATAACCGTCTGGGCCAGAGATGGTGATGACCTTTGCCCCCAGCTCGGTAGCCTTTTTCGCAGCACCCCAAGCCACATTACCGAAGCCTGAGAGAGCTACCGTCTTGCCTTTGATGTCAAGACCGTGAGTCTCCAGCATGTGATGCACAAAATAGAGAGCACCATAGCCCGTGGCCTCTGGGCGAAGTATGCTTCCGCCCCATTCCATGCCCTTGCCTGTAAGTGTGGCACCATGGAACTGACTGGTCAGCTTTTTGTAGTAGCCGAAGAGATAGCCTATCTCGCGGGCACCCACGCCAATGTCGCCGGCGGGCACATCCATATCGGGCCCTATCACCTTATACAACTCGCACATAAACGCCTGACAGAAACGCATCACCTCGTTGTCGCTCTTGCCACGGATAGAGAAGTCGGCACCGCCCTTGCCGCCACCCATAGGCAGTGTGGTCAGCGCGTTCTTGAAGGTCTGCTCAAAGCCTAGGAACTTCAGGATACTTAGGTTTACAGACGGGTGGAAGCGCAAACCGCCCTTGTAGGGGCCTATAGCGCTGTTAAACTGCACGCGGTAACCAATGTTTACCTGTACCTCGCCTTTATCGTCCACCCAGGGCACACGGAAAGTCGTGATGCGCTCAGGCTCCACGATACGTTCAATAATCTTGGCCTTCTCAAACTCGGGGTGCTGGTTATACACGTCCTTTATCGACTCCAACACTTCGCGCACGGCCTGTAAATACTCCAGCTCGCCAGGATGCTTCTGCTCCAACGACTGCATAATTTTCTCCACTTCCATAGTTTTATGTTTTAAAGTTAATCTTTGAGTTTTTAGTTCAGCGCAAAAATAAGAAAAATTCCTTTTACTTCCAAACATTTACGGAAAAATAATGTTAATTGGAATTATACGGGACAAATATCCCACAGATAATCTCCTGTAGGACTCGTCAGAGTTACTGCTGTGAAGTCGATTAATAGCTGGCAGAGCAGGCAATGCCGAGGGCGATGACGCGGTCGCGGATAGCGTCGAGCTGCTCGTGGGTGGCCTTGAGGAGACCGTGGGCGGGCGTTTCGCGGTCGATGGTGTAGACCATGACCTGTTGGGGCTTGATGGCGCGGAGGGTGTCGAGCCAGGGGCTGACGAAACTGTCGCTGGTGTTGTCGACACTTTCGCCTTGGTATTCGCCGCGCATAAACATGGTCTGGATGATGAGATGGCCGTTGAAGGCCTTCATGCGGTCGATAATAAGGCCGACGTCGTAGGTACCTACTGGGCAGTCCACCTTATTAATATATAAGGGGTCGATGGTGTCAAGTTTCAGTATGTTGTTGTCTACACGCATCAAGGCGTCGTGCACCTGAGGACGATGGATCATCGTAGAGTTGCTGAGCACTGAGACCTTAGCCTGAGGGCAGTAGCGGTTGCGCAGGCGGATGGTGTCGTCGATAATCTCAGCAAAGTGTGGATGGCATGTGGGCTCGCCGTTGCCTGCAAAGGTAAGCACATCGGGCAGCTGTCCTTCAGCACTCATCTGCTGCAGCTTCTCTTCCAACTTCTGCGCCACCTGTTGACGTGTAGGCATGGACTGCTTGGGGCGATGGTCTTCGTTGAAGCCGCATTCGCAGTAGATGCAGTTGAAGGAACAGACCTTGCCGTCGGCAGGGAGCAGATTGATGCCGAGAGAGATACCGAGTCGGCGACTATGTACAGGCCCGAAGATGGGCGACGGATAGATGATTGTAGACATATTGGGTGCAAAAGTACTGAAATAATTTGGAAATTACAAATTTTTTGCGAACCTTTGGTCTTTTACCGAAGGTACTTTCATTCGAAAATGAAAATAAATGCGAATTTATTTTGTATTTTGCTCATTTATTCGTACCTTTGCACCCGCTTTTCGGAAAATCCGATGCATTCGACGACGTTGGCCGTTGTGATTAAGGCGACAAGACGTGGGAAGAATGTTATGGCAACAACTTATTAATCAAACTTTTACAATGTATCTCGATCAAGCAAAGAAGCAGGAGATCTTCACTGAGTATGGTAAGAGTGCTACCGATACCGGCAGCGCTGAGAGCCAGATTGCACTGTTCACCTATCGTATCAAGCACCTGACGGAGCACCTGAAGCAGAACCACAAGGACTATGCTACAGCCCGTTCACTGACCAAGATGGTAGGTCGTCGCCGTAAGCTGCTGAAGTATCTCTATGTTAACGATATTAATCGTTATCGTGCTATCGTGAAGGCTCTGGGTCTGCGTAAGTAAACCCGATTTCACGAAGAGGAATCATTACAAAGTCCCTCATCTGCATCAGCGGATGGGGGATTTTTAGTTCCGGAAGGTCGATATGGAGGTCGTCGTAGGTGAGGATGTCAATATCGATGGGACGGTCGTGATAGAGGGCTGATGGCTGATGGTTGATGTCTGAGGGACGCT
>Ga0265300_10004855_pt1 | contig 10551 bp, 8 predicted proteins | sample AusTroGonzalo_MG_FD_193482 | JGI IMG/M metagenome (GOLD analysis project Ga0265300, IMG submission 193482) | Bovine rumen microbial communities from tropical cattle in Woodstock, Queensland, Australia - Gonzalo_03 | ecosystem: Host-associated > Mammals > Digestive system > Stomach > Rumen ... | reverse complement strand
CCTGCTGCTGGTGGCACCATAGGTCTGGATGGCTCGAACCCATACTCAGACAAGGGTGGCACTGTAGGTCTCTAAGAAACACATCGAGCTGATTTTACGATGCCAAATCCGATAAGAAGAACAGTAGTACAAAGGAAAGGTGACCCCTATATCTATTTATGGGTCATGAACGAGTGGTACTGTTACAACCCACAAGAACCACCTGTCGGCAGCGGAGCCATGGGTGATGTCTATCGTGGCTTCAGATGCAAGAATGGTGCTCCCGTGGCTATCAAAAGGGTGAAAGACGCCTATGCCAACAACAAGATGATACGTGAGCGTGCCAAACAGGAGGCCTCCCTGGCTTTCCGGCATCCGAATTTGGTAGAGATGGTGGGCTATTGCGAATATGCCCCTGAGAGCGGTCCGATATTTATGCTGAGTAACTTTGTGCAGGGCGAGAATATCGATGTCTTTGTGAAGAAGCTGGCGAACTCCCCTACCCGAGTTGAGAAGATCTGTGCAGCCATCTATTCCGTCTTGGATGCTTTGGACTATGTGCATTCCCGTGGTGTGATTCATCGTGACATCAAGCCATCGAACATCATGGTGGAGAACGACTCGAACATCAGACTGATGGACTTGGGTATTGCCCGTATGAATGGCGGCAATAAGTTCTCGTCATTCGGATTCATCGGCACACCAGAGTATTCCGCCCCTGAACAGATTACGCGCGAACAGAATGGTACCTGCGTACAGATCAATGCCACAACAGACATCTATGCGCTGGGCATCACGTTCTATGAGTTGCTGACAGGCAAGAATCCTATGGCCAGCAATGTCGAGGCAGAGACACTAACCCGTCAGATGAAGACACCACTGCCCTATAGTGACCTGATTCCCAAGAAGCTGATGGACGTCATCTGGAAAGCCACAGAGAAAGAGCAGGCCAAAAGGTATCAGACGGCAGCGCAATTTAAGGCAGCTATCGAGGCAGCCCTTCTCCCCGACCCTCCCTTCTCTGAAAAGCTGGCCGAATGGTTTAAGGTGTACTGGGTATTGGTCGTCGGCATCGTTGCGGCCTTGGCCATCATCATTTTTATAATAATCGTAATTCTAATATAAAATGGAACTTAAACAGTTGCATTCAAACGAGAAAGACTTCTTCATAGCCTTTGCAGAGTCGCGTATTGGAGGAAGAGGAGAGAATCAAGACTCCTATCTTTCAAAGAGTACTGAACGGGGCTTTGTAGTCACTGTATGTGACGGTATGGGAGGTGGTCCTGGTGGAAAAACAGCATCTACCATTGCCGTCAATGAGATTATTGCAGGTATTGATGAAGCCAACAAAGACGAAGAGAGTGCCAACGTCATCATCAAGGCCATACGACGTGCCAACATGGCCATCATAGAGGCTGGCAATGAGAACCCCCAGTTGAAAGGCATGGGCTCTACTGCCACGGTGCTGCTCCTCACCGAGGAGTCTGCCTATGTGGCTCACGTAGGCGACAGCCGCATCTATCAGCTGCGAGGGAGAAAGAAGGTGTTCCGCACCTTCGACCACTCTATGGTGTTCGACCTCGTCAGACAGAAAGTCATCACAGAAGAGCAGGCGCGACTGTCAGCCCAGTCTAACGTCATCACCCGGGCATTGGGTGTCAAGCCTGATGTGGAGGTTGACATTCAGGAAGTGCCCTATTTGAAAGGCGACCGTTTCCTCCTGTGCTCTGATGGCATTCACGGCACCATGCCCGAAGAAGAGCTGATTCGTTTGGCAACAGAGAAAGGTAAGGCCCTAGGCCCTATCACAGACAATATCGCAACCATTGTTGATGAACTGGGACGCAGAGAAGGTGGTGGTCACGATAATCTGACCTTAGCGCTTATAGAAACACGTATTAATTCAAAACTAAAGCCTAAAATGTCAAAACAAACTAAACTTATGCTCATGCTCTTGGGAGCACTAGCTGCCATCAGCATCATATTCAATGTTGTGCAATGTGCCTCAAAGCCCGATACCGAAGAGCTCACGCAACAGGTTGAACAGCTTCAGAAAGAGGTGACAGCCAAAACTGACAGCATCAAAAGCCTGACTGACTCCATTGCCAAGAAGGAAAAAGACTTGAAAGCCATTCAAGCCAAGGTAAACATCGTAAAACAAGCTGTTAAATAGAAATAATAACAAGAAACAATAAACTATATGAAAGTCTATTCAATCGGAAGAGATGCCGCATGTAATATTGTCATCGACGACAATACTGATGTCATCAGTAGGCGGCACGCCATCCTGAACGTAGCACCTTCAGGAAAAATGACTATTGTGGACCAGAGCCACAACGGAACCTATGTTAACGGCATTCGCATCTCATCGAATGTCCCTGTACCTGTAACCCGCAAGGACAATATCTCTTTTGCCCATGTTGCCAGACTGGACTGGAACCAGATTCCTAACACCAGTGCATCCATCATCCGCTGGGGTATCATTGGCGTTATTGCCCTGGCATTGGTTGGTGGCGGCGTATGGGGTTATCTGGCATGGTCTGGACAGTCTGCACCAGAAGAAAGCAATGAAGGCATCGCCACTGTCGACTCCACTGAGATCAAGGCTGAACAAGAGAAGAAGGCAGAAATGGAGAAGCAGAAGGAGGATTCCATCAAGAAGCAGGTTCAGGACTCTATTGACAAAGTGCGCAAGAACACAGTAGTGAAGCCTGCTGTCAAGAAGAAGGACGCAGAGCCGAAGAAAGAAGATGTCAAGAAGCCCGAAGAGCCTAAGAAAGAAGAACCTAAGACAAATCGCCAGCGCGGTTAATTCATCATGCTAATAACAACTAAAACTATAAGATTATGAGACTTTTAAAGATTGGACGCGATGCTTCCTGCGACATCGTACTGTATAGTGAAGGTGTCAGCTCCCTGCATGCTGAGCTTACCTTGCTCAACAATGGCGACATACAGTTGGAAGATAAAGGTAGCCGTAATGGCACATTCGTCATGAACCAGCCTATCAAGCCCGGCAAGCCTGTCAATATCAGACGTGGTGATGCCGTACGCTTTGCCGATGTGGAACTGCAGTGGAGTCAGGTGCCCATGCCCGAGGATAATTCTGCCTACAAGGCTATCTATGGCATTGGTTCTCACTTCAACAACGACATCCAGATATCTGGCAACACCGTCAGCCGTTATCATGCCACCATCAAGGTGGGCCGTGACGGCAAGGTCTATATCGTAGATCATAGTAAGAACGGTACCACGATTGATGGTCATAAGATTGCATCCAACGTTCCCACGCGCATCAAGAAAAGCAGTGCCGTGGTTTGTGGTGGCGTACCTGTCAACCTGAAGGCATCAGCCATCCAGTGGCCCAGCGAGTCATGGAAGATGATTCTCGGCGTAGCAGCCTCTCTCTTGGTTCTCGTTGGAGTGGGCTTCGGATTATACAGTGTCTTAGGCAACAGTGGCAAGCCCAGCATGAAAGCACTGGAGAAAGCTACCGCTTGTGTGTTTGAGCAGTATTACATCCAGGTGACCTACAAGGACGATCCTTTCGTGGGGAAGATTGCCAGCTGGCCCGAGAAATGGACATTCGGCATTGACAGCAAAGGCAATCTCAGCTTAGGCACGCCTGGCTCAACCATCTCTCCGCTCGGCGCAAGAGGCACGGCATTCTTCATCTCAAAAGATGGTGAGATGGGAACAAACCGTCATATCGCCTTGCCATGGGAGTATCTGACCGACGATGCTGTGGAGACCATCAAGCAGACCATGGAGAAACTGCTCAACAACAGGAACACGGACCTTGTACGCTTGTTGAACAATGCCATTGAGGCAGGTGTCGTTTCCAGCTCTGACGCTGTAGCATGGTATTCACGCCTGCAGAAGTCCGAAATCGTTATTTCGGGTTCTATGGAATATATTGGTGTGGCACTGACTGGTACTAACTTCACCACCATTGCCGACCTGTATTCTTGTCAGGTGATAGCAGAAAGCGGTGATCCTCTGAAGGATGTATCCTTGATACGTCTGAACTCTAAGAAGACGCCCGACGACATCGTCAATGGCGGTTTCTTCGACATAGAGAAAGCAAGACTGGATGAAACGTCACTTATTCCTCAGGAAGAAGAGCTGACCACAATTGGCTACCCCTCTGAGTTTGGCACAGGCTTGAATATGATTGCGAAAGGTACCGAGTACCTGCCTACCGTTCACAGAACATACGTGAGCAAGACACCTGATGATAACATGTTCCAACTGCAGAGCAATGTCGTAGGGGGACAGAGTGGCTCGCCTATCATCGACAAGGACCACAGACTCGTTGGCGTGGTCTTCGGAAGCTTCAGAGGCACAGAAGTGGCTTATGGCTGCAACATCAAGCATCTGAAGGAGCTCTACGACAAGAACAAAGCACGTAACTAAAAAACAAGACTTATGAAAAAGATAGCATCATTTATCATACTTGCATTGGCATTTGCCAGCAGTGCTCAAGCCGTCATCGTACAGAAAATCTATATGAAAGATGGTTCTGTGCTGAGCGGATATATTCAGAAGCAGGACGACAACGGTAATCTGACCTTCCATTCTGATATCGCAGAGATATGCCTGAAGAGTAAAGACGTGACCATCAGCAATGAGAAGAACTATTCTGTTAATGAGTTAGATAAGGCCTGGGTAGACTGGGCTGAGGAGAATGAGGCCTTCGAGGGTGCCGGTAACAACCGGACCCTCTATATGGCCGACGTCACCTCTAAGTCGAAGACCGTATCAAGAGTCAAGATTATTGAGCGCGGTGAGTTAGTAAGGTATCTGCAAATGACACCCGACGTCTATCTGATTGCCTGGAAAGATGTGATGGCCATCAAGGGCGAGAAGCGCTCTAAGACAGCCTTGTCGGGCATCAACCGTATCTTCCAGTTGAAGTCGGGCATGGAGTTCGAGGGTGAGTATGCCGAGGAAACCGACTCTTTATTGACGCTGTATCTGAACAATGGCATTCGTCAGTCGTTCAAGATCAACGATGTGATAAAATACACCTTCCGTCCCATCAACCCCAATCAGGACATCTTTGCACAGAGTGAGCTGTTGAACATCGTCAAGACCAAGAACGGCAACGAGACCAAAGGTATCATCATCGAGCAGAACTATACCAGCAACAACGATACCGAGAACTACTTCCTGGTACAGCAGCAGTCTGGTGCCATCCAGAGCATCAAACTGTCCGACATCGTTGAGACACGCAAGGAAGAGAATCCTAAGTTTGATCCTAAGTTCGACGTTCTGCTGAAAGAGGGTGACGTATTGATTAACCGTCAGGAGGTCTTCATCACTAGCATCTCGGAAAAGGGAGAAAACAACGTGCTCGACAGTCTGAGCGAGCAAGTCGTTATCAAAAAGGATCCTCAGAACAACACAAGGGTGACGGTGGAATACCGCAATGCCAATGGTGCTAACGTGGAAGCCTACCAGGTGGTGAAAGTCAACAAGATTGAGAACAAGAAAGAGAAGAAGACTGTTTATGGCGTCAGCTATCGCGACCTCGTGAACTCTACTATTCGTCCTGTCTCCATCGAGACGAGTGTCAACCACACCACCAAGGCCGAATATATTGTAGGCGGTCAGGGCGTGTTCGCCTTGTATGATGCTAAGAACAAGAAGGCTATACCTTTTATTATTAAATAATTAAAGAACAGGCCATATGATAATGAGGGAAGTTACCGTAGGACGCTCCAAAGACTGTGACATCTATCTCGACGAGAGATGCATCTATGCGAGCAGTCATCATGCCACCATCTATTATGATGGCAATCAGCTGATGTATCGCGACAATAGTAGTAATGGTACATTGATCAACAATGTCAGTGTAAAACATCGTGCCGTACCCATTCGTCATGGAGACTCGATTATGGCTGCAGGAAAATATCAGATAAGCTGGAACCAGATTGATGTGTTCTTTCCTATGAACGCCCGACAGATGCCACCTCAACAGCCCATGCAACAAGAGCCTTACGCATATCAGCCTTATCAGCCTAACACGATGGCTAACACCGCCACGGTGGATGTCTCCAAATGGAACTGGGGTGCTTTTGCCCTGTATCCCATCTGGGGATTCTTCAACGGCTGTTGGTGGGCATTCTTAATTGCCATGTTCTTATTTTGGCTATCCCCGATACCCAACATCATCTTTGGTGTATATGGCACCAGATGGGCATGGCAGAACAAGACCTGGAGCAGTGCTGCTGATTTCATGAGCACCCAACACAGCTGGGGAATTGCCGGTATCATTGTTTTTGCCATCAATATTCTGTCTATACTCGGCGTATTTATCTTCTATGCTGCACTCTTGTCAGCACTTTAAACGATGACGATGACCCAGATAGCATCACCAACATATCAGGTATATGGCGCTGCAAACTCCATGCAAGGGGGGCGCCCGGAGAACCAAGATGACTTTGGTTTTCTGGAAACCCCACTGGGGTTTGCCCTCGTCGTATGCGATGGTATGGGTGGTGGCCCTGGGGGTAAGACGGCATCTTACATTGCCAAATACGAATTCCTTACCACGCTCAGCAAATGCGGTGAGCAGATGCCTCCCGCCACAGCCCTGAAGATGGCTGTGAGCAGGGCCAACGACGCCTTGGAAGAAAAGATGATGCAAGTGCCAGAGCTCAGAGGCATGGGCTCAACGTTGGTAGGCATCCTCATCAACAGGCAGTCGGCACTGATTGCACATTTAGGCGATAGCCGTTGCTATCAGTTGAGAGGCAAAAAAGTAAAGTTCCGCACACAGGACCATTCTCTGGTAGGCGAGCTGGTACGCAGCAAGGCGATTACAGAAGAACAGGCCCGTGTGTCGCCACAGTCGAATGTCATTACGCGCGGACTTGGCAACACCTCTAATCATGTGGCAGACATTGACGAGGTGCCCTATCAGAAAGGCGACCGTTTCGTGCTTTGTACGGATGGTGTTTGGGGCATCATGCCTCAGGAAGACCTCCTTGTGCGACTGACCTCCATGGTGGATACCTCATCAAAGGTTGCCAACATGTCTGCCGAGATAGACCGGATAGGCTTTGCGTCTGGTGGTCGTCACGACAACCACACGCTTGTTATCTTAGAAACCAATACAAACTCCATATTAAAAGAAAAGATGAGCAAACAAGTTAAAATAATCATTGCAGTCCTATCAGCACTGCTCGCTATCAGCATTGTCTTTAATATTGTCTGCCTCATCAAGATGGGAAACCACTCGCAGACGGGTATCTTGGCTGAAGAAGTCAATATCAACCCACAGCCTACTGACGAAAACGCTGGTAGCTCCTCTCCGAAAGAAATCATAGAAGAGGATAATCAGGACAACCAGCCCCTTATCATCGGTGAGGAGATTGATGCTAAAAAGAAGCAGATTGGCCTCATCACACAAAAACAAGACTCGGCCTCGACGAAGGACTCTTCTAAGTCTAATCAGGACGGACAAACACTCGAACAACTGATAGACCAGCTTGTCAGTCAGTTGAACACGCTGAAGGACATCAACGAGAAGGAACAGAGTGAGGCCATCAAGAAAAGCAAGTCATGTACTGACAATGTCAAACAGTTGCTTTCTAAACTGAAGACGAAAGTGCCTGAGCAGCAGGTGCAGACCATCGAGTCAATAGAAAAGATTGTCAATGGAGATGCATTTGACTGCACAAAGAATATATGGCCTAAAGGCAAGAATCCCAAACGCTATGTCATGGCTTCACCTACGCAAACCGTCATAGGAAAAGAGATTCTGCCTAAGGTTGAGAAGATAAAGAATCATCAATAAACAAGATATATGTCAATAATTAGAATACAAGGAGAATCAGAGAAAAGAAGAGGCATCTTCTACCAGCTTGACTCTAACGACCAGCCTATAGGTGTTGGTGGAATGGGACAGGTATTCAAGGGATTGTGTATTAACGAGAGAAATGGTCACACACGCCCTGTAGCCATCAAATTCATGTTTGATGACTTGCCACCACATGCCATTGAGCGAGCACGCAGAGAAGCATCTATCCAGTTGCGCAACGACAATCTGGTAGAGATGTTAGGTTTTATCGAGATAGCCGAAAAGACACCATTAGGCGATGTCAAGATGCATTACCATGTAGTAAGTGAGTTACTAACAGGCGTGTCCTTGTCGGACCTGATGGAAGGAAAAACGACTGATCGCGATGGTAATAGTGTCCCCTTTGCAGAGAAACTCCTGGCAGATTACAAGAACGATTCCGAACATTTCGCACGTACTATTGTCATCAATGTTCTTTCAGGATTGATGGCTTTGCACGATGCAGGATATATCCACCGCGACATTGACCCATCGAATATCATGGTTACCACAGATGGTCATATCAAGCTGATTGACTTTGGTATTGCCAAGCAGATGAAGACCCTGACGACCAACGACAAGGGACTGACCGTAGCCGGAAAGTTCATGGGAAAGCCAGAATATGCAGCTCCTGAACTAGTGTTGGGAGACATTCAGCACCAGGATCAGACAACTGATATCTATGCCATGGGCATCCTGCTGTATCAGTGCATCGTGGGACATACGCCCTTTGACGGTGCGCGCCACGAGATATTGGAGCACCAGCTGAAGGACAAGCTGCCATTGAAAGTCATTAAGAACAAGGCGCTGAGAAATATTATTGCTACTGCATGCGAGAAGAAACAGATCTTACGCTATCAGACCTCGGCTCAGATGCGAGTGGCTTTGGAAACCATGAACAGCAAGCCTGTTGGACAGGCAGACAACACGAAGAAAATTATCGCTGCCGTTGCTGCTGCCGTGGTGCTATTGGCTGGCGTCGGTATCTATTTCATTTTGAGCGCTCCAGAAACGAAAGTCGTTACAATAAAAGAAAAAGTGGTTGTTCATGATGGTCCCACTCTAACAGGCATCGCCAAAGTGGCAGATATGATGAAGACGCCAGAAACTGCTCAAGAAGGTCTGCAGCAGTTGGAGCAGATGGTTGAGGACCAGGATGCCGACGCTGTCTTCCTGCTGAGCAGGCTCTATTTCAGAAGCAACAGCTCCAGTGATGTCACTCCCGACTCCGTGCTGATGATGCAGAAAGCCCTTGGTATCCAGATAGACAACAAGAAGGCTCATGAGCTGTTGTTGCAGACCGTCAAGGCCGATCCTGAGAACTATTGTGCCCTGTATGAGCTGGGGTGTGATTTCCTGGGCGGTGAAATGCGTACTGAAGCCGTGAACCGCAATCTGGAGAAGGCCGACCAGTATTTCCAGGAGGCCCTGAAATATGCTCAGAAAAATAGTGATGCTGACTATGTGAACCGAATAGAAAGACAAATAGAAAAATATAAGTAATATGTTGAAGAGAAGCACTATATTATTGTTGCTAGGAACGCTGTCGACAGGTATGCTGTCTGCACAAACGGTCCAATGGGCTGTCCGTCCCACCTCTGCTCAGATAGAGAACTATGGCAGTCTGCTGAAGGTCAAGAAAGGCGGTAAGTGTGGACTGGTGAATCTGAACGAGCAGGAAATCGTTCCTGTAAAATACGATAGCATTTCCCCCTTCCGTGATGGCTATGCCCTCGTCATGAACAAGGACGGCAACCAGATGCGCATTGAGGGTGTGCTGTCAGAGGGAGACTATGAGATGCTGGTACCCACTGAGACTGTCTATGCCACCCGCTATATGTGGTTCAGCGACGGCAAGATGCCGGTAAAGGGTACTGGTGGTTGGGGTTATCTGGGTACCGATGGCAATATGGCCATTCCGTGTCAGTTCCAGTTGGCATACCCCTTCAGTGAGGGCTTTGCCTCAGTGATGCTCAACGACAAGGCCTATTACATCAACCGCTTCATGGACTATCTTCCTGTGGAAGCTGGTTATGGCAATCTGGTATTTGCCTCCACGTTCTCTGGTCAGGAGGCCGTGGTCTATAGTGGTGACAGCTATACCCCCAAGGGATATGTCATCAACAGAAAGGGCCGTATTCTGCGCCAGTACAAGGTGAAGCCGGCAGACCTGAAAATCAACAAAGACGACCACTCCGTGGGCGACAAGTCTCAGTTGTACAGACAACAAGTGCAACAGGCTTCCGTGGACAACAGCTATGAGGTCTATCAGGAGAACGGTTTGTATGGCTATAAGAAGAATGGTGCTGTTGTGCTTCCTGCCCAGTTGGACAAGGCCGAACCCGTACGCGGAGAATATGCCAATGTGCAGTATAAAGGCCAGAATGGTGTATTGCAGTTCCAGGAAGGCTCTTTCTCGCATCAGTTGGAAAACAGCAAGATGGAAGTTGTGGGCAACGAGGTTGACAAAGGCTTCCTGCAGCTGAACCTGCCAGAGTCATACGATGATGCTGCTGTGCGCTTGCGCATGATTGACAACCAGGGACGTGAGATGGCAGTTGTGGCAAACAGTACACAGGGAGCACACCGTAGCTTCTCGTTCCTGCCCGCCGCAGTGCCCAAGAAGAGTGAGAGTGTCAGCTATCAGTTGGAGTTGTGGAGCGGTAACCTGCTCATCTGGAAAGATAAGGGAGAGGTGAGCTATAACGTCATCAAGCCTGTTGCTC
>Ga0265300_10004854_pt1 | contig 10551 bp, 13 predicted proteins | sample AusTroGonzalo_MG_FD_193482 | JGI IMG/M metagenome (GOLD analysis project Ga0265300, IMG submission 193482) | Bovine rumen microbial communities from tropical cattle in Woodstock, Queensland, Australia - Gonzalo_03 | ecosystem: Host-associated > Mammals > Digestive system > Stomach > Rumen ... | reverse complement strand
TGCAAATGTTCTTGTGGTAACATAAAAGAAATTAGAGGGAATGATCTTCAACAACAAAGTATCAAATCTTGTGGTTGTATTTCTTCTTTAGGAGAAAGAACAATAGAGACTATATTAAAAGAACATAGTATTAATTATAAAAAAGAGTTTACTTTTAAAGACTTAACAAATCCGAAAACGGGTAGACGTCTTAGATTTGATTTTTGTATTTTTAATTCTTCGGAAGAAATTGATTTTCTTGTTGAATTTGATGGTAGACAACATATATCCGGTCCTGAGGCAAAATGGTCTAATTCATCTTCCTTAGAAGACATAAAATTTAAGGATAATCTTAAAGATGAATACTGTAAAAATAAGGGTATAACCTTGAAGAGAATTCCATATTATTGTTTATCAAAACTTAATTATCAAACCTTGTATGGTAATGATTTTATAATTCAAAATTGAGACGACGGTGTGGCGGCTCGAAAGAAAGAAGGTGATATTTTATGGCGATCTGGATTACTTCAGATCTTCATTAGTCATTTCTGTCATGATAAAGATTTTATCTACGGCCCGCGCGGATTCAAGAGTGCGCAAGAAATGAATGAGACCATCATTTCAACCTGGAATCGACTGATTAAACCAGACGATGATGTCTATGTACTTGGTGATATGTTTGTTGGAGGAACAAAAACTCCAATTGAAGTTGCTCAGAATTTAATCGGTTCCTTACGCGGCCGCATCCACATTGTGCGTGGAAACCACGATACAGAAACAAAACTTGCCGCATATAAGAAGTGCCGCAATGTGGCAGAAATAGAAAATGCTATCTTTCTCGATTATAGAGGATATCATTTCTATCTTTCTCATTTTCCCACTATCACCTATACTTGGACTTCCAAGAAGAAAGAACTTTGTAGAATGAGTATTAACCTTTGCGGTCATACTCACATCAAAGATCCTTTCTTTGATTTTGATAAGGGACCAATCTTCCACTGTGAGTGGGATACACTTGGTCGCCCCTGGATGTTGGACGAAGCAATCGATTCAATCGTCGAGGGCGCGCACAGGTATGGAAGAGTTTAAATTTGATTTTTCTCAAAAAATTGTGTATAATAAATATATAAAATAAAGGTTCTGGTGGCGGAATAGGTAGACGCTAGGAGGACGTACAAGTAGACTGGAGTTAGGGTTCAAATCCCTCATGGCGCGTAAGAAAAGAAATACTTATGGTGGGAGATATATCCCTGTGCGCAGTGGTTCGTCAAAGGAAGATACCAAGTTATGTAAGGTGCAAATCCTTATCCAGAACTTATATGTGAAGTAGGCCACATTAAGCGATATAGGGCAAGCCGATAAGTACCTATCTCGCACTTATATTGGGGTATAGCCAAGCGGTAAGGCATATGACTTTGACTCATACATCGATGGTTCAACTCCATCTACCCCAGCCACATTAAAGGAGAAAACCTATGAAACACAATACCATAAAAAAGAAAAGAATAAGACGTGATTGTTGGGATTTAGATTATGCCTTTTACCAATGGCTTAGAGAAAGACTTCCAGTCTATCTTAAGGATGCAAGTAAGTTCATTGACCTAGAGTATCATAAATTTGAGTTTCGAGGCAAAGAATATACTCAAAAAGAACTTATTGAAAGAATGATTTATCTTCTTCGTGCTTCTAACTTCAACACCTTAATTGATGACGATTGGGATAGGTGGAAAGAAGTCCTCGAAATTTGGGCGATTATTGCGCCCGCGATGTGGTGGTAAATTAACGATGCGCCCGTCCTCGACGGTTTTGAGGGCACGTCTTATAAACGTGTACACAGAGTTCGACTCTCTGGGGCTCAACCAAAGTCTATAGGTAGACAAGCATTAAAAGTCACTAAGAAAATAGAGTCTCTTGTCGTAGAACACTCAGAGGGCCAACTCTGTAAGAAGGCTGTGAAATCTACATGAGATGCGCGTGATTAACCAAAACAGGTACCCAAGGTTTTGGAACTGCACGCTCTATAGACTTATAATTTGAAATTTCTTAAAAATTTTGATATACTATATATAGAAAAGAGGAAAGGAGATAAAAAGATGTCTAGTTATGTGAACTTTTATGTCGAGCAGAACGGAGTTTATATCCATCTTAATTCTTATAGTAGATCCAATCCTATGTATCAGATTCTTTCTGATATGGTTCCTTATGAGAAAGGTATTGAATTAACTGACAGTCTTCTCAAAGAGGCCGTCGAGGATTTTGAGGCTGATATTAGTCATGATAAGAAAAGAATTATAGAGATTAAGGAAATTCTTAATACAATTTCTTCTATGGAAGGCTCTATTGAAGATAAGATTGCCGCGATTGAAGAAAGAAGAGAACTTATTGAAGAGTATGAAGATGATATTGTAATGAAGGAAAACCAACTTACACAATTAAGATTCATGGAAGCAATAAGAGATCCATATACCACACCAGAAATTAAAGTTTGGGTTGGTGTTGAATGGGATCCAAACTACAAAGAAGATGAAAATGAATAAAGTTTATTGGTGAACACTACCAACCAGTTCCCAGGTAGGGCAACCGCGGCAAGGCCGCGTGAAACAAGTGTGAAGTAAACCATATAAAGAAGGGACAGGAGTGGTTTATGATGGTCCTCGACATACGACTTAAAAATTATGTCACCTTCCTTTCCTCCAGTTTTTCGGTAGCGCCGCGGAGGTATAAACCTAAACCGAGGCTAAGTGTGGGCGGAGTATGTAGGTGTACGCAGCATAACACTGGCGTCCCGCGCTTGCGCGGAGTCACTCTACGGTGGCGTCAGGACCTCTCCATAATGAATACCGTTTGAAAGACCGACCTTAAAGACAGCCGTAGTCTTCCATTTAGTCACTTTAAAGGTTTTCGGTCATCCTTTAAAACCGTCTTTTTTTATACTGATTTAAATAAAAGTCTACTTATAATTGGAAATAAATTTGGAGGTAACAGTTATGGAAGTTACACAAGATTTCATCAATACTTTATTAGGAGGTACAAATGCAAATCTTGCGCTAGCGGATCCAGATCTGGAGCAATTCTATAATGAATTTGCGAACAGAACTCTTTGGCTCATTAACGATATCGACAATAATGCGTTAGATATTGTGTCGAAGATTATTCGATGGAACCGTGAGGACCAAGGTAAACCAATTGAAGAACGTAAGCCTATCAAAATTTTCTTCTTCTGTCCAGGTGGAAGTCTAGACATCGAAGAAGCCCTAACTTCAACTATTAAACTCTCGAAGACCCCTGTTTGGGGCATTGCGGTAGGAATGGTGGCATCTGCGGCGACTCTAATCTATTTGAGTTGTCACAAGCGTCTTGCATTACCAAATGCCTACTTCATAATTCACCAAGGTTCCGCGCAAATGGGCGGTAACTATGACCAAATGGTCGCGGCTATGCGTGATTATGAGGAACAGGTAGAGCGCTTAACAAAGTTCTATATTGAAAATACTAATTATACCGAAGAAGAAATTCGTGCTAATATTAAAACGGATTGGTACGTGCGCGGTCAGGAATTAGTAGATCGTAATTTGGTTAATGACTGGGTTACTGACATCGATGAGTTACTTTGATTGGAGGGAATTTAATGGAATATACTGGGTATCGCTACATTGACGAAGGCGACTTGAGTGATTTTTACTCGGGCACACCTATTAAAAAAGAACCTGTAAAAGAAAACGAATTTATTATTTGTCGTAATACGATTGGCGAACCAGTCGATTATTATTGCTATAAGAATGGCGAAACTAAAAAGCTATTATATCCAGAATTGGGTAATTCCAATACCGGTATTATGAAACCGCGCAACCCTCAACAGTATTGCGCTATGAATCTTCTAAAAGATCGAGATGTTCCTGTCAAACTTGTTACTGGTAAGTTCGGTACTGGTAAATCTATGATGTGCATTGTTGGCGCACTTGAGGAAGTTCAAAAAGGAAACTTTGATAAGATTACTTTTATTAGAAATAATATCCAAGTAAAAGATACAGAGAAGCTTGGAGCGTTACCTGGCGACCAATACGAAAAAGTACTTCCTTTTCTTATGCCTTTTGCAGACCACTGCGGCGGCATTGATGGCGTAAAGGATTTACTTGATAGAGGACAACTTGAAGTAATTCCACTCGCTTATCTGCGCGGCCGCTCAATAAGAAATTCTATTATCTATTCAATGGAATCAGAGAATCTCACCAAAGAACATATTCAGTTGATAATGGGCCGTGTAGATGAGGGTTCCGAATTGTGGATGGATGGAGATATAAAACAAAGAGATGGTTTTGTATTTGAAAATTCAAGAGGTCTTGAGACAATGATTGAAAGACTTGCCGGCCATAAGAAGTTTGGCTATGTTCATTTAATAAAATCAGAGAGATCTGAAATCGCCGCCATGGCTGACTTGCTTGATGATTAATTTTTATGAGGCCCGCGCCGTGTAGGCCGGGTCTCTATTTTAGGGAGGAGTGGTGAATGAGTTTTGGATTAATGTATGGAGAAAAATACGGAGATTCAGAAGGTAAACAATACACAAATTCAATTAATGGCGAACGTTTTGTTTACTATCAAAGATTAGCAAGAGCCAACGAGGAGTTTACAGATAAGGATTTTATAGCCTTATGTGAAAAAATTTATAAAAAAGCTAGTGGTTTGGTAAGATATCGTTTTGCACAAGCAGCAGACTCTGATAGAATAGCGATGTATTTCAAAGGATTGAGGGATGCAGAATACGCCAAAGAAAAGCAGTTATTAGAAAGCAAGCTAGGTAAAACTATTAATTACGATTATGAAGATGAAGAGATGGGCGCTATATTGGTAAAAGGTATCAATGAACTACTAAATTTCAAAGAAGTATTTAAAAGAAACTATAGACTTATTGTGGAAACAAAAGGACAGAAGCAGTTAATAACCTTTTTTGATACGTATTTTAATAAATTATATCATTATAAAAGAAATCAAGATAAATTAATGGAAGAGGTTGAGAGAAATTTAAAAGCCGGTCTTGATTTAGAGACTTCAGTTAGAAACGCTCTTAACTTATATATACCAGATATAGTGCGCCAAGCACTAGAATATATGTTTACTAAAGCCAAGGCAGAAAATGGTTTAAAAAATAGACAGCAATATGATGAAGCATACAAAGAATTAGCGCCTTTCTTAAAAAAAGGTAATAAAGCTGGAGACATTTTTGTTAAAAATTTTATAGAGTCTTATGGCTTAGATGATATTGTATCTAATTTAAAAGATTTAACCAAAGAAAATTATAAAGATATGTTAAAAAGTTCTTCTTTTAAGTTGGGTGAATACACAATGCATAGTAAGGGCGGTTTGGCATCTGAAAATCTAGGTACTTTTGTTGCAGATGTAGTTGCTAATGAGATACTTAAGCTAAACAATGCAACCGCGATACATACTGGTTCAACAAGTCAAAAAGCGGACTTTATGGTTTCATTTGATTTAGACACCTCTTTTGTTGAAGACTGGATATCGAAAAACGCTTTTGGTGATAGAGATAAAAATACCAAGGCCGCATATGCTCTTAATGAAGCCTTAAAAAATGTCGATAGTGGTTTCTTAGTTTTGGCTAATGCCAAGAACTATACCCTAAATAATAAGAATGATTTTTCTGCTGGTGAAAAGGTTAATTTGGAAACATGGGATACAATGATGCATAATGTACACAAACGAGGACGTGACCTTATTTTCATGGCCCTTCAGACTATAAAAGGGGCAGTCGGAGAAGATGAAAAAGAAAATATTTCTAAAGTGTTTGCAAGAGCAATAGCCTCTGCATTATTTGATGATTTTACTACAATCGGTGAAGCAATGCCAAAGAACCGAGGTGCAAAATCAATTCATGTTTTATACTTAAATGGTATATATTTACCAATTTCTTTCTATTTTAATCTTCTTTATAAAGCTTTTGAAGCATATTCAAAAGAATCTGTTAATAAATTGATTAGAGTAAATATCAATACGCCAAGAGAAATTCTTTGGCCAACACAAACCAAAGAAGAGGCTTGGAAATCCCTACATCCAGGGGTAAGTCCTTGGAATTACCAATCACATAAAGCCTTAAGTGAAATAACTATTGAATACCATTTCTTTAAATCATTTAAGACTGAAATGGAAAAATTGAATTTGGATCTATAAGGAGGAATAAGTATGAAGAATAATTTCCAAGCAGTTCAATTTGCAAAACATTTCCTAAGAAAACAAGCACCATACTGGTATGGTACTTTTGGTCAGACTGCGTCTGAACAACTTTACAAAGAAAAGAAAAACCAATACAAAGATCAATACCCGCCGCAGAAGTGGACAGAAGAATCATTTACCAAAGATTATGGCGAAAGAGTTTTTGACTGTATTGGTCTTGCAGTAAAGGGATATCAATTTAATAAGGATAACGACTTTGATGCGGATCCAGTCTACAATCCGAATTACGACGTATCTGCGGATGGCTTCCTCGCTCTTTGCGTAGAGAAAGGTCCTTATGACCAGATTCCAGATATCCCAGGAATTATTGTCCATAAGAAACATCACGTTGGAATTTACATTGGCACATACAAAGGAGAGAAGTACGTAATCGAATGTAAAGGACATGCGTATGGTACTGTTGAGACCACAGTAACTCCATGGACAGAATGGTGTAAGTGTCCTTGGTGGGAGTATATTACTGTAGAGTCTTGGTTAACTTCTCTCTATAAGATGGTTCTTGGAAGAGATCCAGATAAAGAGGGACTGGATTATTGGTGCGGCGAGATTAATAAACTATTGAAAACTCCTACGGAAGTATTGAGATTTTTCTTGAATTCTCCAGAGTTTTCAAATCGCAAACTTAACGACAAAGAATTCATTAATGTTTTATATGAAGTTTTCTTTGATCGCGCGCCAGATAAGGATGGCTTCAATTTCTGGATTGGAAAGTTAGAAGGCGGCACTTCTCGTGCAGATATAATCGAAGATTTCCTTGGCACTGGTGAGTGGCACGACATGGAAGAGTATCTACTTTATGTAAGTTGATGGGAGGCCCGCGAAAGCGGGCTTCTTTAAATTTGAAAATTTTTAAAATTTCTGTTATAATATATATATAAGAAAAGGAAAGGAGAATCAAAATGGAAAACGAATTAACTAGACAATGGAGATTTGGTTATGTTTGCGCACTGACCGACTTAAGAGAAAGACTTGGGAAGGAGCGTCTTATTGATTGTTCCGATCCAAACCTAACTGTTGATATTATCATCAATAAACTGTGGGAAGAGCTTGGAGAGGAGAGTGATGATAATGAAAACTCCTGAAGCTATTGAATTAGCAAAGAAGTATTTGCATTGTCATTCTACTGAATGTCCTTACAATTGTTTAACTTGTGAATATCGGGTTTTACCAAATGAATTCCAAGAAGCTCTTTGGGCCTTAATTAAAAAAGTTGAGGCAAACGAGGCGCCTATTAGACGCTTTAAGAAATAATTTGAAATTTCTTTAATTTTCTGGTATAATAATTATAGAAAATGAAAGAGAGATTTAATTATGGAACCCACAAGAGAAGAAATGAATACCGCTACAAGAATTGTAAAAGATTTGCTTGAGCGTGGCTTTGAATATGAGCTTCGCCATTATTACAGCGACGATGACAATAAGAATGGCGATTGGTTTAGAGATAACCATAAGTACCTTGAAAAAAAGGGTATTTGCTATGAGTCTGGAGCTACTAAACTTGTATTGATTTGCAAGGAGCTTTCTAACTGGGTCATTAAGTTGAACTTCCGTGATGGAAAGATTAACTTTTGTGACCGTGAGGTTGAAAACTATATCAAGGCTTGTGATGCTGGGCTTGGAGAATATTTCGCAGCAGTATATAAGATTGGCGCGGTTGAAGGTGTAAAGGTTTATCTTCAGCGAAAGGCCTGCGTTGATCCAGATTCTATCGACGACTATTTTAGGGAAGCCGTAATGGTAGACTTCGATGATGGCGAAGCAAATGAAGACGAAATTGAAGAAGCTATGGATATGCTTGAAGATGGTGACAGACTTGTTGCAATTTTTGGAAACAATTCCGCAGTTGCAGAGTTAGTTGACTTTATCTTCGAGAATGAAATTGATGACCTTCATGCATGTAACTTCGGTTTCGTTAATGAGAAGCCAGTTATCATCGACTTCAGCGGCTATTCTGTTGGTAGTTGCTGATGAAAATTTGAAAAGTTTAAAAAAGTTTGGTATAATATAATATATAAAAGAAAAGAAAAGAGAGGGTGTTTATATGAACAGATTTAAAGTTGCGGCACGCATCGTAGATCGACACCTTCCTGTAGTGGAATCTACACCAGAGTCGATTTATTATGATGCAGAAAGAAAGGTATTGGTCGTTGGTGAATATCATGATCCAAACGATTATGGATTTATGCGTCACCTTATGAACGTACACAGATGTAAAGTAGCAGATAAATATGGCTATAATCTTTGGCATTTACTGCATGAGATTGGACATTATGCTATTGAAGAGAAGTATGGAGATAATCTCCAAGAAAGAATTTACTTTAAGGAGAATTTCCGTTACTTGAATCGTAACATTCCTCTTCAAAATGAGTTCTATAATATGAGAGTTGAATGGGAAGCTACCGAATGGGCGATCAAATGGGTAGAAGCAAACCCAAAGAAAGCCGCACTTCTTAATAAAATGTTAAGAGATTAAAATTTGATTTTTTATTAAAAATCTTATATAATATAAGAGTAAAAGGGTAAGGAAGGAAAACAAACAGAGCATACGCCGCTCCCAAGGACTTGAAATCGCGCTCGACCCTCGTCAGGATAGACGTAAAAATCGCTATAAGCCCAGGAGCGTTAACATGGATTTTTCAGTTAAACTACCACCGGCACAGGGACCGCTTCGGTCACAGATGATATGTGGCATTGTGGCAAACGCTTCTTTAACAAACAAGAAGGCAAAGTAAACTGAACTTATATGCTTCTATAGCTCAGTAGGAAGAGCGTTTCAATGGTAATGAAAAGGTCACCAGTTCAATCCTGGTTAGAAGCTCCAATATATCCCGGAGTGGAGCAGTGGTAGCTTAGCAGGTTCATGCCCTGAAGGTCGTGGGTTCAAATCCCTCCTCCGGAACCAAAAGTTTTCTATATTTATCTCTTTCTTTTCTTATGGCGCCTTCCTTCGTAGAAGGCGCCTTCATTATAGGAATTTATGCCTCGCGCGCACATGAAATCAAAAGTTTAAAAGTTGAATTTTTTAGAAATTTTTAGTATAATATATATATAAAAAGAAGGAGAAAAGAAAATAAATCTCCAAAAATGTGTATTCTTCCCATGAAAATCTTACTTAATATTAGTAAGAAAAGGAGGAATGAAAATGTTAAAATTATATAGTTATTTATACGGATTGTTTGGAACAGACGGAAATGTAAGACGAACAAAAGATAATCATATTTACGATTTAACTTTAGAGTTGATTGACGAAGATATTATTGATAAAATCAATGAGGTCTTACCAAATTGTTCAAAGACAGAAAGGGAAAGAGATACTAACTTCAAAAAAAATTATCATAGTTATGTTTTGTATTGTCATAATCAAGATTTTATTCAATGGTGCGAGAACAATTGTTTTCCTGTAAGAAATAAAACAGAACAGTTGTCTTTACCAATAGAATATTCAGAACCTGATTTCTGGCGTGGCATTATAGACGGAGATGGGAGCATTGGTTTCAAGAATGTAGAACAGCAACCTTTCTTAAATCTAACTACAAAAAGTGAATTATTAAAAGAGGGTTTTTGTGATTATATTTATAAGTTAACCGGTTTTCGTCCCAATGTTAATCGTAACAAAAGAGATAATATATTTAACATTACTCTTCATGGCGAAAAAGCCCTTTTGGTTTTAAGTGATATATACAAAGATGCAGAGATATATATAAATCGAAAGTATAACAGTTATCTACAAATAAAAGACTGGAAAAAACAAAACCTTAAAGGTGTTAAAAGACTTCCTTGGTCTGAACAAGAAACAAAAGATCTTTTAATGCTTCCACAAGAAGAATTTATAAAGAAATATCCGATGCGTACTTTATGCGCTATAAAGGCTAAAAAAGCTAGAATATTGAAAGGAGGTGGTGATAATGTCAACAAATAGAAAACTTTACGTTGTTGGGGACACTCATGGAGATATCGATCTCTACAAACTCAATTCAAAGTTCTTTCGAGAAGGGAAGAAGCTTACAAAAGACGACTATGTGATTATTTGTGGCGACTTTGGTGGTGTTTGGGACAAAGGTGAATATGATAAATACGTTCAAAATTGGTTCAACGAGAAACCATGGACTACTCTGTTTGTTGATGGTTAGCAACCACGAGAACCATGATGCACTTGATGCCTATCCTGTTGAGATGTGGAATGGCGGAAAAGTCCATAAAATCTCTGATTCTATTATCCACCTAATGCGTGGTCAGGTATTCACTATTGAGGGAAAGAAAATCTTTACCTTTGGTGGCGCACAATCTCATGACATGTGGCACCGCAAAGAAGGAATTTCTTGG
>Ga0265300_10004851_pt1 | contig 10556 bp, 8 predicted proteins | sample AusTroGonzalo_MG_FD_193482 | JGI IMG/M metagenome (GOLD analysis project Ga0265300, IMG submission 193482) | Bovine rumen microbial communities from tropical cattle in Woodstock, Queensland, Australia - Gonzalo_03 | ecosystem: Host-associated > Mammals > Digestive system > Stomach > Rumen ... | reverse complement strand
TTTTGTTTTTTTGATTTTTGTATAATTTTTGCTGTTTTTGCATGATTTTGTGTAGTTTTTTTTCTATTTTGCATGATTTTTGTATGATTTTAGTCAATTTTTAACAGTTTTTATCATATTTTTAATTTTTTATTAATGTAATTTTTTAAAAAATCTACTCCAAAATTTTTAGATTTCTGCAAACATTTTTTGGACTCTTTGGTGTAAAGAGCACGGCAAGATTTTTGTAAAAATCTTCTGCGCACCTCTTGCAAAATTTGACATTATTAAAAAACCGTTTGTCAAAGTCAACTTCAAATCCGTCATCAAATTTCTTTTTGCAACAAAAGCAAAAAATAGGCTTTGTCACTTTTTCAATCTTCATGCTCATCCTCCTCTTTCAAAAGTTTTATAAGCCTGTCACGCTCCAGTTTCAATTCTTCATCTGTCATGTTGTGATATTTGTTATCATTGGGACTTTGCATTTCGATAAGAACTTTGAGAGCGTTTATATCAGGTGCAACTTCTTTTTTTGTAACCTTTCTTTTAACAAGCCTTATGTCACCATTTTCCTCACCACAAAATTCTTCAGTAATTTCCTCCAAAACAAATCCTTGTGCGCGTTTTTCAAGCGTTGACTTGACTATGTCACCGCCAAGCATGTTGGTATCATTTTTTTTACCAAAAATTTTTTGCATAAAAAACAACCTCTTACCCCCTTTTTTATTTATTGCCTTCAAAAAAGGCACAAACAAATTTGTTTGAGCCTTTGATTTTTTCACAAAGTTATGTTTTTTTTGCTGTATGCAACTTTTTGACCATTTTTGTTATATTAATTTTTTTGCCTTAATTCAAAATAACTATATCTTTATTTGCTACAAAAAAACTTACCTTTTGCCATATTATATCAACAAGATATATTTTGTTTCTACCCCGAGTGCCATTTTTTTAACAAAACTTGTTGTGAGAATTTTTTCGTATGATAGAGTTTAGGTGCTTTTCTACAATAGTTTTTGGGCTTTCCCTTTCAAACTGCAAATTATTTTTTAGCGACATAATATAGTACCTAAGTTCGTCAAGACAGTGGTCGTCATTTTTTACGGGTCTATCGCCACTGCCCCAAAAATAAGTTTTTATTTCTCTTATCAAATTTGGACAAGTTTTAAAAATAAAAAGTCGTGATGTTCCGTCGCTAGATTTTAGATAACTTTTGACAACACTAATTCCTGACAAGATATCTTTGTTAACTTTTGTATCAACATTTATCCCCTCGTCATAAAAAAGTTCGGCAACCGATTTTGAACTTGCAAGTGTTTTTTGATTTGCCGCACTATCAATCAGTGCTGAATAATTTTCACCAAAAGATTTTTTCCAATTTAGACTTTTTGAAATTTCCTTTATGCGTTTTGCGTGATACTCAATTGTCTTGTTTGACTCAAAGTGTTCGGCAACTACAAAAACATTTCCGTCAAAATCTCTTGCGTACCAATGTGCAGAAAGTGGGTTCTTAAGTCCGGGGTCAATCGAGATGTTGTCTTGCCAACTTTGTGGCACATCAAAAGGGTCAATTACGTTCACATTTTCGTCAAACTCTTTATACACCAGGCCCTGTGAGCCCATAAAACGCCCATATTTTCGATTTTCTAGTTCTTCGGCACTTAGTGTGGACTCAAAATTATGCGCTTCTACGGGGCTTAAAAATGGGTTGTCCTCCCAAGACATTTCAATATGCCAAACTTGCTCGTCGCAAAAAGTGTTAACAAAAATTTCGTCATACACCCATGTCAAACCCTTGAGAGGAGTCATCGTTCCAAACAAATCGCCCTCTCGGTCCAAGACTCTCATCTTGCATTCTTTGTAAATATCCTTTGGAGGTTCTTCATCAAACCACACAAAGTCCAGACTTGTACCCTGAAATTTTTCTCTGCCCTGATCACAACTTTTAAATCCAATTGTCGACAATCCGCCCAAAACACTTTTAATCTTTATATAGTCAATCACGCCACTTTCTGGATAGTCTTTTTTGCCTTCAAGCATAACAATATCTTCTATCCAATCAGGATTCAAATAGTGCAATATCTTTTTCTGCGCAACGTCCCTTTGCACTTGTGTTGACAAACTTACCACCCAACCGTTGACACCATTTTTGTTTTTGCGATACGGATGAATACCTCGTGCCATATAGACCGCCTCCACCGCTCCGCACTCCGTTTTGCCGGTTCTGTTTCCGCCAAACACCCACCTGTTGCGCTTTGGGCATTTGTGAAACTCTAGTTGTTTTTTGTGAATTTTTTTGCCGGTGTTATATTTAAAAATTCTATTTTTTTCTTGCCGAGATTTTATTTCGTTATATATATCGCTTAAATTGTTAATAATTTCTTTCATAAAATATTTTCCTCAAAAATAGCCAAAAATTATCAATAAAATCAAAAACTTTTGGTGGCACTCAACTTATAATTTTTAAAAAAGGACAAAAAGAAAAAATGCCTAAAAAAACATTTGATTTTAAGTCAAATAAAAACTCTTTTTTTATAAGTCTATTTGCTTTGCATATTATTCTGCTAAGCATTCTTTTTGCGCCATTATATTTTAATAACCTGCTTTTTATTTCACAGGCAAAATCTTTGTACACAACTTATCCTTATGCAAAAATTGAAGATGACGGCGTACTTTTGTTTAAGACCAATACTTCTTTAAGCCTTGAAAACGCCTATTTTGAAATCCCCAAAACATACTACGTTCTACTCATATCCAACATTGACAACAATTTTTATCGTGCGCAATATCGTGACGTGATAGGTTATGTTTTAAAAACAAGCGTAACCCCTGTTGAAGAAACACCCGATACGCCTTATCTTGAAAATGTCACCTTTAGAGTATACTCTACTGACGGAACAAACATCTTTTCAAAAACCACAAATACAAGTACTCTTGAGCCGTCAAACCAAGTGGAAGTTCTAGAAACCATTGACTATTACGGCAAACTATCTGGCGACGAATACATCGAAAATAGAGGTCGAACCTGGTATTATGGCAAAAGTAATTCAAATAAAACAGGATACTTTTACGCTGGACTATGCGACAACCTAAGCACAATCATCGAAAACAACGAGCCATATACCCCAATTGCTGATCCCTTTGCTGACGATGACACAAGTTATCTCTACAGCCTTGCAAGCATAACTCCAGCACTCAAGATAACACTTGTTCTCATTATCACTTTGCCTGCCTTTGCAATTGTATTTTTGCTTTTTAGCCCAATGAAAACAAAGAAAAAACTAAAAAAGCAACGTCTTGAAAAAGACAAATATGTTGGCAACAAAGTCTTTAACAAAATTCAAAAAATCACCGACGACGAACCTCTATAATACAAGTTTTTTGCTACTTTAACTTTCCACCACAAAATAAAATGTCAGCAATCAAGATATAGTTTTGGATATATATTGTAAGCAAAGAATGTTTAGTTTTAAATATAAAATTTAAACAATAAAAACCTAGTTTTTAAAAAAAGAAGAAAAAAATCTAACATGCCCTTTTTATTTTTGACAAAACCAAGTTGCAGATACAATTTGACAAGTTTTCAATATCAACATTGTCATAATCAATCTTGTTTTCAACAATTGCAACACGCGACAAAATATCTTGCATAAATTCTTCTTTAAATAGCGAGGCATACAAGGATTTGTTTTTTGCAATCTTATTTGTAATTTTGCTATCAAACTCTGCAATAGCATTTTTTATGTGTCTAAAATATGTTCTGCGCTTAAGATCCAACATTTGCATAATTTTTTTTGGTGCCATCATGTCAATATAGCGACTAACCAGTAATTTTGCATTGTCCTTTTGCATCTCGCACAAAACCTCTTCGGTCAAAAGTTTTAGGTTGATAAAGCCCACTTTTTTCTCGGTAAGCGACAAAATTTTGTTTGCCTGAAGTTCAGTGTCCCCTGCCTCTGCTCCACAAAAATACGACGAATTTGTACTTCTTAAAAAAACAAGTCTGTCAATAGACTTCACGATTTTTGGCACCATATGATAAATAGACAAAAATGAGCCAAACAAAAATTTTTTCATAAATCCCCCTTTAATTTTAGGCACAAAACAATTTGACCTGTCTTTTTTTTGCAAAATTACACACAAAATTTTTAAACTGCTAAGTTTTGTTTGACCTAAATCAAAAATAGTTTAAAATCCTGAATATCAAAAGTCAATTTGCAGTGCCAATATTTTTGAATATTTTTGTAAAATAAAATTAAAAAATCGAATTTTGTCAATTTATGACGTTTTAAGCAAAAAATATTCAAACGTATGTTCGATAATAACACCCATTTGTTGTCATATCATGTCAACAATTGTGATTTTGACAAAAAAATCTTTGAAAATTTTTTGGATGACCAAAAAAAATCAAAGATTGCTTATCATGACCAAAGATGGATTGTATGACTATTTTATTTCAACCCTTTGGCAAGCATTCGCTTACCACCTTTCGACTTTTGGGGTGACACTGAGCAAAATGGTTAATTGTTTTTTTATTTAGCAAACTAAAAATTATTATTTATTTATTCAGCAAACTAAAAATTATTATTTATTGACAAACAAAAAACGTTGTTTGACATTCAAAACAAAACATTGTTGTTCATAAAAAAAACAAGAAATAGGCAAACTTCTATTTCTTGATTTATAAAAAACCTTTTTTATTTATGATACATCGTCTTGCACGTTTGAAATGTTTATTTCGTCTTTGCCAGAAAAACTAAAGTGATCTTTTGCTTCCTTGCCGTCAACCTGAATTTTGCTAATTGAGATTTCATATGCTGTTCTCAAAAGGCACTCGTCGTTTTGAAGTTTCTTTTGATATTCTCTAGATTGAATTCTGCCTATAATAAATACTTTTTCGCCAACCTTTATATCACGGACATATCTCGCGTTTCTTCCCCATGCGATACATGGCAGATAATCTGATTTGTTGTAGGCTCTATTTACAGCAATAAGAACGTCACAGATTTCACGCTTAAAAGGTGTTATGCGATAAACAGGCTCTTTGCACACAAAGCCACTAATTTCTATGATATTTGGATTCATGTCATCTTCCATTTCAATTATTTCTCTAACAAAAACTGTGAGAAGAAGTCTGTTTTTATCATCAACAATCTTGTTATAACTTCTAAATTGACCCTTTATCGCAACTGTTTTGTTGAGGTCAAAAGCGCCGTCGCCAAGCAATCGCTCAGACACTGTAACAGGCACAACGTCAAAGTTGTCTGACAGTCTTTTGACACTGATATTTACGTCATAAAACCCTTCGCCATAAACTTCGTGGCTAAATTTTGGTTCACTAACTACAATTCCTTTTAAAAATACTTTGTTGTTTTCCATAAGTTCATAATTCATAAAAAATTTTTACCTCCATGTATATCAAATCTTTTTTTGTTTACCTGTCGCGTCTATGCTGTAATTATCCTCAAGCACAAGGCTTGACACAGTCAAAAACTTGTAGCCACGACTCTTTAGCGTCAAGATCAAACTTGGCAGAGCGTCTACTATATGATCAGAATTGTTGTGACACAAAATTATCGATCCACTTTTGACTTTTGTTAGGATGTTTTTGCAAATTTGATCACCTGAAATGCCACGCCAATCAAGCGAGTCAACATCCCATTGAATAGTCTTAAGCCCCATGCCACTTGCAACCTCAATAAGTGTATTGTTGTATGATCCAAATGGTGCACGGAAAACCTTGACGGGCTTGTTTGTGATAGCCTCTATTTTGTCCTTTGAAACAGACAACTCAAGAGTCGTTTGCTCTTTTGACAACTTTGCCATGTCCGGATGTGTGTTGCTGTGAGTGCCAATTTCAAGACCTTGTGCGTCAATTGACCTTACCAAATCCTCATTTTTGTCCACCCAAAATCCAACTAGAAAAAAGGTTGCCGTGATGTCATTTTTGCGCAATATTTCAAGAATTTTTTCCGTCTTGTCACTGCCCCAAGCAGCGTCAAAAGTGAGTGCAATTTCTTGACCCGAGTTTTCAACGCAATAAATAGGCACCTTTTTGTTTGATTTTAAAAAGTATACACTTGCGAGTGCGCTCCCATCACTTGAAAAGTTGAGTGACAAAAGAACACAAGATATGAGTATTGCAAAAACAAAATAAATTGTTCTTTTTTTTAAAACATAAAAACGCATCTTCTCCTGACCCTTTTATGATACCGCTAATTCGTCTTACATGACACAAAAATAATTGTGGAATAATGTCTTGTTTTGTCAAAACTTGCCTGTTTTTTTTTGAAAACAAAATAGCACAAATATCGTTATATTTTTATGCGACTATTTTTGTAATATGAAAAAAAAGGCCATGTTTTGTTTTAAACATTAGCCCTTTAAAATTAAATTAAAAACACAAACAATGTTTGTTATCTCAAACAACTGCCACAACCGCACTCAAAAGTTTGAGAGTCTTTTTTGACTTGTCAATAGGTTTGCCCTTGCCAATTCTCGCCTCCAATGGCACAAGATCCGTTGGCTTCAAGATTGGCTCGCTATCAGTTGCACAGACAATGGTGCTTATTTCGTCTTTTTTTAGATAACAACTTGAAATTACACTATTTCCTATATCTTTTGCAAGAGGAACAAGTTTTAGTCCACGTCTATATCTTGCCATTTTTTCGATGTTTTTTACAAGCACTCGCTTTGCATAACCCTTGTCAGTTACGGTCAAAATTTCACCATCATCACCCTCTATTACACTAGCACATACGACAAAGTCTTTTGAGGCAAGACTTATGCCCTTGACGCCACCAGACACTCTGCCTTGCAAAGGTATGTCATTTGACAAAGCATTAAGTGTCATGCCTTGACTTGTTGCAAATAGCACCGTATAGGCACTCTCAGGCTCAAGGGTTATAGACAAAATCTCATCATCGTCCTTAAGTTTCATCGCCTGATAGTATTTTTTGAGAAGTCCATATTCACTAGTCGCCGTCTTTTTTATCATGCCAAAACGAGTTAAGAACAACATGTTTTTCTTACTCTCGGTATTTTTAAAATCCATAACAAAAACAATTGTTTCTTTGCTTGAAAGTTCCTTAAATATCATATGCTCTGGAATGCCTTTGTCTTTGTATCGCATCTCTGAAAACGCTGACGTATCAACCTTGAAGCAGTTTCCAAGATTGGTAAAGCAAAGAAGAGTTGAGCCTGTCATAACCTCAAACTTGTGTGTTATGATGTCGGTTGGTTGAGCATTTTCACCTACAGTCTTGTTTGCCAAATTATAATGCTTTTCACTCACAAACTTAAAGGTTTTTCCCGCTGACTTAAGCAAATACATTTTTTGAGCAAGTTGTGCTTGAGGTTCTAGTTCACGCTCTCCCACTTCAAGCACTTTGTCATCTCGCAAAATACGTGTCATACGATCACGCCTATGCTCACGCTTAATTTGCAATAGTTCATCTTTTACAACGCCAAACTGAAGGTCACGACTGTTAATTATCGCAGTCAACTTCTTTATGAGTTCTCTAAGTTGTTTGAGTTCTTCTTCAAGTTTATAGACCTCAAGGCTGGTCAGTCTTGCAAGTCTCATGTCAAGAATTGCCTGTGCTTGTTTTTCACTAAGCACAAATTTTTCACGCAGTCTTTTTTTGGCCTCTGTGGTATTTGCAGAAGTCTTGATAATTTTTACAACAGCGTCAATGTTTTTGATTGCAATAATAAGCCCTGAGAGAATATGCTCACGCTCTTTTGCCATTTCGCAGTCATACTTGCTACGCCTCAAAATTACTTCACGCTGATATTCAGCATAATAAGATATTATGTCAAGAAGCCCCATTTGCCTTGGTTTGCCGTTTGCAATAGCAACCATGTTTACACCAAAAGTGCATTGAAGGTCAGTGTTTTTTATAAGGGCGTCAAAAACCTTATTTACATTTGCGTCTTTTTTGAGCCTAATCACCGCCCTCATACCGTCACGGTCAGACTCGTCACGAACTTCACTTATTACCCCCAATCCAAATTTATCCTCATCTCTTAGCGAATTGATTTTTTGCAATAGTGACGCCTTGTTGACTTGATAAGGCAGTTCTGTTATAACAATGTATTTTTTGTCGTTGTTATTCGTTTCAACGTGCATTTTGGCTCTAATATAAATCTTTCCACGCCCAGTAGCATAGGCTTGAGCAAGTTCACTAGACGACAAAATGTATCCACCTGTTGGAAAGTCTGGCCCTTTGATAATTTTCATCATCTCTTTTAGAGTTATCTTTGGATTATTGATATAGGATACAACTCCGTCAATAGTTTCTGCAAGATTATGAGGTGGAATATTTGTTGCAAGACCAACCGCAATACCCGTCGAACCATTAACTAGCAAATTTGGAAAACGCCCCGGCAATATCTCTGGCTCACGCAAAGTGTCATCAAAGTTAAGCCCCCACCTAACAGTGTTTTTGTCAAGATCACGCAAAAGTTCCATAGCAAGAGGCGCAAGTCGTGCCTCTGTGTATCTCATTGCCGCCGCACCGTCACCGTCCACACTGCCAAAGTTGCCGTGTCCACTAACTAAAAGTGCATTGGTGTTGAAAGGTTGCGCCATTCTCACCATAGCGTCATAAACCGAACTATCGCCGTGAGGGTGATATTTTCCCAAACAGTCACCAACAATACGTGCTGATTTTCTGTAAGGCTTGTCTGGTGTCACGCCCAGTTCCATCATTGAATAAAGTATTCTTCTTTGAACAGGCTTCAATCCGTCCTCAACACGAGGAATGGCTCTGTCAAGAATAACATGCTCAGAATAAGGTATCATCGACTCATGCAATACTCTATCGATGTTTTTATAAAGCATTCCGTCAACAACGTCCTCGCCACTGTCAACACTCACTACTTTTTCGTGAACCTCGCTGACCTCTTTTTCTTGCACCTTGCCTTCGCTCATATCAGTACTTATATCTGCAAAAATATCCTTGCCAACACTGACACCCACGTCATCAATACCCTCGTTTATCTTGTAGGTATCACGAATGAGGGACTCATTTTCATTGTTTTCAAAAACTTTTTCACTTTCAGCAAAAGATTTCTTCTTTTTGGCGTCAACTTTTGAAACTCTTTCATCTGTTTTTATTTTTTTGATAGTCTTTTTTGTTGGCTTGTCCACTTTTTTTGCAGAACTTGTCACATTTTTAACAATACTTTTATCACTTTGTGAATTTTTTGGCGTGACTTTTTCTTCTTTTTTGTCTTTTTTTGTCGCATTTGCAGGTCTCACCAAGTTTTTCTCTGTCTTTTTTGGAGCATCAACTTTGGTTTGTGGTGCTTTGTTAGTTTTTGTCACATTTTGTGACTTATTTTGCACTGTTGACAAACTATTTTTGCTTGATGACACACCATCACCCACATTTGCTTTTGGTGCAGGTGTTGATGATTTTTGTGGTTGTTTTACTGCTCCAACAGTTTTTGTTGTTGGCTTTTGTGACAAAAATGGACTAAGTTTTTTCTTTTTTTGAGTTTTGTTTTCGTTTTCTTCCAATTTTATTTTCTCCTAAAATTGCTATTGGTTTTGTAAATTCGCTCAAATCTTTGTGCTATGTCACCTTCTAGGGAAAGGTGGTACGCAGTACCAAAGGGTTTTACAGGGCTCTCATAAACTTGCAGGGCTCCCGAAAACTTGCAGGGCTCCCGAAAATCGCAAGATTTTTGGGATAGAGGAAGCACAAGATGACCGTGTGCGCAATACAAAAAAGTTTTTTTTTGTAGGCACACTCAAATCTTTGTGCTGACGTCCATGAACGAGTCCGCCTTATTAAAGTCGACATATTCAGACAAATACTTTTTTCTCGCCTCAACATCATCACCCATGAGGGTTGTGATCAAAAGTTCGGCATTTGCTAAGTCGTCTACCCCAACACGAACAAGGGTACGTCTGTTTGGATCCATAGTTGTTTCCCAAAGTTGCTCTGGGTTCATCTCGCCCAAGCCCTTGTATCTTTGAATGGAATATCCCTTGCCAAATCTTTTTATAGCCTCAGGCAGTTCCTTGTCGCTATAAACATACTCCACCTCGTCTTTTTTAGAAATTTTATAAAGTGGTGGCAGTCCAATATAAACATTGCCGTTATTGATAAGTTCTTTCATATATCTATAAAAGAATGTAAGCAAAATCGCCCTTATGTGAGCACCGTCTTGGTCAGCATCCGATAGAATAATAACCTTGTGAAATTTAAGCGACGAAATATCAAAATCTTCGCCAATACCTGTGCCAAGAGTTGCGATGATTGTTCTTATTTCCTCATTTGCAAGCACTTGATCAAGACGCTTCTTTTCGGCATTAAGCGGTTTGCCCTTAAGTGGCAAAATGGCCTGAAAAGCACGATCTCTTGCTTGTTTTGCACTGCCTCCAGCACTATCACCCTCAACAATAAACAGTTCGTTAAGTTCGGCTTTTTTGTTTGAGCAACTGGCAAGTTTGCCAACAAGACTTGAGTTGTCTATGGCATTTTTTTGCCTTGTGAGTTCCTTTGCTTTTTTGGCAGCAATTCTCACCTTTGCAGCGCCTTTTGCCTTGTCAACAATAACTCCTGCTG
>Ga0265300_10004848_pt1 | contig 10558 bp, 8 predicted proteins | sample AusTroGonzalo_MG_FD_193482 | JGI IMG/M metagenome (GOLD analysis project Ga0265300, IMG submission 193482) | Bovine rumen microbial communities from tropical cattle in Woodstock, Queensland, Australia - Gonzalo_03 | ecosystem: Host-associated > Mammals > Digestive system > Stomach > Rumen ... | reverse complement strand
GTACGCGTGGGGTCGACCACTACGGTGAGCTCACCGTAATCGCCTCCGTGTATGGGCTCTGTGGAGTATTGCACAGTGGTACAACCGCAACTGGTGGCAATGTTATCTATCTGAATGGGATTGTTTGATATGTTGGCAAACCTGAAGGTGTGAGAAACAGGACCGTCAGCCTCTTCAATAGTGCCGAAATCCCACTCATAGGTTTCAAACACCATCGCTGATGTAGGTTCATCCTGTGCCCAGGTTATGCTACATATTGTAAGAAGGATTGTGGTTAGTAAGGTTTTAGCTTTCATATATCAGTAAAATAGTTTTTCGTGTTTTATTGTGGTGGCAGGACCGTGTCCAGTATATGCTATGGTCTCCTCAGGCATGGTGAGCAGTTTGATGCGGATTCCTGTCATCAGTGCCTGGTGGTCACCGTCAGGGAAATCTGTACGGCCGTAGCTGCCCTGAAAAATTACATCGCCCGTAAATATGCATTTCTGCTCCTTGTTCCAGAATACCAGGCTTCCGGGAGAGTGTCCGGGAATATGCAATACATGCAGTGTGGTATGCCCGAAGCTGACCGTATCACCCTCATTGAGCACATTCTCCGGCTCTATGGGGTTGACATGTCCGTTATATTTGATTCCGAATGCGGCCATCCGGGCATCAATGGTTTTGATCCAAGGCATGTCCAGATCATTGGCCTTTGCCTTTACGCCGTATGTCTCCTCTACAAATGAGTTGCCAAAGACATGGTCAAAATGCAGATGGGTATTGAGCAGAAGCTTTACCTGCAGATTGTTGTCACGTATGAATGCTGCCAGCTTATCAGTCTCACCCGGAAAGTAACAGCCCGGGTCAATGATAGCCGCCTCATTGGTCTCATCCCATATGACGTAGGTATTGACCGGCAGGAAGTTGAACTCAAAGCATTTTACCTGCATCATATCTGAACATAGACGGTTTTCTTGTCCTTGAAGAACTCCTCAGTGAAGTATTTGCTTATCTCTGTAATCTCCGCCACTTTCCTGAATTTGGCTGTCTCTGCGCCTAAATCACCGCCTTTGAGGCAGATGACGCCATTGGGGTAGGCGTTGCGCTGCACCTTGCGGTCAATCATCCGGCCGGCTACGGAGCATAGGTCAGGCAGGGGCATTACGCCTCGTGAGAGAATGAACTCATACTTGTCCTTATCCTCCTCAGCGCGTTCGTGGCGGCATGTTACGTTCTTGAGTCCTATCTGTGCAGCGATATCCTGTGCTACTCGCACTTTTTTGCCGATGCTGTCTATCAGGGTAAAACTGCACTCCGGGAAAAGGATTGCAAGAGGAATGCCGGGCAGTCCGCCGCCTGTTCCCACATCGGCCAGACGCGTGCCAGCGGCAAAATTTATCACCTTGGCAATGGCCAGTGAATGTAGGATATGATGCTCATACAGATTGTCAATATCCTTGCGGGATATGACGTTTATCTTGCTGTTCCAGTCTGTATAAAGCGGACCGAGAGCCTCCAGTTGTTCGTACTGAAGGCTCGTCAGGTCCGGGAAGTATTTCCTTATCAGCTCCATTATTTGAGATAATAGGTAACAGATGTCACAACCCTAACGTTCTTGATCCATGGGGTGTTGCTGTCGCGATCATAGATTGAGAACTGGCCCTGTGATGCAGTCTGGATCTTACCCAGTTTGGAGCCGGAATCATCGGCAAACTTCTGGGCAACCTCACGGGCATTACGGGTAGCTACTTCAACCATCTGCGGCTTGAGCTCATTCAGACCGTTGAAATCATACTGAATCTGATGCTCATAGTCGTTTCCGCTTATGGCAATGCCTTTCTTGAGCAATTCTCCCTGCTTGAGGATAAGCTGGCGTACCAGTTCAACATTGCTTGAACTTACGGTTACTACCTGCTGCATCTGGTAGCGGTGAGCTATATACTCATTTGAGTAGCGGTTGGCGTTACGGTCATAAACGGTTGGAGCAGTGGTGCTTATCTCACTTTCCTGAATGCCGCCTTCCTTGAGGAACTTTACGATCTCCTTGCTCTTGCTGTCCATTGAAGAGTAGAGTTTGATCAGGTCATTGTCAACGTCCTGGATAACCAGGGGCCAGATAACATGATCGGCCAAAACCTCCTGTGTGGCAAGACCTTTAACGTTTACGACACGCTTGGTTCCTGTGAATTTGTTCACAGACAGGATAATGCAGACACCCAGTGCCAGCAATCCTAAAAAATTACCTGAACTTTTCATAATGACTGTTTGTTTTTAATTGTTCTCCAAATCATTGTAATCCAAACTATTGTGTAACTGTACACATTGAAAAACAGTGTGTTGTTTATCAGTCTGTGAACGCTGGACGGACAAAGCACATCGGTAGGGATGATACTGAACAGTACGAATACAATCCAGAACATGATTGTATCAAACAGTGTATGCCTCTTCCATGTGTACCAGCACATCATGTAGCCTGACAGGGCTATAACGTATGTATGTGGCTCAGATGCCTCACTGAACAGGATTATATAGCCCATGAGTACTCCCAATATTTGCACTCGGAAATCAAGTTCATTCCAGCGGTTCTTAAGTGCAAAGAACATTACAATAAGCATTGCCATGACCGATGCCTGGAATATGCGCATGTATGGCAGCACGCCCGGGATTGCAAATACTATAGAAGGATATGTTCCTGTAGTGTCGTGGTGACTGCCCAATGCGTTGAACCAGTCCATATACCATGGGATCAGTCCGTCAAAACCTGTTTGCAATACCGGTAGCAGGAGCAGTCCCAGACCGCACAGCACTGCATAGCCAACATTGCGCCAGAACTTAGGATAGCATAACAGGAGTCCCAACTCAACTATACCGTAAATCTTAGTGGTAGCAGAAATCATTATGAGCAGAACTGCCCAGAACGGCTTGTCTTTTTCAAGCAGTATGAATGCCCACAGGAAAATGTAACATACCACCACATTATACTGGAAACAGAATAGACTTTCTACAATGATAAGTGTAAGATACAGAGTAATTTGTATTGATTTATCCTTAAGGCGTCCAGGCAGGTTTCTGATAGCCATGAAGAGCAGGGTATAGTTACAGAAGTTCCAAAGAATACCGCTTATCCAACGTGGCAGGAAGGCAAACGGGGTAAACAGCACATTGAACACCGGTGAGTAGATGAAGAACCGGCCGTGGTGTATCTCTACGTACTCCTGGGTATAGGCTGATATGTGCTGCCAGAACAACTGGGTGGCATGACGGAAATCTACCAGATTCTCTGCGCGGCCGCGTGCCAACTCAATGCAGGTGGCGGCCATACCCAATACCAATCCTATGAGATATACGTTTCTCGGATTGGTAAAGAATAGCTTGAATTTATTAATATTATTGCTCATTATATCAATTATTTATACCTCTTGTTTTAAAGTGTATGCGACAGCCAGTTCACTGTATGTGACAAATTTTACACCACGTTTCTTGAAGTCCATTATTACCTCTCGTAGCCTGCAGTACATGCCATTACCGGCATTGTTCCTGATTATGAACGGCATCTTGAACTCAGGGTGCTCACCAAGCGGGTAGAACTCCCAGGGATGGAAGTATGTGTTGAAATAGCCATCGTGATTAAGTATGCGTCTGGCCAGTTTCATGTAGTACCAAAGCGGGAAGTTGTGCAGTGCCAGCCAGAACATGGGGATACGTAACAACGGTGAGACTGATGCCGGAATCTGGATTATCCCATCCTCAGTGAACATGGTTCTGGGGGTGGAAAAGTGCATGTATCGGCCGGGAATGAAACATGGGTTGAGCGATGCATTATACACGTAACCGTTTCTCTTGAGTTCTGCAAGGTCAAGCGGGAACATACGCGGCTGACGGTATCCCTTAATTACAAGCCCTGTCTGTGATTCAAGGATGCGCTTGCTGTCTGCCAGGTCCGTGGGCTTGGGTTCCCAGTGGTCACAACCGTGTGCTGCCACCTCATGTCCCTCTGCAATTATGCGTTTAATGACATCGGGGGCATTCTGCGCAAAGTTTGATGTACAGAAAAACGTACCTTTGACACCGCACTCCTTAAGGCAATCCAGAATGCGGTTAGTGCCATAAACCGATACCTCCATGCCCTCTTTCAATGTATCCCATTCTACACCATGCTCACGGGGTACATCAAACTCCTCTGTGTCAAAACTCAGTGCAATCATATTAGGTACAAAGGTAATCCTTTCAATTCTTTTTATGTAACTTTACAGCAAAATTAATTGGTATGATTAAACTTGCTGTTGTATCACCATGTTACAATGAGGAGGAGATACTGGAGTTATCGGCCGGAAAGCTCCTGGATTTGCTTGACGTAATGACGGCTCAGGGTAAAGTATCATCTGACAGTTTTATCCTGTTTGTTAACGACGGCAGTAAGGATGCCACATGGAGCATAATAGAAAGGCTTCACGGTAAGGATTCACGTGTTTGCGGCATTAGCCTGGCGCATAATGTGGGTCATCAGAACGCCATCATGGCCGGTATGATGACTGCACGTGATATTGTGGACTGCGTGGTTACTATCGATGCTGACCTTCAGGATGACATCAAGTGCATTCCACAGATGGTGGATCTGTATGCTCAAGGTAATGAGGTGGTTTATGGTGTCAAGGTGAGCCGTGAGGCTGATCCTGTACTGAAACGCTATACCGCCCAGGCATTCTATAAGTTACAGGAGTCAATGGGGGTTCAGACAGTCTATAATCATGCTGATTTCCGGTTAATGGGAAAACGCGCCCTTGACGGACTTGCACAGTTTGAAGAGCGCAACATCTATCTGCGCGGTATAATTCCTCTGATTGGTTACAAGAGTACCACGGTTGATGACGTGATTTCAAACCGTGAAGCCGGGGAATCCAAATACACCCTGCGCAAGATGCTCAATCTGGCATTTGACGGCATAACCTCATTTTCCATAAGGCCGATACAGATTATCACAATTACGGGAACAGTGATGCTGATACTCGCTTTTGCAATGCTGATCTATGTGATCGTATCGCGCATTATGGGCCATTATGTACCGGGCTGGAGTTCTCTGATGCTCTCCGTATGGTTCATAGGCAGTGTTCTTACCATCAGTATCGGCGTGGTAGGAACATACATCGGCAAGATGTATATGGAAATCAAGCGCCGTCCACGCTACATCGTTGATCAGTCACTTCTGCCCGAATGATTCCATTGGGGCACAAAAAGAACCGTCCCCTTTGTGCCCCAACGCAATGGTTTACTTTTTCTTGAATACGAAGTTGAGGATAGTGTATTGCACCAGCATCGCTACAAGCATAACCACGATGGGCGCAATAAGTTCATGCATTCCCATCCAAAGGAATACGTTGAGCAGCACCATGTGCAGCAGGAAATTCACGGCGTGACTGCCGGCAAATCCCACAAAACGCCCCCAGGAGGGTGATGAGCGGAATGTAAAGTAACTGGTGGCTATAAAATTGCAGATGAAAGCCAGAATATAACCGGTGGCGTATGCCAGGTTGTGTCCGGCGCCAAGCCTTAACAATGCATAGTATATTCCGTAGTGAATGCCGGCTGCTACCGTTCCGACTATACAGAACCGGATAAATTGTTTTATCTGGTCCCTGTTTTTTTTGATAATCTGCATTTTCCTTCCGATTAGCATACAAAAATAGGAAGATTTATTGTAATTTTGCGAGTTTATTTAAACTAATAAGTCGTTAAATATCAGAGTTGTTATTGAAATGTTGCCTATGAATAAAAAATTTGTTCTAAGTGTTATCCTGTTGACAGCCGTTGTATCGTCAGCATTTGCCTTTGAAGTTAATGGAATAGAGTACACTAAATTACCCGGAACTAAAGTAAGCGTACAAACTGCAAGCATTCCTTCTGACAGTGCGTTGACAATACCTTCCACGGTTTTGTATGAAGGTGTTGAATATGATGTTACGGGTATTCTGAATTATGCTTTCTTTGCCAGTACCGGTTTGAAGTCAATAGCCATTCCTTCATCGGTGAGCGAAATAGGTGATGGCGCGTTTTCCGGTTGTACCGGTTTGAAATCAATAGTCATTCCCAGTTCAGTGAAAAGCATTGGAAACGGTATTTTATTTGGCTGTACCGCTTTGGAGTCAATAACCATCCCCAATTCTGTTACCAACATAGGAAGCAATGCTTTCAGCAATTGTTCCGGTTTGAAGTCAATAACTATACCCGGATCAGTGACTGCAATAGGAGAGTCTGCTTTTTCCGGTTGTACCGCTTTGGATACGATAGTCATTCCCAAGTCAGTAACCAGCATTGGAGGTTATATCTTCAGCGGCTGTACAGGTCTTAAGTCAATAACCATACCGGTGTCAGTTAAGAGCATAGGCAACGGCTCTTTCAGCGGCTGTACCGGTTTGAAATCAATAACCATCCCCGAATCTGTTGAGAGCATCGGACATTATGCTTTCCGTGATTGTTCCGGCTTGGATACTTTATTGTTACCTAATTCATTGAAAGCTATCGGAGATTATGCATTCAGCTATTGTACCGGTCTGGATACAATAGCTATCCCAGAGTCAGTGAAGAACATCGGAAACAGTGTTTTCAGCTATTGTTCCGGCTTGAGTTCGGTAAATATCCCCACATCAGTGACCGGCATTGGAGGATATGCTTTCTGCGGATGTACAGGTCTTAAGTCAATAACCATTCCTGAGTCTGTGGACAGTATAGGGGAGTATGCATTTTATGATTGCTCTGGTCTTACGTCTATAACCATTCCTTCATCAGTGGATAGCATCGGCGATTATGCTTTTGGTCGTTGTCAGGGTTTGACTTCAATAAATATTCCGGGATCAGTTCACGTACTCGGAAATTATGCATTTTATGATTGTTCCGGCTTGAAGTCAATAACCATACCTAATTCAGTTAAAAGAATCGGAGACGGCGCTTTCTATAAGTGTGTCGCTTTGAACTCCATAACCATTCCCTCATCAGTTGATGCCATTGGAGATTGTGCCTTCTGGGGATGCGATGCATTGACCTCGATAACAATTCCTGAGTCAGTTAAGAGTATCGGTTATTATGCCTTTTACGGCTGTATCGGCCTGGAGTCAATAACCTTACCTGCGTCTGTGGACAGCATCAGAGGGTATTGTTTTTATAACTGTTCCGGTTTAACTACAGTGAACATGCCGGAATCAGTGAAGAGCATCGGTAGTTCTGCTTTTTATGGTTGCACCAGTCTGGAGTCAATAAACATACCCCAGTCAGTGGATAGCATTGGAGAATATGTTTTTTGCAGTGACAGCAGTCTGATCTCGATAACCATCCCGGAGTCTGTGAAGAGCATAGGGCGATATATGTTTTATGACTGTCACGGCTTGACCTCAATAACCATCCCGGAATCATTGACAAGCATAGGCGATTACGCTTTTTATGGATGCTCGGGCTTGGATACTATGTCCATTCCTGAGACTGTCACCGGTATCGGAGTCAATGCTTTTGCCCATTGTTCCGGTTTGAAGTCGATAACCATTCCTGAGTCAGTGGACAGTATAGGAGGTTATGCTTTCTACGGTTGTTACGGCTTGGACACGATACGCATTCCGGAAACTGTGACTAGTATCGGTGAATATGCTTTCTATGGCTGTACAGGTCTGGATACAATGGTTCTTCCCAGGGCTTTGCAGAGCATAGGACGTTATGCTTTCTATGGCTGTTCAGGCTTTAAGACAATAATCATTCCGGAGACAATGGACAGCATTCCGGATTGTGCATTTTACGCTTGTTCAGGTCTGGACTCAATAAACATTCCGGAATCAGTAGTGAGCATTGGCGACTCTGCCTTTTACGGTTGTGCTGACATTAGGTCGATAATTATCCCCAAATCTGTTACCAACATTGGGCCGGGTGCTTTCTGGGGTTGTTCAAGTGTAGATTCTATATCAGTACATAAGGATAATCCGGTATATGACAGCAGGAATAACTGTAACGCGATAATAAAGACTGCGGGTGACACACTGCTGTACGGTTGTATGAAAACCTTTATTCCAGAGACGGTGACCAGTATCGGCGATGGCGCTTTCTTTGGTTGCTATGGCTTGGACTCAATGATAATAATTCCTGAATCAGTGGTTAGCATAGGGGATTATGGCTTTTACGGCTGTTCCGGTCTGGACTCTCTATTCATTCCTAAGTCTGTAATCAGCATAGGAGTTTCAGCTTTCTGGAAGTGTTCAGGCCTGACCTCAATTAAAGTTGATAAAGACAATCCTGTGTATGACAGCAGGAAAGGATGTAACGCTATTATAGGGACTCTTACGGATACCCTGTTATACGGCTGTATGAACACAGTTATTCCGGAAACGGTAATCAGTATTGAAAACGGTGCTTTCTACGGCTGTTCCGGTCTGGAATCAATAATCATACCTGAATCCGTGAGTAACATTGGAGGTTATGCCTTTACCGGATGTTCTTATTTGCTTTCTGTAGAGAACCTTAAGTCGGTTAAGGTGATAGGGGAATATGCATTCAGCGGTTGCGCTAAATTGATTACTATAACCATTCCTAAGACAGCGGACAGCATCGGAAACTGTGTGTTCTCCGGATGCATCTCATTGGAGAAGGTATATGTGCTTGCATCTAATCCTCCTGTTTTCCACGGAGGTGAGATACCAGAAGAGACAGTATTATATGTTCCGTTAGGACGTTCCGGTATTTACGGTGAAGCTGAAGGATGGAAGGATTTCAGTATGATTCTTGAGACAAATACCACGTCAACGGCTGATATGAAACTGTCTCATGATTCCGCACCAGTATGGTATTATGACATGAAAGGCTCCCGATTTGAGCAGCCTCAATCCGGATTGAACATAATATTGTACGATGACGGTACATCAAGAAAAATATATCTTGAATAAGGGGATATTCTAAATAAATATTCCTATCTTGCCAAGGTCTTAATTACTGTAACCTATATGAAAACTAACCTTGTCAAGAAAACCTTGGCGTGTGCGGCTATATTCGCTGCTTCTGTAGCAGTGAGTGCCCAGACACGTCACACATTCGCCAATCCGCTCGATGTGGTGGTGGGTAATGAACGCGCAGTACGTGGCGGTGAGCCCGTGGTCATCATCTTTGAGGATGATTATTTCCTGTTCGTGTCACACAGACGCGGATACTGGTATTCTCCCGATTTCCGCAACTGGACATACGTGGATGCTCCCGGATATCCTGCCGGTGTGGTATCGGTAGTGGAGATGGACGGCAAGCTGATAGGCAGCTCCATGAACAACCGTAACGTCTATCGCGCCATAGACCCGCGCAAGGGCGAGTGGGAGAAGATAGGTGAGCTAAGCAGTGACCGCTACGGTGATGCCAACATGTTTGTGGATGATGACGGCCGTCTGTATATGTATTTTGGCTGGTCACAGATCATGCCTTTCCAGGTAGTTGAGCTGGATAAGGAGACCTTCAAGGAGAAGGGTGAGCCCAAGCCACTGTTCTGGAGTGACATCAAGAACCACGGATTTGAGGTGCGTAAGCCTGAGGATGTAATCTACTCCATATTCAACGGCCGCCGCGATTACGGCCCTGAGGAGCTGCCTTGGATTGAGGGCCCGTACATGATCAAGCATAACGGTAAGTACTATCTGCAGTACGCGGCCATCGGTCTTGAGTTCATTTCATATTCACACGGTATCTATGTGTCAGACAGTCCGATGGGTCCGTTTACCTATAGTGAGCACAACCCGCTTACCTTCAAGACCAGCGGATTCCAGGTAGGTGCCGGACACGGCAGCACCTTCCATGACAAGAAGGGCAACCTGTGGACCATCTGCATGATCCCTGCACAGTACGGTGAGGGTGGCCGCGGATCAGAACTGGCCATCTATCCTACAGCAGTTGATAAGCAGGGAGTGATGTATTCCAACACCGCTCTTGGTGACTATCCGCAGTATTACCCCGATGAACGCAAGGTGGGTGGAGTAGATAACTACGTTGACTGGAAACTGTTGTCAGTCAATAAGAAAGCCATTGTGTCTTCAACCTTTGAGAACTATCTTCCAAGCCAGGCTCTTGATGAGGATTTCAAGACCTGCTGGGTGGCAGCAACCGGTGATGCAGGCGAGTTCTTTACCGTTGACCTGGGTGACAAGGCTACCATAAATGCCATACAGCTTAACTGGGACCACATAGGCGCAACACGTGCCGGTGGTGGCATGGGCGGATTCGGCGGAATGGGCGGCGGAAGAACGCAACAGGCTCAGGCCGAGCAGCTTTATCAGTGCTATGAGGTGTTCGTATCGGATAATAACTCCAGTTGGACAAAGATTATCAGCAAGCCTCAGAACAAGATGGAACTCAAGCATGAATACATTGAACTTGAAAAACCTGTAAGCGCACGTTACGTCAAGGTGGTGAATGTGGCTACGTATGATGGCGCCAAGTTCTCAATCAAGGATCTGCGTGTATTCGGTACCACGCCAAACATGAAGACCCAGAAGGTGAAGAAGTTCATGGCTGTACGCAATCCAGAGGACCGTCGTGAGGCTAACGTGATTTGGGAGCCCGTGGCAGG
>Ga0265300_10004846_pt1 | contig 10564 bp, 7 predicted proteins | sample AusTroGonzalo_MG_FD_193482 | JGI IMG/M metagenome (GOLD analysis project Ga0265300, IMG submission 193482) | Bovine rumen microbial communities from tropical cattle in Woodstock, Queensland, Australia - Gonzalo_03 | ecosystem: Host-associated > Mammals > Digestive system > Stomach > Rumen ... | reverse complement strand
CTTCGTCAAAGGGGCTGGCCAGTTGCTGGAGGCGAAGGTGATTTTCCATGTCCCCATCCGCGTCCTCAACATTTCAGCCAGGGAACTGAACATCCTCGACCATCCTGATTACAATATCAGCGGTGTAGTTGAATTCAACCGCCGGGTAGAGCATGTAGATTTCCGGCCCCATTACGGTGCCGAAGTGACCCGGCTCCGGGCCAGCGATCCGGAGGAGAGGAAATATCCTTTTCATTTCAAAAGAGTGAAGAGTCCGCACGTTTTGTTTGTTGAATTTCAGGCGCAGTCGGTGAACTATGACGGGCTGACATTCCACAGCGATTCCGTGGCCCTCGGATTGTGGGACCGGAGCATGCACCTGGAAGGCGCCATTTACCGTACATGGCTGTCTGCCGATGAAACCTTTCTGTGGGCCACTTACGGAGAACCGGACGGCGTAAGCATGGTCAAGATCGATACCCGTTCCCTGGAAATCGTCAAGAAGTTCCCAATATCTTTAACACCCGGCGACTTCTGCTATAATTACGCAAACAACCGCTTGTATGTCATTGACAAGGAGAAATCAAGGGTCGTTGTGTTCAATCCTGACAACGGTAAAACAGTCAAGACAATCCGCGTAACCGACAATCCTTTCCAGGATGATGAACCCATCCGTAATCCCTACAGGATCCTTTTTGCGGACAACGGTTTCGGCATCCTGACTCTGTGTGACAATTATAACAGCCACTATCGCTGGCGCATCATCGACAGCCGGGAGGACGACAAGATGTACGTTCATCCTGACTGCATGCAGCACTTCGCCGACGGTGGCGAGGCGTTCACCTATGAAAGCATCGACAACTGGGAGCTCTGTAATCTCGATCTCGACCATACACGAACACAAATTATCGCGGGACCGCCCAGCGAACGCCGTTACCTGCATTTCTTCAATTCCGTCGACAACACACACGAATCCACCATAACATCTGTCAATATCAGTTATTTCCTTTCAAGCCGGGAGCATGACACCATCCTGCTGATGGGCCCCTACGGATTAAGCAGCTTGCACATCCTGGATTGGAAAAGCGGTATCATGACGCCAAGTCTCAATTTCGGCCCGAGCTATCTTTCTGACGGTTCTTTCGCATTTGATTTCTGTCATGGAACGCACATGGACAGATTTGCAACGTATCTGTTTTCATCCGCCTGGTCGTATGTCATGGACAATACCAACGCCAAGCCGGTTTTTCAGGGCGCAGGAAGGGAAGACGACTTCAACAGGCTGATCGCTTTCCGCTCCGGCGATCGCCTGTTGTTGATCAGTTATCCTTTTGGTGGCGGAACTGATTTGGTAGAATTCGACACGAAACGCTTTTTCCCCGACGATTAGCGCTGGACCAGCTCGAACAGGTTGGTATCCAGTTTCTCACTGAGTCTAAGCCAGATGCGAATGGTCCGTCCTCCTGGTTCTTCGTAGGGAGGAACATGGACGACGAAGGTGTCTTCGTTGTTGTAGCCAAGGCCGGAGTAATAGAGGTTGGCATCTGTCTTCACTTGCCAAAGGGTGTTGGATTTGACACGGAAATAAAGATCGGCGCCGGCTGCAGGGATTGTCTGCCCGTCTTCCGATGGCGAAATGCTCAGAAGTCTCATTGTTCCCTCGGAAGGCGGCTGCACCAGCACGATCGAATCTCTTCCTATACCGGATTCTGTCTCACATCGGGCTTTGAGGTGGTATTCTATGGTCTCTCCGCTGATATTTGCCGGATAATAGAAATATGCCTTAGCCTTTCCGGGCGACCCTCGTTCTATCGTAAAGAAATCGCTTGGAGGATCACAGTCCAGCCACCACTCGTTGTTGGCTTCGACGTTCATCCAACATTCACCGTGGAAAGGAGTAAGCTGCCTGTCTTGGAGGGGCTCATAAGTGACGACATCATATCCATTGAAATCGGAAATGGTTATTTTTCCCGGCGGGACGGTCTGCTGGATAACCAACCGGGATTGGACCAGATGCCGTTCGTAATCTGCCGTAAAAACGATGATGAATCCTCTTCCATTCCAGACATCGTCCCACTCCGGGACATAGAGAGTCAAGGTCGCGTCACCCTCTCCCTTTTCGGGCGACAGCGTGAAAAATGCATCGCCGGGTACAGCTGCCGTCCACTTGCAATTGGCATGGAGTTCGACCGTACTGGTGCCTCCATCACTGGTAAACACCACTTCGGCGGGATCAATGACAATCTCCGGAAGGATATCCTCATTTCTACCGCATTGACACAATAAGAAACAGCCAGCCAGCATGAGTGCCGCCGCGATAACTGTCTTATGTGTCTGTATCATGACAACAAAAATACAAAATAGTTTGATTGTATTTGTAGTTTCCGCCAACCAGGTGCAACACGAACGGTTTCACACGCGCTGTAGGGCCGATGATTTTGCGCCTGGGGCCGAAATCGGGGGTAGGCGCAAAGTGACCGCTGCCGGAGGGGGCCAGGAGGCCGATGGCTTTGCGCCTGGCTGGCGAAAACAAGGTCGAATTACGCGGAGAAGGGAAGAGGGGCAGTGCTATCGGGACATCCGGATGCCGACGAGGATCATCCGGCCGCGGAGGGCGGTGACGGAGGTGGTGGTGTGGTAAGTGGAGATGCTTTCGCGGCGGTATTCGGTCGCGTTCAGCAGGTTGCGGCACTCGACAAAAAGCGTGGCGTTTTTCAGCGCCCAGCTGGCGGAGACTTTGATGAGTGGCGTGTTGGAAACCGTCATGCCGGGGATTTCATACCAGAGCCAATGTGTTGTAGCATCGAGCGACAGCGCTTTGACGGGCTTCAGGCGCAACGAACCTTCAACTTGTGCCATCCGCGTCCTCCGCTGCGAATCCCCGCTGACATAGTTGATGTCGAAGCTGCCGGAAACATCTGTCGAAAACCACCACACGGGGTTGCTTGTGAAATTCAGCTGCGTGTGCAGCTGGGAACTCCGATAATCGAGCGGCACGCCCTGCAGGTACTCCTGCATTTGGTTGTCCATCCAGCTGCCCTGTAGTTCCACCACGAAGGCCTTCAAGCCGAAGTATTTCTTCAGCGAGCCGCTGATGCTCCAGCCCGAGGTAGTCGTGGCCAGCGGCAGATAGTACTGATAGGAAAGCGTCTCCGTCCAAATGCTGGCGGAAGCTCGGTTGCTGCCGCCCCTTGAATACGAGCCCGACAGCGTTGCGAAGAACATCGTCGGCATGTCGCTCCAGCGAAGGGTGGCCTGGGTGTTCCAGCGGGCGCTGCGGCGCAGACTGTCCGCTGTGGCAAGCGAGCGCCACGACTGCATGACCGCTGCATCCAACAGCGATTCCGTGTCGGAGCGGGTCAGCGCATATGAAGTTGACGCAGACAACTCGATTTGCTGCGTGGGTTTCCAGCGAAACGCGACGGAAGGATTGACCGTGGGATACAGCACATTGTCCCTGCCTTTTAGGATCAGGTAATGCAGCGTGGCGGGCAGAGTCAGCGTGAGATCGGCTTTCCCAAAAGTTATCTGATCGGAAAAGCGCGCCGATGGCCGCAGGTCTAGGGCGGAAAAAGAACCTTCCGTCTTCACGCCGGCGAGCGGCTCCGGCAGCGGCAGGTTCCTGGCCTTGGCTTCCCGGCCGGTATATGCCAAGGCGGCTGTTTCTGTCAGGCTGATGCGATGCCGTCCCCGGCTCCAGTTCTGCGAGGTGCGAACATCGGTCGAAAAGTCCTGGAAGAACAGATGCTGGCCGTATTCCCGTCCGTCCGTCGTATAGACCGCTTCGTGCTGTCCCCTGCGGTACTGGCTGTCGCTGTTGAGTTCCAGTGCCTGACGGTTCGATGTCCTGCGCACTATCTTCAGGTTGTTTTCCAGCTTGAGCGACGGCAGATCATAATGCTCTGTATAGGGATGGCTATTTCCGAGCAGTTGGGTGTTGTTGGCGCGCAACTGCCCCGCCACGGTCAGTTCGTCGCTGACATAGCGCTGGGGCGCGTTGTCTTCGTAGGCGAGGGCGCCGGAGAAGTAGCCGCGACGGTCGTCCATCTGGCGTGCTTCCCGGACAGTGAGCGAAGAGCCGTCTGCAAAACGTATTTCGTCCATGCTTTCGGACGCCTCGTTGTACCGCTCGCCTGCCGCATGCGTTACGATCCGCAGTTGCCGCGTCTCGCCCAGTTTTACCAAATGATTGAACGAGCCCAACCCGGAAAGGTTGTCATACCAATATTCCTTGGGCAGCGGCAGATAACGGCGGCCCGGGTTCAGCCGGGAGCGCATGTCGCCGTCCACCTCGCCGGGCGTGATCAGGTAGGCACCGGGACCGCGGCCCAGAATGGACTGGCGCTGCAGTTCCTGAAGGATGTCGCCACCGTCGTTGTTTCCTTTGACGAGGAACAGGCTTTGGCGCTTCTTGCCGAAATTCGAAAGCATGGCCCGCGCCTCGAAGAGCGGGAAGGGCGGCAGGCCGAGGGCCGCATCGCCCGAAAACATCCAGGTGCTGCGCAGTCCTTCTTTCAGGATGATGTTGATGGCGCTCCGATCGGTTTGGGACAGGTCCTGCAAGGCCTGGATGGGCTGGTGGTTTTGATAGACCTCCACCCGGGCGATGGCATCGGCAGACAGGTTCTTGGTCACGGTGCCGTATTGCGCACCCATCAGGTCGAGACCTTCCACATAGAGCTTTCCAATGAATTTGCCATTGTGTTGGATGCCGCCGGAGGCTGTGACGGTGATGCCGGGCAGTTTTTCCAGCAGCTCGCCCATCGAGCGTTCCGTGCCATCCTTGAATGCCCCTGCCGTATAGGACAGCGTGTCGCCATGCTCCTCCACGACACTGGCCGTCACCTGCGCCGCCCGCAGTTCAGCCCGTTTTTCTGTAAGTTCCACCACAATTCCATCCTTTTTTCCTGCAGCCAACGAAAGCGTTTCCGTAGCAAAGCCCATCATCGACACCCGTAGCTGGTCAAGCGTAACGCCTTCGGGCAATTTCAAGCTGAAACGTCCCTCGCCGTCGGCATAGCCGTAGGCTTTCTGCTGCTGGCCGGACAGGCCCAGAACAAAGGCGCCTGCCACAGGTTCTTTCGTCTTTTTGTCTCGCACGACGCCTGTCACAGCGCTTTGAGCGGCGGTCTGGGCCAGGAACGCGGGACAAGCCGCCAGCAGGGCCAGCAGCGTCAGCAGGAGGCGTTTTAAACGTTTATACACGTTTTTATCCGTTTATACACGGTTATTTCTTGTTTTTCCAATATTCCGTTGGAATCATGGGAAGATAGGGCGGCGCCTGTACGGGAACCATTTTTCCCGTTTCGTCTTTGGTCATGACCTTCGCGCCTGGATTCGACATGTGGGCTGCAAAAGAAATATCGCTGCGCATCTTCGTATAGACCGCTTCCGCCTCCTTGATGTCGTACTCATAAACATTGTGCGACTTGTTCGTGTAGCTTCTCAACCAGTCAGTGAGAAATACAGCCCGGTGGTTGTCGTTCAGCGGCTCGACACTGGTCAGTTTAAAGAGGATGTAGTTGTCGGCATCCCTTGCCTCAACGATCAGTCCCGGCAGACCCCAGAGGAGCCAGGGGCCGGCCTGCGACGGGACTTCTTCCGTAAACCACGCCGTCCAGTCGCGACCAAGATAGTGCGCCGTTGCTTTCCGGCAGGCATAGCCGGATATTTCCTTGAATTCTTCCATCAGTTGCCAGGCAGGCATTTCCAACGTGCCGTTCCCGATGACAGTCTGGAGAAATTTGTAATACTGCGTGAAAGTTCCATCAGGATAATCCATTTCCGTCATCCAGTGGAGGGCGCTTCTCGTTCGGGTCAGCTGCTCGGCCGCCTCATTTTTCAGCATGCTTCCGTTCTTGTCAAAAGAGATCGAGAACAGGGAATCGTACACGAAATCCCGCTCGTTATAAAACAGCGAGCGCCCATCGCAGACATCCAGGAGCATATCCTTATAGGTTTTATATCCTTTTTCGGGATCGTCTTTTTTCTGGTGCGAATAGGTACAGCGGAGGTTCTGCGCTTCGGCCGGAAGCACCTGACAAAGAAACGCCAGCAGAGCAAACAGGCAGAGAGTACGTGGTAAGGAATGATTATTTCGCATATCGTTCGGGGTTGAGATCGATGTAGCACAAACAGATAATGGATTCTTTCCTGCCGCCCTCCTCCTTGGGAATCCAGTGCGGTGACTTGCGTGCGGCCCGGAGAATTTCCGCTTCAAGTGTCGGATGAGTCGTTCCCAGCAGTTTGGGATTCTGCAATACGCCGTTTTCATCTATTTGGAAATCCAGGATGATCCGGCCATCCAGGCCGAGGTCGCGGCATTCCTTCGGATATTGGATTTCATGATACATCCATTGTTGGAATTGCACGCCGTCGACAATAACCAAAGGACGGCTTCTGTCGGCAAGCAGCAAGGTGGTGCCGCCCAGTAGCGGAAGCACCAGCAGAAGAAGGGCGCGGCGCCAGACCGGTGTGGCTGGCCGGCGCATCTGCCGGATACGAAGTTTCAATTGCGCATGGTTGAAGCCGTTTGCCTGCAGGAATAGTGTCTCGCCGATGGCTTTGCGGATCAGGAGCTTTTGATACTGCACGCCGTCGATTCCCTGTTTCAGCACGGCATCGTCGGCTTCATATTCGTGCAGCAACTTAAGTTCGCCCTGGCAGATCCAGACCAGCGGGTTGAACCATTGAATAATACTGAGGATACTGAAAAACAGCAGGTCCCAGGAGTGCCCGCAGCGCACGTGCGCCTGCTCGTGTGCGAGGATGGCCGGCAGCGTCTCATAATCGTTGCAGCTCATCAGAATGTTGTGCATCCAGCTGAACGACGGGATATCGCGGTCCAGCAGATAGAGTCGGCAACCATCATGTCGCTCGTAGGGAGTGCGTCGAAGCAGCCGGAACATCCGCAGATAAGACCTTGCTTCCACGAAAAGTACGGTGACTGCTCCGGTGACATAGAGTAGGAGCAGGATGCGAAGCCATGAGAGAGCTCCTATAGAATTCTCGGTGGGCATTTCCGATACTCCAGATGCTCCCGGTAATCCCGTGCTGGCAGCCTTCTTAGCGGAAGCCAGTCCGGCCGATGCCGACAGCCGATCGGTCAGCTCGGAATAGAGTGTCGGACCGGCCACTGTTATATGCAGTAACGGCAGGAGCAAGCAGACGATTGAGCCCGCGAGTAGCGTAAACCGGTTGAACCGGAAAGCGCTGCTACGCCGCAACACCAACAGGAAGAAGGTGTAGAAGACGGTCAGATAGAGTGCGCTCCGGAGCAGATATGTCAATACTGCGGCTGCCATCGGTCAGGATTCTTTTTCGATTTCGGCGATCAGCGCCTTGAGTTCCGCCAGATCGATCTTTTCTTCCTTGACGAAGCGGGAGACCATCCGGGAATAAGAACTGTCATAGAACTTCTCGACGAGCTGGTCGACGGCCTGACCGGCAAAGGTGCTTTCCGGCACAACCGCATGGTAGCGATAGGCGTTCGCGAACTTCTCCCGGACGACATAGCCTTTGTCTTCGAGAAAACCCAGCTGAGTTGCCAGCGTGTTGTGATGGGGTTTCGGATCAGGATAAAATTTCAGGAGGTCCTGGATGAACAGGTCGCCATGCGCCCAGAAAACGCGCATGATTTCTTCTTCTTTGGCGGTTAGTTTCTTCATATCGAACGTAAATATACGGCAGTTTTCTCATATCTCCTAATTTTTTAGGAGTTTCCGTCAGCCAGGCGCAACACGAATAGCCTCACATGAGTTGTGGAGCCGTTCGTTTTGCGCCTGAGGCCGAAATCGGGGGTAGGCGCAAAGTGACTGCCGCCAGAAGGCGCTGTGGTGCGGGTCTGCTTGCGCCTAATTGGCTAAAAGCGAAGAGAATACGTAGTATCTTTGCTTTGTGAAACCAATAGCATCTATTACGTATGAAAACGCTTATTATCGAACTGAAGCAGCGCGCTGAACTCTATGCGCAGGAATCGATCGAAGACTATCTGGAGCACGAAGATGCTTTCGAGGCCGTCAAGGAAGATTATATCCAGGGCGGCCTGGCTGTCATGGATATCCTGAAAGGCTACTTACCGGACGTGGGCCCGGATTTCCGGCTCAGGGAGGCGGACAAGGGTTGAGAGCTGACGGAAGGTCAGCTTGTATTGATGGCGGAGCTGCTGTGCCAAGGCGATTCGCTGGGTGCCGCTGAGCCGGCGCGGGTCACGCGTGCCGTATAGCTGTTTGCAGATATCGCCACAGCGTTTCCGGGCTTCGAGGTCCTCAAAAGTAACACCCCGATATTCAGCCATCCGCAGATTCATCTCTTCTTCCCGTTTCTTGGGACTCGACGTCCATACGCGGAAGCGATTGTGCGTTTGGTAGATATTTTCGAATCGGGGAATATCTATGTAGTTAACCGGCAGTATGAAACCGTTGCAGACCAGCCAGTCGTCGGGAACCGTCAGTTTGCGCGAGTGCAGCAAGGATCGCTTCATGCGCGCATCCTGGTCGCCAAATCGCTCCGGCTGACGGATCACGCCGTTGGCATCGAAGAGCCAGACAGGCGTGTAGTAACCGCTTCTGAAATACATGGAGCCGGTTCCCCAGCGATAGTCGTAAAAGATAACCGGCTTGCCATCTTTCGTCGGCTGGATGACGGTGTAGACAGCTACGTTGCGGAGATAGTCTTCGTCATCACCGATGGGGTAGAGTTCGCAGTGAAGGTACAGTTCAGTATCTCCGATCCGGGTGGCGGCCGCATGATGCCGGTACAGATTTTCAAACATCAGCATGAACGCCAGGCAATCTTCATATGTTCCCCAAATAAGGATGTGCGGATGGCTGTCCTCGATGGAAAATGAAACGACAGCGACCCGGGAGTTGGCGGCGCAGACACCAATCAGATTAAAAGCAGCATAGTAATCACCCGGGCAGAGGATGAAGTTGCGGGCGTCGGCGCCCTTGGCGCAAATGTGGTAAAATTGTTTTCGGTTCATCGTATTCTCTCACGCCTCATGCTCCCGCCACCTTCCGCGATGACCGCAGATGAAATCGTTCTTTACAAAGTTGACGGTTTCCCGATAGAAATCCAAATTATTTTTCTTCCGTCTCGTCATCTCGCTCTTTTCCGTCAGCCAGGCGCAATACAAACGGCCTCATACGCGTTGTGGGGCCGTTCGTGTTGCGCCAAGGGCCGAAATCGGGGGTAGGCGCAAAGTGACCGCCGCCAGAGGGGGCCAGAAGGCCGATGGCCTTGCGCCTGTTCGGCGAAAAGCGAAGCAGGCGGGTGGTATCCGGGCAGGACGGCATTTTTTTTCGCCGGCCGGAAAGGATACCAGCGCCAGAGGAGCGCCGAAGACCTTGGAATCCCGCGGATTTTTCGTAAATTTGAAGATTGCTTTGGGAAATTATAACAAATCAATTCTCATATGAAAAAAACTATCCTTTTTGCAGCGGCGCTGGTGGTGACGCTCAGCGCTTTTGCGGCCAAACCGCCGCTCGACCACTCCGTGTATGACAACTGGAAGAGCGTGAGCGGACTCGCCGTCCAGAACGACGGCGACTGGGCCCGCTGGACCGTTGCCCCGCAGGAGGGCGACGTAGTGCTCCATCTTTATAATACCAAGACGGGCAAGACCTACGACATCCCGCGTGCTTCGCAGGCCAAGATCTCCGAAGACGGGACGAAAGTTTTCTTCCGCATCGCCCCGACTTTCCAGGAGACCCGCCAGGCCAAGATTGACAAGAAGAAACCCAACGAGACGCCCAAGGACAGCATCGGCATCCTCGACCTGGCCAGCGGCAAGATCGACAAGTTCCCGATGATCAAGGGGTTCAAGACCGGCGACAAGCTGACAGGTTTCGTAGCTTTCCAGGAAGCAGAGAAGCCTGCACCGAAAGATAAGAAAGGTCCGAAAGAAGGCAAGGAAGGTGCTCCGAAACCTGAAGGCGGAGAACGGCCTGAAAGGCCCGCACCCGGTGCCATGCCCGGTCCCGGCATGCCGCCTCCTGGCGCCATGCCTGGCGGCGCACCCAATCCCGGTGCAGGCCCCGCCACGAAGACCGACAACTTGTATGTGCTGAACATCAAGACCCTGGCCATCGATACCATTGCCTGCGTCGAGAGCTATATCTTCTCGAAGGAAGGCAACAAGATTGCCTATATCACCAAGCCCGACAAGAAAGACAGCGTACACGTACGTGGCGTCTATGTCTATGATCCGGCCACCAAAGCCACGACCGAAGTGATCACCGGCGAGAAGGCCGCCACTTTCAAGACCCTCTCGTTCAACGACAAGGCCGACCGTCTGGCTTTCTTCGGTACACTCGACACCGCCAAAGACGCCAAGAAAACGCTTGACCTGTATCTCTATGACGGCGCGAAGGCTGTCAAAGCCGTGGCTCACGATGGCGGGAAACTGCCGAAAGGCTGGAAGCTGGGCGATGCCCGCGGCGCCGAATTCCACGATAACTTCGTGACCTTCGGCACCTGCCCGATCCCGCGCGAGAAGGACACCACACTGGTGGATTTCGAGCAGCCCAAGCTCGACATCTGGGTCTGGAACGACGAATACATCCAGCCCGTGCAGAAGAACAAC